>Ga0302249_1001584_pt1 | contig 15085 bp, 10 predicted proteins | sample AAG_UR_Val_MG_FD_193531 | JGI IMG/M metagenome (GOLD analysis project Ga0302249, IMG submission 193531) | Enriched activated sludge microbial communities from anaerobic digester in WTTP, New Holstein, Wisconsin, United States - AAG_UR_Val | ecosystem: Engineered > Bioreactor > Anaerobic >... | reverse complement strand
GGCGCTACGGTCTGGATTTCAGGGCGATCAGGGCGCTCGGTATCAAGGGAAAATCGCCTTTCGAGGTGGGACGCGCGGCTGTGGTGAACACGGCGGCGTTGATCAGTGCCCTGAAGATCGTCAGGTCATTCAGACCCGACTGGGTCATCGGCACCGGCGGGTACATCACAGGCATGGTGGTGCTGGCTGGATGGATGATGGGGGCTTCATGCGCGGTACAGGAGCAGAACAGCGTACCGGGCCTGACCAACCGGATTCTCTCGCCCCTGGCGCACCGTATCTTCCTTGCGTTCCCCGATACCGGAAGGGTTTTCCCGGAAAAAAAATCCCTGGTCTCGGGCAACCCCGTGCGCGCGGATATCATGCAGGGGAAAACCCTTGAGCGCGGGAACAGCCTTCTCATCCTGGGCGGGTCTCTGGGAGCCGGCAGTATCAACGAGGCCGGCGTCCAGGCCTTGAAGATCCTGAAAGACCAGGGCGTTGCCCCGGAGGTGATTCATCAGAGCGGAACGAGAGACTTCGACAGGGTCAAGTCTTCCTACCGGGAGATGGGCCTGGACGCGGAGGTTCACGCCTTCATCGACGACATGAAACCTGTCTACGGCAGGGCATCGCTCGCGGTGTGCCGCTGCGGCGGGCTCACCCTCGCGGAGCTTTCCGCCATGGGCATCCCCGCTATCATGATTCCCTTTCCGCATGCCGCCGACGACCACCAGACAGCGAACGCACGGTACGTGGAGTCCCGCGGCGGCGGCTGGATCATCCCGGACAGGGAGCTGAGCCCCCAGAGGCTCGCCATGGAAATCAGGACACGCTGGTTGGACAAAGTCACCCTGAAAAAAGCCGCCTCCCGCATCGAGGCATTAGAGCTCGGACAGGGATCACAGAATATCGCAGAGGAGATACTTCGATGTTCAGGGGCATAAGCAGAATTCATTTCGTAGGCATCGGCGGGATCGGCATGAGCGGTATTGCAGAGCTGCTGATCAATCTCCGCTTTACGGTGTCGGGGTCGGACGTGGCGGATTCTGACACCGTGGCCCGGTTGCGCTCGCTGGGCGCCCGCATCAATATCGGTCACAGCGCGGAGAACCTGGGCGACGCCCAGGTTGTGGTGTACTCCTCGGCGGTGAGCCTCGACAATCCCGAGTGTGCTGCGGCAAAGGCGAGATGTCTTCCGGTCATCCCGCGAGCCGAGATGCTTGCGGAGATCATGAGAATGAAGCACTCCATCGCTATCGCAGGCACCCACGGAAAGACCACCACCACCTCCATGCTCGCCACCATCCTGGCCGTGGCGGATCTCGACCCCACCGCCGTCATCGGGGGCAAGCTCGACATGTTCGGGTCCAACGCGCGCCTGGGAGACGGGGAACTGCTCGTGGCCGAGGCCGATGAGAGCGACCGGTCGTTCCTCAAGCTGGCCCCCGTCGTAGCCGTGGTGACCAACATCGAAAAGGAGCACATGGACTGCTATCGGGACATGGATGATATCCTGGGCACTTACGTGCAGTTTCTGAACAAGGTCCCCTTCTTCGGGTTCAACATGGTCTGCCTCGACAACGAGCATATCCAGCAGATCCTGCCCAGGCTCGAGAGAAAGGTCATCACCTACGGGTATCACACCCAGGCCATGTACCGGTACACCGACCCGGTGTTCGAGGGCCTCACCTCGCGGTTCACCGCCCACAGGAACGGCGGCACGCTCGGCGAGATCGCCCTTTCCGTGCCCGGGATCCACAACTGCCTCAACGCGCTCGCCACCGTGGGCACATGCATGGAGCTCGGACTCGATTTCGAGATCATCCGCAAAGGTCTCGCCGCATACAAGGGAGTCCAGCGCAGGGCACACAGCCGGGGGGAAAAGGGCGGAATCACGGTCATGGACGATTACGGACACCATCCCACGGAGATCAAGGCGACCTTGCGGGCCCTGAAAAACGGGTTTTCCGGCCGGAGGCTCATCGTGGTCTTTCAGCCCCACCGCTACACGAGAACCAGGGATCTCTTCGACGATTTCGTCACCGCGTTCTACGACGCATCGAAGCTGTACATTACCGAGATCTATCCGGCGTCGGAAAAACCCATTGAAGGGGTGTCCGGCAGAGGCCTCTGGGAGAGCATCCAGGCCCACGGACACCGGGATGCGCACTATATTCAGAACAAGGAGGACATCCCGGGAGCACTCATGGAGACGGCTCAGGAAGGGGACCTGGTGGTCTTCCTGGGGGCGGGCGATGTCTGGAGACAGGGTTTGAGACTTCTGGAGATGTTGGGATGAAGAAATTCAGGTCCGTGGATGCATGCGAGCTGACCACCATGCACTGCGGCGGTACGATCGCCGTGGTGTATGAACCCGAGACAAGGGAGGAGCTGAAGCGCCTGATCGCGGACCTCGACAGCTTCTTCGTCATTGGAGGCGGCTCGAACACGATCTTCCCGGACGGTCTCATCACCACCGCCGTTATACGGCTCGGTCAGGCGTTCGCCTCCGTGGGCATGCAGGGCGATCTTCTCCAGGCAGGCGGAGCCGCCACGCTTAGGAGTATTCTTTCGTACTGCGCCACAAACGCATTTACCGGGCTCGAATTCCTGGCCGGGATACCGGGCACTCTCGGAGGGGCCTTGCGCATGAACGCCGGCACGCCTGATAAAGGCGTCATGGATGCGGTCGTGGATGTAGAACTCATCGACAGCGAAGGCCTCCACACTGTGCCCGTGCACGAGATCCCCTACGGATACCGCTGTGGAGGATTCGGCCCTCGTGCGGTCATCACCGCCGCCCGCCTTCGAGTCGAGCCCGGAACGTCCCAGGAGGTCGCGAGCAGGATAGAATCCTTCCTTCAGCGCAAAAAGAATCAGCCCCGGGGCTTCAACAGCGGCTCCATGTTCAAGAATCCACCGGGATCGGCCGCCGGACATCTCATTGAGCAGGCGGGGCTCAAGGGATTCAGGATCGGCGGCGCAAAGATATCGGAGATCCACGCGAATTTCATCATCAATGATGGGAGTGCGACCACCGCCGACATCAGGGCGCTTCTCGACACGGTCAAGGTGCGGGTCAGAGAGAGGTTCGGGATTGATTTGCAGGAGGAGGTAAAAATCCTTGATGAACGATTATAAAGAAACAAAAAAAATCGCCTCCAAGAAGAAAACACTCTCCAAGATCAATCTGGCTATCCGGGTGTCCATCTGGCTCTGTCTGGGGATATCAGGGGCGCTCATCGTGTTCTGCGGGACAGCCTATGTCGTCAACTCAAAGCTGTTCGAGGTCCAGGATATCGAGATCAAGGGCAACGCGCACATGGACAGGGACGAGGTGCTTGCAATGCTCAATCTCGAAGAGGGTGACAACATCCTGGGATGGGATATGGACGCCGCACGCCTGAGGCTCCTCACCCACCCCTGGATAAAGGATGTGGGCATCTCCCGGAGCTTCATTCCGGCTGGCGTCGGGGTGCGCATCGTCGAGCACCGTCCCACCGCCACACTGATGCTCAAGGACAAGCCCTATCTGATTTCCGAGGACGGAGTCATCTTCGCCTCCGCCCCGGAGGATCACTTCGGGCTCATGATTCAGGCGCGCGAGTACGAGCCGCTCCATGGTGAAGAAGACCTCAACGGTGTGCTGAAATCGGCCATGCGAGCGGTGTCCATCGTGGAGGCGAAAGGGCTCAAGGTCAGGGATCTTGTCATCGAGGCCGGAGGAGTGATGAACATCAGACTTGACAAAGGGATAACCCTTGTCATTCTTGGAGAAATGACTCCCATGAAGGTGGATATGGCCCTGAAGGCCATGCGTGAGATCAAACCGGTTTACGGGACCGTTATGGACCTGACATGCGAGGACAAAATCGTGTTGAGGAATCGAGGGGGCTATGGCAGCGAGGGATAGGATCATCGTCGGGCTCGACATCGGCACCACCAAAATCTGCTGCATCATCACCGAACTGAAGGAGAACGGAGACATCGAGGTGATCGGTTTCGGCATCTCGGAGTCCAAGGGTCTGCGCAGAGGGCTGGTGGTGAACATGGAGCAGACCGTGGAAGCCATCGGATGTGCGGTGGAAGACGCCGAGCGCATGGCGGGAATCCGCGTGGATGAGGTGTTTACAGGCATCGCGGGAGGACATATTCAGGGGATCACCACCAGCGCGGTCATTTCCGTCAAGGGAGAAGAGATCGCCCCCGCAGACAAGAAGCGGGTCGTGGATCAGGCAAGAGAGTTCGCGAAACCCGTTGGTGTCGAGATCATTCACGTGCTCACCCAGGAGTTCTGCGTCGACGACATCAGCGGGATCTCGGATCCCGTTGGCATGGCCGGGTCCAAGCTTCAGGCGCATGTCCACATCGTCACCGGCTCCGTGTCCGCGGTGAGCAACATCACGAAATGCGCCCAGAAAGCCGGCCTGGGGCTCCAGGACATCGTGCTTCAGCAGATAGCGTCGGCGGCGGCGATCCTCACCCCCGACGAGATGCAGCTGGGCGTCATCCTCATGGACATCGGCGGCGGAACCACTGACATCGCCGTGTTCAACGAAGGTGCAATCAGGCATACCGCGGTTCTCGCCCTGGGCGGGGATCACATCACCAACGACATCGCGGTCGGCATCCGGACGCCGATCACCGAGGCCGAGCGCCTGAAGATCAAGTACGGGCACGCCATCGCCGCGAGGGTGTCTACGGATGAGCAGATCGAGGTGCCGTCCATCGGGGGCGACACGATAAATACAGTACCCAGGAGAATTCTGGCGGAAATTATTGAATCAAGAGTAGAAGAACTCTTTAAATTAGCGTACACAGAAATACGGAACACCGGACTGGCCGAAACCATGTCGGCCGGTCTCGTGCTCACCGGTGGAGCCTCTTCCCTTGAAGGGGTTGCCCAGCTTGCCGAGAGCATTATGCACATGCCTGTGCGCGTGGGCTACCCCCGCGGGGTGAAGGGGCTGGTGGAGCTGGTGAACAGCCCCGCCTATGCGACGGCGGTGGGCCTGTGCATTTATGGGGCGGGCAAGCCCAGTAACGGCTATAAGGCCAAGAAGGGCACACCGATGTACGAACGTCTGCTGGACCGGCTGATACGTTGGTTTAAAGAGGTTTTTTAAAACGAGGAGGAGACGATGTTTGAATTGGAGAAGGTGGAAAATACCGGGGCAAAAATCAAGGTAATCGGTGTGGGGGGATGCGGCTGCAATGCTGTAAACAACATGATCTCAGCCAGTCTTAAGGGCGTCGATTTCCTCGCGTGTAATACCGATATTCAGACGCTGAAGTCTTCCCTCTCTCCCAACAGGGTTCAGATCGGCAGCAAGCTCACCCGGGGTTTAGGGGCTGGAGGCGACCCGGAAATGGGCAAGAGTGCGGCCCAGGAGAGCGAGCAGGAAATACGGAGCTCTCTCGAGGGAGCGGACATGGTGTTCATCACCGCCGGTATGGGAGGGGGGACCGGCACCGGGGCATCTCCCATCGTGGCCCGGATAGCGCGGGACATGGGGGCGCTGACCGTGGGTGTCGTCACCAAGCCTTTTCCTTTTGAAGGGAAACGCAAGATGAAACAGGCCGAGAGCGGAGAAAAGGAGCTCTCCGAGCATGTGGACGCGCTGATCGTCATCCCCAACAACCGGCTGCTGAGCATGGCCGGGAAAAATGTCCCCATGCTTCAGGCGTTCAAGATGGCGGATGACATCCTGACCAATGCAGTCAGGGGCATATCCGATCTGATCAACAATACCGGTCTGGTCAATGTGGACTTCAATGATGTGCGTGCCGTCATGGTCGAAAAAGGCAAGGCCCTCATGGGCATCGGATACGGCTCGGGCGAAAACAGGGCACAGGAATCCGCCCAGGCCGCGATTTCCTCCCCTCTCCTTGAAGACATGGACATACAGGGTGCCAAGGGCCTTCTGATCAACATCACCAGCGGCCAGGACATCACCATGGACGAGATCCACGAGGCATCGACCCTCATCCAGTCCGCAGCCCATGAAGACGCCAACATCATATGGGGCGTGGTCATCGACGAAAGCATGTGCGAACAGATGGCCATCACGGTCGTGGCAACCGGGTTCTCCAGCAAGCCAATCGTTCTCTCCAGCACCGAAGAGACGGTGATCATCCCGTCCCGCGAGAAGCACTCCGCCACCATCATCGACTACAACAGGCCGGCCTTCATGCGGAAGAAAGAACTGAGCGGGGAGAAAGAGGTCGTGAGGCTGGGGATGGTCGTGGACGACAGCATCCTGGATGAAGAATCCTACAATGTTCCCACATTTCTGAGGAAGAAAGCCGACTGAGGGAACGATTTTCGATGAGGCCGACACGAGTCGAGATCGATCTGTGCGCTATCAAAGGCAATCTGGAAGCCATCCGCGCATGGACGAAAACCAAGGTCATGATGGCCATCAAGGCCGATGCATACGGCCACGGCGCCCAGGTCGTGGGGAGGTTCGTTCAGGAACACCGCCTCGCGGACATGCTCGGTGTCAGCTGCATCGAAGAGGGCATTCATCTCCGGGAGGCCGGCATATCCCTGCCCATTCTCGTATTCGGTCTGATCAATAATCGGGATGACTGCGACACCATCTTCTCCCACCGGCTCACCCCTACCCTGGTGGACCGCGCCCCGGTGAAAGACCTCGTCGCCGCAGCCCGCAAATGGAACCGCCCCGTCCCGGTGCACCTGAAGACCGACACCGGCATGGGCAGACTCGGCCTCACTCCGGATGAGAGCATCGCATTGGCCCGGGACATCGCCGAGGTCCCGGAGATCAGAATATCCGGGATCTACACGCACTTCCCTGTCTCCGACGTACCCGGCCACCCGTTCACTCCTGTGCAGATAGCCGCATTCACCGATCTCATCGATCGCCTGAAAACGCACGGCATCTCCACCGGCAGCCGGCACTGCGCGAACTCGGGCGCCATTCTCAATCACGAGGGAACATATCTCGACATGGTGCGGCCGGGCATCCTGTGCTATGGTCTGTACCCCTCACCCGAGATCCCGAAAACGCTCAAGGTCGTCCCGGCAATGGCCCTGAAGACCGCGATCATATTCACCAAACGGGTGAAGAAAGGGACCGGCCTCTCCTATGGGCTCACGTATCGCGCCCCGAAGGACACCTGCATCGCCACGATCCCCATCGGGTATGCCGACGGATTCCCTCGCTCGCTGTCGAACATCGCCAGGGTAACTATTCAGGGCAAGACATACCCCGTCGTGGGAAGGATCTGCATGGACCAGAGCCTTATCGATCTGGGCGACGATCTCTATCCGGTCGGCCAGGAGGTGACGGTCTTCGGACGCGAAGGTATCACCGCTGAAACCCTCGCCTCCTGGAACAACACCATTCCCTACGAGATCACCTGCAACATGAGCCGACGGGTGCCTCGCACATATTCAAACGATATTCCCGCCAGCCGGCCTTGATACATTCCGGATCATCTCTTTCGTATTCCGAAAAAAACCACCGCCGGAATATCGATTTTCCTGCCCGACCGCACCCCGCATTCCCTATCCCCGCGCCGACAATAAAAAAGAAGGGGACGGGCAGGCGCCCATCCCCTTCTCCTCTCGGGGAGAGAGGTATTGTTACCGCTTCCGCACGCTGTAGTAGCTGCTCGTGTAGCTCCGCCCCTGCGCGTCATACCCGACGACTGCCCAGTACACGGTCGTGCCCGAAGGGATGAACCAGTACCAGAGCACGGGGTGCATGCTGCACGAAGTGCCGCTGCCTGAATAGATGGTGGTGAACAGCTTTTTGTCCAGCGAGGCATATACCTTGAATTTCACCATGCCCTCCGCGCTCCACGTGAAGGTCGGGTTGTTGCGTGTCACGGCGCCGGTCTGGGGGCTGAGCAGCTGGACGGCGGCCGCCTCCTGCTGCACCGAGACAGTGACGCTGTCCGGGCTGGAGGTGTCGGTCCCGTCATATACTCTGAGCTCGAACACATAGGTCCCAGCCTCTGTAGGGATGAACGTCGGGGCGGCCGTGTTCGATCCGACGACAGAAACCCTGGTTCCCGAGACCTGGGACCAGATGTAGGAGATGTTGTCGCCGTCCGGGTCATAACTGTCGCGCCCATCGAGGGTCACCGTCTCGCCGACGTTCGCTGTTCTGTCGTCACCTGCATCCGCGACAGGGACCTGATTGACGTTGTCCACTGTCACGGTCACGCTGTCCTGGGAAACGGTCCTGCCGTCCGACACCCTGACCGTGAAGGTCAGCACGCCCGATGTAGTAGGGGTGAAGTTCGGGCGGACCGTTGCGGCGTTGCTCAGCGTTACTCTGGCGCCGGAGGTCTGTATCCACGAGTACGTGAGGATATCACCATCGTCATCAAAGGAACCCGATGCATCGAGGGTCGTCAGATCACCCACGTACACCAGGATATCGTCTCCGGCATCGGCCACCGGGGCGCTGTTCTGTTTCAGAACCCTGACCGTAACCCTGTCGGGAACCGAGGATGCTTTACCGTCGGAAACCACCAGCTCAAATTCCCTGGTCCCTTCCGAGGCTGCATCGAAATACGGCGCTGCGGTCTGTGATCCGTGAAGCTCCACCTGTATCCCGGAGAGCTGCCTCCAAGAATAGCTCAGGGTGTCTCCGTCGGGGTCGGACGAGGCGCCGCCGTCAAGCGTCACCCGCTGGCCGAGCTGAACATCCTGGTCCTGGCCCGCGTCTGCAGTGGGAGCCTGGTTCTCCGGGGCGTTGACAGTGACGACGACCTCGTCCGCAGAGCTCGACAGAAGGCCGTCGGAGCAGGTCACCGAGAAGCGGTACTGTCCCGCCGCCGTAAAGGTCACGGCGATATCCTGGCTCGCCATATCGGGAAGCACGACCCCGGTCCCGGAAACGAGCCTCCACAGGTAAGACAGGGAATCGCCGTTGGGGTCTGTGCCGGCGGCATGAAGGGTGACCCGTGTCTGTGCATCGATCGTCATATCATTGCCCGCGCTGACACTGGGGGCAACGTTCCTGACGGTGACATTCACGGTATCGCTCGACGACGACTTGCCGTCGAAACACTTGAGCATGAACCGGTAGACGCCAGCCTTGGTACCCACAAAGCTGGCTCGGACACTGGTCGCGTTCTCGATCTGGACGGATACCGGCCCGGACACCTGGGACCAGGTGTACTTGAGCGTATCGCCATTCGGATCGCGGGATCCTGAGCCGTCGAGGTACACCCTCGTTGGGTTCACGGTCTGATCGGCTCCGGCATCAGCGACCGGCAGGTTGTCGGACGGGCTCGTGGGATCGCTGTTGTTGTAGTACTCCTCCAAGTTGGATATGCCGTCTCCGTCGAGATCGCCCGAGGCATCTCCGGGGTTGCTCGGATCGAGCCCATGAGAGGCTTCCCATGTATCGGGCAGCCCGTCACCGTCGGTATCGAGCCTGAGCTCGATGGTGTCACTGGCCGGTGTGCTCATCCAGTTGCCTGAAGCATCTTTGAACCTCGCATACACGGTCTTCACGCCGTCGCCGGCAGTCAGGGCCCACTGCTGAGATGTGGCATAGGCGACCTCGCTCGACCAGGACTTCCCGTCGTTGCTGAAACGCATGCCGGTGACTGAGCCGCCGGCGTCGGTTGCGGACAGGGTAAGCGTCACGGCTCTGCTCGGAGTCGTGGCGCTGCCGCCGTTGATCACAACCGTTCCCGTGGGCGGCGTCGAGTCCGAGATGGGGATATTCACGCTGGCTTCCGCGGAATAATCCGACTCGTTTCCCGAGGTGTCGTAGGCGGTGACCGCCACGTAATAGGTTCTCCCGCTCTGGGCGTTGTCCAGCCGGTAGTTCGTGGTCTTGCCCACATCTATTCCGGCGCTGTACGCTCTCGACTGGTTACCGAAGTAGACCTTGTAACCCGCAAGGTCGGCCTCGGTGTTTGCATTCCAGCTCACACTGATCGAGGCGGCGAATGCCAGAGAAGAAAAAATGAACACAAAGGCAAGAAAACAGAAAAAACCACGTAATGCCCTCATTATATCACCTCCAGTAGTTCCAATCACTGCGGAAACCCTTGAGGCAAATTGGGGGCCAAGACGAATAATTCAATTATTCAATAGGCTTACATGACTACAGCTCTGAGATGAGCAACACTTTCGTATGTGAACGTTACTGTTTCGTAACCGATTTCAAGGCCTTGCAAGAATGTTTTCGGCCACTGCCAGGGCTTCCTGCACCGTATCGACAGAGATATAGCCGGAACCTGATCCGATGGCGTCGTACGCCGGAGATGCCAGTGATATGACCGGCGTGCCGGCCTTGAGTGCCAGGGCCACCTCGGAGATGGCGCCGAAGGATCCCTTCAGAGCGACGATCACGTCCGATGTCCGGACGATGACAGCATTGCGCGCGTCAGACATGCCCGTGAAAATGGGGATATGGACATATTCGTTGGGATAGCCCTGAAGGGGCCGGTTCTTTTCGTTGGGAAGGATGCCTACGACGAGCCCGCCTGCAAGAAACGCCCCCTTCGATGCCGCCCTCATAACGCCTCCGCCGCCGCCCGTGACGAGGATGCACCCCATGGCGGCGACTCCCGCGCCCATCTCCTCGGCGAGGGCAAGAGTGCGCTCATCCGCAGTGCTCCCGCCCACTATGCCGATGATGCCGGATCTGCGCCCGATGTCTGGAATCTGGTGAGTCACTCTGCGTCCTCCGCTCCCGAACCGACGGCCGTACAGACACGCTTCCCGGGGTCAATACGGCGCGGAAAGCCCTTTGCATCTTCAGGGACATGTCCCTATTATCATAAAAAAGGAGATCGCACAGCCGGCTATCTCTTTTGCAGGAAGGATGGTCTTGAAATAATCAGCAGGAGTGTGTCATGCTCGCATACATGAGAAAAGTCGTTTCCTTCGTGCTTTCCCTGATTTTCCTCTGCACCCCTCTGACGGCATCCGCCATGGGCTTTGAGGAGGAGCGCACGATCGCCCGGGAGATCATCACGCTCCTGGATTCTCAGGGTCTCATCGTCTACGACCAGGAAATCACTTGGCCGGTCAAGATGGTGACCGACCGGCTGGCGGATCATGTAAAAGATCCTATCTATACGTTCCAGGTCCATGTGGTCATGGACAAATCGATCAACGCCTTTGCCATCCCCGACGGGCACATCTTCATCAATATCGGAACCATTCTTTTCGCCAGGGACATAGATGAGCTCGCTGCGGTCATCGGCCACGAGATGGGGCATGCTCAGCTGAGACACATCCCGGAAACCATCAAGGAGCAGAAGAAAATCACTGCTATGAGCATTGCGGGAATGATACTGGGCACTCTCGTGTCGTCCAAGAACCCGCAGGTCGGCTCGGCGATGGTCCTTTCTTCGCTGGGAGGGGGGGAAAATATCAAGCTCGCCCATTCACGCCGCTATGAAAACGAGGCGGACGAATTCGGGAACGACCTCATGCGCGCCTCGGGCTTCAGCCCTTCTGCCATGAACAGATTCCTCGTGAGGCTGGGGCCGTTCTCCGGAGGGGCCAATATCCCCGAGTATCTGCTGACCCATCCCCACATAACGAACAGGCTCTCCGCAACCTCTCAGGACATCCCGAACCCTCAGCCCGACGAACACTACTGGACCCTGTACGCGAGCACGGCCGGCCTGGTTCTCCCGGAGGAAGAGGCCGTGCAGAGGGCGCAGGGCATTCCTGATCCCTACCGAAGGCTCGCCCTGGGGCTGGCGGAGACGAGAAAAGGGCGGCACGAGGAGGCGCTAAGGCACCTGAACGGCCTGGATCTTCCTCTGGCATATGCATACAAGGGGCTCAATCTCGCCATGGCCGGAAAAAAGGATGAGGCATATCCCTACCTGAAAAAGTACGGCAACTCAGCCCGGACGAGAATCGTGCTAGCCGAGATCATGGAGGAGCGGGGGGAATTCGACGAGGCGGTTTCTCTCCTGGCGCCCTATCAGAAACAGAACATCCAGGTGGACTACAAGCTGGGTCTGCTCTACGAAAAATCATCGAAGCAGGCCTTGTCGCACGTATCGTTTGCCAGATATTTCTTCAAGACCGGCAAGTACAAGGCGAGCATATACCATATCGACCAGGCGCTGAAGCAGGAGAAGGAGATCGACGTCACGGTGGCCGAAGAGCTCAAGGAGATGAAAAAGCTCGTCGGAAAGCTCGAAAAGCCCTGACGGTCAGCTGTCCATCAGCAGCGCCCTGACCTTGGTTATATCAAACGTCTCTCCCTCTCCCGTGTCCTCACAGAAGGCCTCCACGAAAGGAATCCCGTCCTTGCGGAACAGGTAGAGGGGGCTGATCCTCTTCACCTGGATCTCTCCGTATCCCTGTCTCGGGTAGAAAATGACGACATCTCTTCCGTCATGGAGCGCCTTCTCGAAGATTCCCTCTCCCTTGGTCCCGTACGGAAGAGGCGTCACCATGCCGAACGGGAAGACCCCTTCCCTGCGTGCTTCTTTCCACTGGCTTTTCTGTTGAGGCACGACAGGGGTCATCCTGCCCCATCCGGCTCCCTCGCCGCTCTCGTCTTCGAGGATCGCTCCCCGGACAATCACGTCATTCTTGGACAGCTGGGCCAAAACTTCTTCCTCGCAATTTCCGGGAATCCGGTAAATCCCAGGCAGCACTTCGCTCAGTCCTCGGGGGGGCCGGTCATCCGTACGGGAAAGGACGAGAAACGTTCCCCGGAGTATGCAGGCCTCGGTGTGAGCGAGTATCCAGCCCTGGACGGTCTTTCCGACGTTGTCGGGAAGCTCGTGTCGCGAGATTCTCTCGAGGAACCCCCTGATCTTCTCAGCGTCCCATCCCAGGTGAAGCGCCCGGGTGATCGACCGTTTGGTGATCTGGTAGATGCTCACCACGTCGGAGCGCACGAGATCCGCCATCTCGCCCAGGTTCAGCAGATCGACGGGGTCAAAGTCTCCCGGCGCCAGGATCTCCATGTTCGGCTGTATGACGACATCCTCGCTGTAGGCGTGCAGAGAAACCTGGATCCTGCCGGTCTTCAGCGCGCTGAAGGTGTGTTCCGATAGGCGGAGCCACCGGCCGGAGTCGTCCCGCTGCAAGACGCCGAGATCCAGCCACTCTTCGATCAGCGAATGCACGATTCCGTCAGCTCGGACTTCATCGGGGTTTCGGCTGATGATGAAGAGTGTCAGAGCCCGTGAAAAATAGTCTTCACGGAGCGCCCTGTCCGCCATGATGGCATGCACCTTGTGGTCCAAGCCTGGATAGGGCCTGCACGACCGGATGAATCTCCACACGGGATACCTGGCGTCGCCGTCTGCGGCGAATTCGCTGCTCGCCTGCTGCGACACCCTCAGAACGCCTTTGGACTCACGGATGCATCCGAGCTCCACGAGCTCCCAATAAAGACGCTCATAATCTGCGACAGGGCCCAGCCTCTCTTCAAGGATCTGCCATCCCCGCTTGAAGGGTTCCATGCCCGCTTTGCAGCGTATGCCCGATACACGCAGGGTATTGAGCAGGGCAATGTGGCCTGAGATGCTCACCTTCCGGGGCTCTCTCCAGGTGAAATCACCGGTATTGCCCTGGTAGCGTTTGCGCTTTTCTTCGAGGAGAGGGTACATCGACGGCAAAAGGATGATTGGGTCTCTTCCCGAGAGCCCTCCCTGGAATACGATCCCCATGCTGCCGAGAAACGTGAGGTCCTGTCTGAGCTGTTCGTATTCCGGCAGATACAGCGCCGTGAGCAGGTCCCAGGATATGCTTCCGCCCAGCTCGTAGAGGTCCAGGAGTATGGCGGTCTGCCTGGCGGTGAGGCCTTCGAGAATTCTCTCGAGCCTGGCCTCGTCGCTCAGTCCCTCTGCGAGCTTGCGGCTGTCCGCCGTCTTCCCGAGTATGTGCGCGGAGAGGATCTCCACCATGTACGCCGGGATATGCGAAACGAGATCATAGGTCGATGTCACGCAACCCCCACTCCTCGATCGTGTATTTATATCCTTGCTCTGCCAGGAATATTTGCCGTTTGTGCGCGAACTCCTCTTCGGAGGTTCTCCTGCTCACCAGGGTGTAGAACGTGGAGACCCGGCATTTGGGTCTGAGAATCCTTCCCAGCCTCTGGGCCTCTTCCTGCCTCGATCCGAAGGTGCCCGAAACCTGGATGGCCACCGACGCATCGGGAAGGTCGATAGCGAAATTGGCCACCTTGGAGACCACCAGCACCGGAATCTCTCCTCCCCGGAAGGCGGCGTAGAGAGAGTCTCTCTTCGCATTGGGTGTAGAGCCGGTGATGAGCGGCGCCCGCAGCTTGTCCGCAATCCTTCTGAGCTGGCTCACGTACTGCCCGATGATCAGCACCGGCTCGTCTGGGTGCTGCTGGATGATCCTTTTTAACACTGCATCCTTCAGGATATTCTCTGAAGCGATCCTGAACTGGGCGCGGTCTCCCTGCATTACATACTCTCTCTGTTTTTCAGGGGAAAGCGGCAGACGGATCTCATAGCAGATCGCTTCCGCGATAAAGCCCTTCTGCTCGAGCTCTTTCCAGGGCACATCGTAGCACTTGGGGCCCACAAGCGAGAAAGCGTCCTCCTCAAGGCCGTCTTCGCGGATGAGAGTGGCTGTGAGGCCGAGCCTCCGCTTGGCCTGGATCTCCGTGGTGGCCCGGAATACCGGCGCCGGGACCACGTGCACCTCGTCATAGACGAGCAGCCCCCAGTTCCTTGCCTTCATGAGCTGCATGTGCTCGAACTCGCTTTGCCTGCTTTTACGGTAGGTGAGCATCTGATACGTGGTGACCGTGACCGGTCGCACCTCCTTTTTGTTGCCCGAATATTCACCGATGTCCTCGCGGCCCAAGGTCGTTTTGTCCAGAAGCTCGGTGATCCACTGGCGCACGGCCGAGACATTGGTGCACATGATGAGCGTCTGAGTTCTGGCCCGCGCCATTACCTCAATGCCCACGATGGTCTTCCCGGCTCCGCAGGGAAGCACAACGATTCCCTGCCCGCCGCGGATGCTTCCCCCTGCCCAGAAATGGTCGCAAGCCTCCTTCTGATACCGGCGCAACGCGAACTCCCGGCCGCCTGAGGTTACGTCTCTGACCGCAAGATCGAGCCTGTCGCCCGTATCATAGCCCAC
>Ga0302249_1001567_pt1 | contig 15224 bp, 10 predicted proteins | sample AAG_UR_Val_MG_FD_193531 | JGI IMG/M metagenome (GOLD analysis project Ga0302249, IMG submission 193531) | Enriched activated sludge microbial communities from anaerobic digester in WTTP, New Holstein, Wisconsin, United States - AAG_UR_Val | ecosystem: Engineered > Bioreactor > Anaerobic >... | reverse complement strand
CAATCATGGCGCGCGCCAGCAACGTGCGCATCTTTTCGCCTGTGGAGAGTTCGCCGAATAATTCTTGAGCTCGCTCCTCCAGCCCCGCTGTCCGCAGCATCCCGTAAACGCTTTTCCATCTTTTGCGCGAAACGCTTTCGCGCGGGGGAAGGATAATTGTCCCGAAAAAACCCGAGGCAACGATTTCTGCAACTGTCATCCATGGCGGAATTTCCGGCAGGCGCGAGGGGGCGATGACGCCGATCCGCTCGCGGAGGCGCGCAATTTCAATCTCGCCGAAGGTCTCTCCCAGAACCTGCACGCTGCCTTCTTGCGCCCAAATGTAACCGGCGATGAGCGCAAGAAGCGTGGACTTTCCCGCTCCGTTTGCTCCGACAATGGCGGCGCACTCTCCTTGACCGACGCTCCATGTTATATCTTTCAAAACCTCGCGCCCGTCCCTCGAAAAACAAACGCCCTCAAGGCTGACTGCCGGCATAATTTTTTTATTCAAGAAATTAATCCTTGCCAAAAAATTTGAATGTTTTTGCGTCTCATAGCCGCGCCCGCCCTTTCAACCATAATGAAAAAACATTCGAATAAAATTTCATTTGATTGAACACTTTCCAATCTATTAGATTTGCTTATATCTTTTCGAAAAATAAATATAAAAAGAAATTTCAAATGAAAAAGTTAATCATATTCATATTAATATTTGCCGCGGCGGCGGGCGCCGGCGAGTTCCGCTTTGCCGTTCTCGGTGACAGCCATTTTGACAACCCTGAAATATTCGAACGGCTTGTTCAGGAAATCAACCTCCTCAGACCCGCCTTTGTCATTCACACGGGGAACATGATTGAGGGATACACCTACGACCCTGAACAGATACGCAAGGAATGGGAGTGTTTCAAAAAACAGATTGCGCATTTGACGATGCCTTTTTATCCCGTGCCGGGCAATCGCGATATCGCCACAACGCCCCTGCAGGCTATCTTTGCCGAAATCTGGGGAAAGGATAAACTTTATTATTCTTTTGATTACAGAGGCAGCCACTTCATCATCCTCAACACAGATTACAATCTGAACTACGGCATAATCTCCGCGGATCAAATGACATGGGCGGAGCGCGACCTTGAAAAAAACGCCGCCGCCGAGAATATATTTGTGTTCATGCATCGCCCTCTCTGGCGGGATGGGGCATCCAACTGGAAAGCCTTTGCCGCGCTCCTGAAAAAATATCCAAATGTCCGCTCTGTTATGGCGGGGCATGAACACGAATATTGCTTTGAGGAAGTTGACGGCTTGCGTTGTTTTATTCTCAACGCTTCCGGGAGGATGGATTATTACGCCCCCGCTGTGGGATACTTTCACCACTTCTTAATGGTTTCCGTCGAAGGGACAACCGTCACGGAAGCCCTCATCCCCGCCGGCAGCATTAAGCCGGCAGATTACGTCACAAGGCAGGAGCAGGACCGCGCGTCGCTCTATCTATTGCCTCCCAGCGGCGGGCAGATACCCGACCCGTCGCTTGAGCCGCTCGATATCCTCTACACTTTTTACATCAGGAATTATTCGAAGGAAATAAATGTTTACACGGTGCGATGGGAGACACCGAACCCCGCATTCACGGCAGAACCGCGAGAGCAGGCGCTCATGCTTGCGCCCGGACGTCTTGAAGGGGTATCTGTGAGGCTCAAAGCGCCTGCGCGATTTTACGAATCCTATAGCCTGCCTTATGCCCTGATTCAAACTTATTACAACACCTATTCCGGCGAATCAATCACCCTCACATCCCGGCACGAACTCAACGTCCCGCCTCGGACTGTTGCCCGCTTTGCCAAAAATCCGCCCATAATTGACGGGATGTTGGACGATACGGCATGGATGTCAGCCGATGACATCACTGATTTCAAGATTAACAGGGGCGGCGACCCTGCCCAGATGCAAACATGGGCGCGCACCCTTTTTGATGAAGACTATCTTTATATCGGCGTGCATTGCGCCGAACCCAACCTTGATAAACTCGTCAAACTGGCGTCGCCTCCCATTCCCTTCACATGGGGCGATGACGAGGTGGAAATTTTTCTGGATCCCGAACATGACCTTCAAACCTTTGCGCGGGCTTTTGTCTCCGCAGGCGGCGTCGCTTTCAGCACCCTTCCGGAAAAAGGGATTGTCCAGCCTTGGTTTGAACACGCGGTGCACATGGGGAAGGATTATTGGGCGGTTGAATACAAAATCCCTTTTTCCGTGCTGAGGCAGGATGACGTTCCCACATCCGCCACCACGTGGGGATTTAATGTCCGCCGCCATCGCCAGAAGCCTCAGCGCGAACAGAGCGACTGGTCAAAGATGAGCGATTATCCCAATGAGGAACCGTGGCGATTTGGCATTTTGCATTTTGAGCGGTAAGAGATGGAAAAATCCGAAAAGCTTAGCGAAAGTAAAATAATGACGCGCGGAAAGTTGGCGCGGATTGCGGCGTCGCTGCGCGAGCAGGGCAAAATTGTCGGACTTACTAATGGCGTCTTTGACATCCTTCATGCCGGACATGTTGCCTACCTTGAACAAGCCCGCCACCATTGCGACTGCCTAATTGTCAGCCTCAACACTGATGCATCAGTGAAAAAGTATAAAGACCCGGGGCGCCCCCTCGTCCCGCAAAAACAGCGCGCCCGCGTTATCGCCGCGCTTGCCTGCGTGGATTATGTAACGTTTCATGGCGAGCGGCGCATGAGAAAAACGCTGGAAATTTTGCGCCCATCTTATTATATCAAAGGCGGCGATTATAAACCGGAACAGCTCACCTCCCGCGATGTTGTCCAAAAATACGGGGGCGACGTCCTGATTCTGCCGATGAAAAAGGGCATTTCCACAACGGCGATAATTGACCGCGCGCTTGAGGCTTACTGTCCCAAACCCATTTCGCTTTCCGCCCCGGAGCCCGCCCCTGCGCCCGCGCTCTTCCTCGACCGCGATGGCGTCATTAACGCGGACAATGGTTATATCAGCAACCCTGCGGATTTTGAGATTCTGCCCCATGTTGTGGAAGGGCTTCTCCAATTTCAGAAAGCCGGCTATTTCATTATCATCGTTACCAATCAAGGCGGAATAAATCTCGGATACTATACAAAAAATGATTTTTATCGCGTCAACTCCAAGATGCTCAAAATATTGAGCAGCGCGGGCATTGGCATTGATAAAATCTACTTTTGCCCCCACACCATCAAGGAACGCTGCACCTGCCGCAAACCAAAAATCGGCATGATTCTCCGCGCGCAGGAAGAACTCCCGATTATCATGGAAAAAAGTCTGATGGTCGGCGACAAGGAAACGGATATTCAGGCGGGGAAAAAAGCCAGCCTTAAAACTTGTCTGATTTCAAACGCAGGCATACCAAAAGATTTTAAAACCAAACCTGATTTAATTGCCGCAGATTTGAAAATTTTGGCGGAAAAAATTTTCTAAGAATTTTCCGCATCGCGTATGAGTTGAAGAACGTCTCCCGGCAGTTTTGCCTGCATGATTTTATTTTTGAGATCCAGCCCGCGAAAGAGCCTCGCAATCTGCGCCAAAATTCCAAGATACTCGCGCCGAACGGAGCGCGACCCCACGATGACAAATATCAACCCCGCCTTTCGCGCGCCCACGCCATAAGATACGCCGACGGGGGATACCCCCAACGCTCCAGCCAGCGGCGCCGGGTCAGGCAGGATGCCATGCGGGATTGCCACTCCGTTATCCAATATCGTGGAGTGCTCTTGCGCCTCGCGCTCTCGAATGGCAGCCATGGCTGAGGCGAAATCAATTTTACGGGAAGCCACATGAGGCAACGCTTGAACGCATTCCTCAATAGCAGCCCATTTTTCTGTTTCTTCCAGCGGACACAGGATAACCCCCTCCGCCAGCAATTCGCTCAATAGTTTCACAAAATTTTCCCTGTTCCTCAATTGCATAGACAAGAAACGAGTAAGTAACATAAAAAAGGATATTCTCAGAGTCAACAAACAAAATTTTCTTTACACAAAAATACGCCGCGTGTTCTAATCAACTCATAAGAAAGAAAATGAAAGGGTTGCGCTATGGACGCTGAACGCATAAATGAAAAAACGGTGAAACTCCGCACGGCTCAAGATATTGTAGAGCTAACTCTCATCAAGGAGGCGCTCAAAGGCGCCGGAATTGACTGCATGGAAGTCCCTTTTGTTGATGCCGCTTATGACGGCATCTTTGTGCCGGCAAAAGGTTTTTCGGATGTCTTTGTTTTTGAGTCGCAACTCGAACAGGCGGAAAAAATTATTGCCGCCCTGCTGATGGAAGATAGCAAATCGAAAGAGGAGGAGCAGACCTAAATCTTGCCATTTTCCGTCCATATTCTCATGGGATGCCCCAAAAAGGGATTTTTGCAGGCGGCGGTTTCCAGAAATTGGCGATACACGCCGCCCCAGCCCGCATAATCCCCGCCGAACACATGCGTATGCCAGAGCAGGCAAAAGACGCCTCCGTGCCTTTCCACGCGAGCCATCAACGAACACAGATGTTCCAGAGCCTCCGCCGGCGAAAGCCTCAAATAATAAATGAACGAGGCGTCCATTGCAATCATCGGAATTTCCACCAGACGCAGCGTCCGTCCAGTTTCTGCATCAAAACAACGGAACGGTCGGCATGTTCCGCAGCGGAATCCCGGACTTTCCGAAAAACCCAGAGTCGTATCAAACGGAATCCCAAGCGCGTCCAGTTGCCGCCATGTTTCGGGAATGCGAATTCCCAGATAATGTTGCCGGCTGCCGACGGGCGGGCATCCTGCGGCGGCGTTGAAACAATCGAGTTCCCGAGAAAAAGATTCTGCTCGTTCCGCCGAGGAGGCGCCCTCCGCAAAAAGCCGCAGATGCGCCGAAAGGCTGAAATGAATTCCTATCCCGAAATTTCGTTTTTTCAAATAATGTATCAATTTTTGTATGCGGCGGTTTTGAATGGAATAGGGGCGATCGAGGGGATGGCTACCTCCCGCCAGAAAAAAATAATCCGCGCGAATGCCGAACTTTTCGTCCGTTTCCGCCAGTTTTTCAAATGTCCAGTATGGGTCTGGCATAAAACCCCAAAGGCTTGAAAGAGCGCGAATTTTATCGTCTGACGTCAACAGATTTTTCCAAGAATATTTGCGGACGGCATCCACATCATGCGTCACATAAAGGGCAAAAGGATGCGCGCCCCAATGATTTTTTCGCCGAAAATCAGGTCTCACCCGCCCCGTCCATTCGGCGAACAGGTCGGCGTATTCATCGGCAATAGCGCGCTCGAGCAACCCCTCCTTTTTGAGAAGCGAACGCTCCGCAGGAAATCGCATACGCTGATCCCGCTCTTTGATGACAATCTCCTCATAACGAGTCAGCAGGAAAAAAATCCCCGCGATGATGTCCGCATGCGATATGATTTTCCCCTCGCGCTCTTCTATCCAATTTCCCGATGGAGGCAAACTGCCGAAAAGAACCGGCAAATCCTTCCATCGGGCAAGCGGCGTTTGAGGCAGGCTCTGCGGATTCAAATATTGCGCGGAAAAAAAATCCGATTCCAAAATGTGAATGTGCGGCATCGCAACCACCGGCTCCAGCGTTCCATAAACGACAAGCAGAGAGTCCCGCAAGTCGGCTGTCCGCAATTCATCATAAGAAAAATAGACCGCCCCATCCATACCGAGATTTTCCGCAAGCCAATCAAAAACATAACGGATATGCGGAGAAAAAACGCGATTGGAATAAACGGCTGAAAGTTTCATGAACGTTCCGTGAACCGACGGATAAATTCCACCGTGCGCCGTGCGCTGCCCCGATTCTGAAGGGCGGTTTGAGCGGCGGCATTGCCCAGACGGCGTCGCTCCTCTTCATGTGAAATCAAATACTCCATTTTTGACGCAAGCTCTTTTTCTGTTAGTTGAATGCCTCCCTCGCCCTCCTGAAAGATTTTCAGGATTTCCGGCTGTTTGTGCATATGCGGACCATAAATCACCGGAATGCTGTGAACGGCGGCTTCAAGAAGATTATGTCCGCCGACCGGCACAAAACTCCCTCCCAGAATAGCAGCCGCGCCTAAGCCGTAAAGTTTTGCCAGAACTCCAATAGCATCCACGAGAATAGCCTCCGGATTTTCTACGGCGGGATTGGTGAATCGCGCAAAGCGGATACTCCGCTCAGCAAGCAGCCGCGCAACCGCTTCAAAACGCTCCGGATGGCGCGGGGCAAGAATCAGGCGAAGGTTCGGGATCTCCGCGCGAACTTTCTCCCAAGCGTTCAGAATGATTTCCTCCTCGCCCGCATGGGTGCTTCCAACGACAATAATCGGATTTTCCGAGGACATCTTTAGACGCGCCAGAAGCTCATTGCGCTGTTCGAACGTTATGGGCGCGCCGGAGGAATCGAACTTGCAATTGCCCGTCACAAAAACGCATTCTGACCGACCGAGCAGCGCGGAGAATTTTTCTCGATCGCGCTCCGTTTGAACGCACGCCGCTGTGATGGCGTCAAACGTCCCGCGGAAAAGAGTGCGATATTTCATCCATCGCTCGAATGAACGGTCGGAAAGTTTACCATTGGCAAGAAAAATGCGCACGCCCCGCCGCGCCGCCTCCCGCAGAAAATTTGGCCAGATTTCCGTTTCCATAAAGATGTAAATCTTCGGATCGAATTTTTTTAAGAATCGCTGAACAATCGGCGTAAAATCCAGCGGATAAAAAGTGAACGCCTTTGCCTCGCTCAGAATTTCCCTTGCTTTTTGCTGACCTGTTTCTGTGACTGTGGAAGCCACAATGCGGGCATCCGGCTCCGCGGCAACCCACTCGGAGAGAACCGCCTTTCCCGCAACCGCCTCCCCCACAGAGACGGCGTGAAGCCAGAGCCTTCTGCCGGGCGCGTTCAAATCCCATACCGCGGCATCAAGGTCAAGCCCCAGCATCCCGCGGGTGCTTTTCCGGTATTTTTTCTTAAACAGGATTTTATAAAGATACGGCGGCAGAAACACCGGCGCCGCCATGAGATATAATAAATCCGCAGAATGAATCATTATATTATTTCAACCTTTATAAAGCTAATAAATTTTAAACCCCTGAAAATTCCGCCTCGGCAAGACGGGTATAACGCGCGCCGTCCGGATGCAACTCGCTTTTGAAGAGAATAAGCCGGTTGACCATGCACTCGCCCACATAACGCGATTTGTGAATCTCAACAATTTTCATCATGGCAGCAGTGCCTTTAAGCGACTTAATGCGCGCCAGTGTCAAATGAGGGTGAAACTCGCGCCCCTCCGGTTCAAAACCAAGCAAAGCCATAGCGTCCTCAATCTTGTGTTGAAGAGCGCACGCTTCTTTGTCCCCGTCTGTCACGCCCACCCATAGCACGCGCGGCTGACGCGCATTGGGGAACACGCCCAAATTGCGCACCTTGAGCAGGAAAGGCGGCGTATCAGCGGCGATTTCCTCAAGCGAGCGAGCAATATCGCCAACCAGCCTTTCCTCGATATTACCCAAAAACTTTAAAGTCAGATGAATCCCATTCGGGTTCACCCACGAAGGGCGGGCGGACGTGAACTGCATCCCCTTTTTCAAATCCTCAATCAACTTTGCCAGCTCCCGCCTCAAGCCGTCTGAGAGTTCAAGGGCGATAAAAGAACGAATCATTACGCGCTCCTTAAAATCCAAATCAACCGCATCAGATTTATAATCTCAAAAATAAGACGGCGGCGGGCAATGAAAAAAAATGAAAAAATGCTTGCGCGGCAAAAACCGCGGGCGATATAAAAACCAACTGATTGTGTTCGTGAAAAAGACGCTAACCCCTTTTGAAAATTTGCCGAAGTGGCGGAATTGGCAGACGCGCTGGGTTCAGGGTCCAGTGGGGGCAACCCTGTCCGGGTTCAAATCCCGGCTTCGGCACCATATAAAAAAACAACTCCCGCAAAATCGCTTTTCGCCTTTCGCGGGAGTTTTATTTACGCATTCATAATAATTGTCCGCTTTTCAAGGCGCGCGGATTCAGCGGCAAAGGCAAGCAGATGCCCCTCAACGGCAACGTCGAGGGAGCGTTTCATCGCCTGATAATCCCCGCGGCGGTAACAATCCAACAGATTGCGAATGACGCCGGTGTCGCCGCCGCCATGCGCGCCCTCCTCCGCCTCAACGGCGATGGTCTCCGGCTGAGGCGAATCGCCGAACCAACCTCCCGCTCCCTGTCCAAAGCGAAATATCTTGATATCCGCTTTTTCCGGATGACCCGCAATCTCTCCTTCCGTGCCGAGGACGCGGATGCTACGATAGGGATGAAATGTATGCGCAAAAACGGAGAAGTTCAGCGCTACGCCGTTTTTGAATCCGGCGATGACCACCTGATGATCCGCGATATTATTCCCGCATTTGAAAACGCATCGTCCATATGGACCGGTCTCAATAGCCCGGCGGCGGGATTCAAGGCTCAAATCGAGCGAAAGCGGTGTGACAGGCCATTCAATATAATCAGTCAGATACAGCGCAGGGGCGAAGTAGGGGCAGGTCATTTCCGCGGGGCAGCCATTCACGCAACGGTCGGGCGCTCCAGCCGGGGCGTTTTCCGGGATGAAAAAACTCAGACCGCCTGTGGAAGCTACATGCTCCACCGTTCCATCCGCCAGCCACGCGGCGATGTCCATATCATGGCAGCACTTGGAAACAATGAACGGCGCCGCCGTTTCAATCCGCCCCCAGTTGCCGCGCACATAGCTATGGGCATAGTGCCAGTAGGCAACGTTCTCGCACATAATCAACCCGATAACTCTTCCCACCGCCCCATTATCAATCAATTCTTTAATCTTTTTGTAGAAACGATTGAATCGCAGGGGATGGCAAATTTGCACCATCAGGTTTCGACGATTTGCCTCCTCCCTGATTTTGACGCACCCATCGGGCGTATCTGCCATCGGCTTTTCAAGAAAAAGATGATACCCTTTTTCAAGGGCGGGCAAGGCAGTCGGCAGATGCTCCCTGTCCATCGTGGCATTGAAGCAGATAGGCGCAAGCGGCGGATGCTGAAAAAACTCCGCGCTATCGGAAAAGCAATTTTCGTTTGAAATCCCATGATCTTGCGCAAATTTTTTGCGTTTGCTCTCATCCTTATCCACAACGGCAACAAAGCGCAACTCATCGGGATGCCGTTTGGCAAAAGCGCCAAAGGCGTCCCTCCCGCGTTGTCCCGCGCCAATCAGCACTGCATCAATCGGCGGCATATATTAACTCTCCTTTTTCAATTGTTTTTCAGCTGAACGAACCATAAGGGTTCGCCTGCCTTTTGCCGCAGCATCATCTTAAGGGAACCCCATGGCAAACAAGTCTTGAGCCAGGCATGGTTTATCTCTTGTTAGCGATTAAAATAAAAAAGAGCGGATGCTTTCAAAGTTGAAAGACTTGGGCAAAAAAAAGGGGAGGCTCGAAAGCCTCCCCATATTCACAATCGTTTAACCGACATTAAGGTGTGGGAGTGGGTGTTGCCGTCGGCGTTGGCGTGGGCGTCGGAGTTGCTGTTGCCGTGGCTGTCGGAATCGGTGTCGCCGTTGGTGTTGCTGTGGCTATCGGCGTAGCTGTTGGCGTCGGAGTTGCTGTTGCCGTGGCTGTCGGAATCGGTGTCGCCGTCGGCGTTGCTGTTGCTATGGGCGTTGCCGTCGGAATCGGCGTTGCCGTCGGCGTCGCTGTTGCTATCGGCGTTGCTGTCGGAATCGGTGTCGCTGTTGGCGTCGCTGTTGCTATCGGCGTGGCTGTGGGCGTCGGAGTTGCTGTCGCAGTTGCCGTCGGAATCGGTGTCGCCGTCGGCGTGGCTGTTGCTATCGGCGTGGCTGTTGGCGTTGGTGTTGCCGTTGGTGTCGGCGTGGGTGTTTCCGTAGGTGTTGGCGTCGGAGTTGGAGTCGGCGTAGGTGTGGGTGTCGTTAGGTCGTAGGTGTAAACATCAACCTTATCCAGATAAGCCGTGCCAACCTGCGAGTTTGTGCCATCAGCAAGATCGAACATGAGTCCGAATTTGTTCAAGTCGGCATCCGCGCCGGTGTAAAGCGCTGGCATGGTTTCGAAGAACAGATCGTATTCATTGCCTGCTGTGGTCGGCATATGGTCGCGAAGAACATCAGGAACGAGGTTCAATTCGGCTGACCAGTTGCCCGCGAGGTTGTGGATGAACACGCGGACACGACCCATAGAATCGTGGTCTTCCTGCGTGGGCGCAAGGATTCTGAACACGGCTCTATAGAGTTTGCCTTCCTCGAACGAAAGCGGAGAAACAGCTGGCGGCAGACTCCACATACCGTAGTCGGGCGCGGTTTGTCTCAAGGCGCCGGGCGTCGTGATAAACAGACCTTCTGCATCGGAACCAAAGGTTGCATCGCCGAAGGGATGACCCAGAAGCTGTGTGACCCAGGTGCTGAAATCAGCATCCGTGTCATAAGTCGCAATGAGCGTGCCCTCGCCTTTGGTCGGTATCGGCAGTCTCTCAATCATGACGCTATCCATGAAGTTGATGCCGTCCTCCACCTCGTCAAAATCAATCACTTCAAATTTGATTCTGAGGAAGGCAACGGTCGGCGATGTGGCAGTTTGATCCGGAGGCGTAAAGTAGACGTTGTAATCCTCTCCGATTTCCGTCGGGGCAAAGATGCCCTTGCCCACGCGGTTGCCGCCGGCAACAGTCATCTTGTCCGTATCAGCCACTGTTTCGGTCAGCAAGCGGACATTGGGAACGCGATTTCTATCGGGCTGAGTTGTTCTAATTGTGTATTTGATGCGATACATGCTACCGGGCTCATAAGGAATAACCGGGTAATCCATCAGATTCCTTTCGGCAATTATTGGCTCGACGGGGCTTTCCCATGCGCCATAGACATTCCTTACAGGATCGCCGCTGGCGCCGATGGAGCAGCCGTCGGTCAGATGCTCCGCCACATAGAAGATGTTTTCAATTGCCGGATACGTCGTACCGTCATCCATATCGGAAACTTTCTTCCATCCCTCGGTTGCGGGGCAAGCATAGATAATAGGTGTCTCTGTCGGCGTAGGCGTTGGTGTAGGCGTTGCAGTTGCTGTCGGTGTCGGGGTAGCAGTAGCAGTTGCCGTAGGAGTCGGTGTCGGGGTAGCCGTTGCGGTTACGGTCGGGATGGGTGTTGCAGTCGCCGTTGCCGTCGGGATGGGAGTTGCAGTCGCTGTCGGGGTTGGCGGCGGCGCAGTCGGTGTCGGGGTAGCCGTTGCGGTTACAGTCGGAATAGGTGTTGCAGTCGCTGTTGCCGTCGGGATCGGAGTTGCTGTAGCTGTCGGGGTTGGCGGCGGCGCAGTCGGTGTCGGGGTAGCCGTTGCGGTTACTGTCGGGATGGGTGTTGCGGTCGCCGTTGCCGTCGGGATCGGAGTTGCTGTAGCTGTCGGGGTTGGCGGCGGCGCAGTCGGTGTCGGGGTAGCCGTAGCGGTTATTGTCGGAATAGGTGTTGCGGTCGCCGTTGCCGTCGGGATGGGTGTTGCAGTCGCTGTTGGTGTCGGAACGGCAGTGCCAAGATTTTCTGTCAGAGTATAATCGAAGATAGCCGGAAGTTCTGTAAGCAGATTGGTTGCCAAAATAGGAATGGAGAAATCGGGTTTCTGCTCGATGATAATGCTATAGGGCCAGGCATAGGGAGAGTTCACTTGGAACTGGAGCGTCATGAGGCGAGGCAGCGGATTGGCATTCAATGGATTGCCGCCTGATGCGATATCCAATGCGCGTTCAGTTCCGTTCTCTTCAATAACGCCAAAATTCAAAACATCCAGTTCTCCCGCAGTTGCGCCAATATATGTTACGGAGGCGCTATCCCATTTGACGCGAATGGCAAACTGACCGGGATTAGTGAGCGGAACAGTATTATTAGCGGAGATAACCACGCCAATATCCAAAATCGCGCCCGGAACGTCGGGATCGCCGGAGTCAATCTGCGTTGCGACAACAACATCGCCTGTGACAGGCGTCGCGGTTCCAAGAAGGGATGTTTCCGTGTAATCATATATCGCTGGCAGATTCGTCACCAGATCCGTTCCCAAAACAGGATTCGGAGAATCGGGATCATCCCCAATGATAATGCTATACGGGAATGAGAATGTCGGTGTGTTCACCTTGAAACGCAAAGTCATAAACCTTGGCTGCAGGTTCACATTCAGCGGATTACCATCAGATGATATATCAATGAAGCGGTTAGTAAAGGAAGCCTCAATACCTCCTTCGTTCAAGTCGCCCAAATCGCCGGCTACTGCGCCGACATATGTCAACGATGTGCTGTTCCATATAACGCGAATAGCAAACTCGCCGGGATTGGTGAGCGGAACGGTGTTGTTAGCAGAGACAACAACCCCAATTTCGAGGGTATCGCCGGGCATGGAGGGATTACCCGATTCAAGCTTGGTGGATACTGTCACATTGCCGGTAACGGGAACGGGCAAACCAAGAACGCTTGTCGCGGAATAATCATAAACAGCCGGGATACCTGTAACCAAATCCGTAGCCAAAACCGGATCTACCGCGCCAGGATCGGCGCCGATAGCGATGCTATAAGGGGATGTAAAAGTGGGGTTGTTCACCTGGAAATGCAGAGTCACAAAACGCGGCGTCAGATTAACATTCATGGGATTGCCGTCGCAGGTTATGTCCACGAAGCGGTTTAGAAAAGACATCTCCACAGGTCCGGGATGAACCTCGCCCAAATCTCCGTCGCTTGCGCCAATAAAGGTCAAAGACGTGCTGTCCCAAACGGCGCGAAGGGCAAAGTTGCCCGGATTGGTGAGCGGAATTGTGTTGTTGGCGGAGACCACCACGTCAACGTCAATCAGATTGCCCGGCATGGAGGGATTGCCCGAGACGAGCTGGGTGGATACTGTCACATTGCCGGCAACGGGAATGGGCAGACCAAGAACGCTTGTCGCGGAATAATCATAAACTGCCGGGATATCGGTAAACAGATCTGTCGCCAGAACCGGATTCGGCGCGTCGGGATCGGCGCCGATAGCGATGCTATATGGGGATGTAAAAGTGGGGTTGTTCACCTGAAAATGCAGAGTCACAAAACGCGGCGTCAGGTTAACATTCATGGGATTGCCGTCGCAGGTAATATCCACGAAGCGTTGTAGAAAATTCATCTCCACAGGTCCGGGATGAACCATGCCCAAATCTCCGTCGCTTGCGCCAATAAAGGTCAAAGACGTGCTGTCCCAAATGACGCGAAGGGCAAAGTTGCCCGGATTGGAGAGCGGAATTGAGTTGTTGGCGGAGACCACCACGTCAACGTCAATCAGGTTGCCCGGTATGGATGAATTGCCCGAGACGAGCTGGGTGGATACTGTCACGTTGCCAGCAATTGTGATTGGTCCGCCGATTGCAGTCGTGACAATGTTATCGAATGTGACTGCGATAGGGGTGCTCATATCCGTTTGAACAAGGGGATCACCCAGGGCGGTTATAGCCTCTACAGTTATGCTGTAAGGAGATGAAAATGCCGGGGTGTTTACCTGAAAACGCAGCGTCATCAACCGAGGCGTTGGGTTGATATTGCCGGCATTTCCTGCTGCGGTGATATCAATGCTCCGAGCTGTAAAGGAGGCTTGGACAACACCCGGCATAACAGCGCCGAGTTCGCCGTCATCCACGCCAAGATAGGTCAAGGATGTGCTGTTCCATTTGACGTGAAGCGTAAAGTTGCCCGGATTCACAGGCGGAACATTGGAAGAAACATCCACGCCAATGAAAAGCGTGTCCCCCGCCACTGAGGGATCGCCTGAATCAATTTGCGTGGAAATGATTGCATCTGCCAAACCAAGGCTGCTGATAGACAAAATCAGTAAAGTCACCAGGGCGAATAGATTTTTACGTAGCATTGTTTTCCTCCTCATATTTATTTAGCCCTCACATCCAGAGATTGGGCAACACCTTGTCCAACATCCGGATGAAAGGGCCGGGGGGAATTTGTTCCCCCCCAGCCAAATAAACATTTACTCGACACTGAAAACAGATAATTCTACTGGAACGGTTCCCGAAATCTGGATAACGGCTGTTTCATCTGAGCTGAAGTCATGTCCTTCGCTCATCTCGACGATTTCCTTGATTTCAAAAACCAACCCATCGCCGAGATCTACCAATGTTATCTTCACCTCGCCAATGGTGATGGCGCCAAGTATTGTTGTTTCTCCGACAAGGACAGAATATTCGACGCCCATCGGAATATTATCGTCGATTTTGAAATGAAGCGTGAAGGCAATAGGATTTGTCTCCGTGTTATCCACGTTGCCAAACGTTCCAATATCACGATATACCCAGCCGCCGCCTATAGGAATCTTCTCGCCTATAACGATAGGTCCCAAAGCCTTCTCATTTAAACCCCACACACCGTTGGTATTTCCCTCTATGGTTTTGGCAATATCAAGGTCAACGTATGCGGGAAGGCTCCAGTAAACCCTCGTCAATGCGCTGCAGGGTATTTTCGTCGTAGGGTTGACAATTTTGACATCAACGCTGAATTTCGCGCCAGCCCAAGTCGGGTTTCCGCTAACGATTTCTGTTGTCAGAGTCGGTATTGTCGCGGCAGATGCATACATCGCCGAAAAAAGGAGCATTGCTGTTATTAACAACAATGTACTGACTCTGTCTTTCATAATATCCTCCTGTGCTTCAATACTTCCTGCTTTTTATGCCTTTTCCCCATTTGGCTCAATGTCATAAAAACAGGATACCGAGGATTCACCGCCTAAGGCCGGTATGGGAGAATGCTATAGCCTGCGATGCCAAGGAACTTGTTGAAGAGGATGTTGGCATCAAGGTTGTTCACAACGCCGTCTTGATTGACATCCATGCGGTCGGGGTCAAATCCAAACCCCTCGATTTTGCCCAAAACAAAGTTGTAAACGATGGCGGCGTCGCCGTTATCTATTACACCGTTTTTGTTGATATCGCCAAGCTTCGGATAATCGTTCTTATCCGTCCAAGATGTGCCAACAAGGGCTTCATACCAATCATAATAGCCGTCGCCGTCGCTATCCCCAGGACCCGGAACAGGACCAGGAGCAGGCGTGCCGTTCTTGGGATCCCCGCCCAACTTCAGCTGAACGCCGTCAAGAACGCCGTCATTGTCCTGATCCGCATCGTTGGGATCCGTGCCATAAATATAAATCTCTTCCCAATCATCAATGCCGTCGCCGTCGGTATCGCCAAGGATGATGGATGCAGCTGGGTTGTTAT
>Ga0302249_1001561_pt1 | contig 15261 bp, 10 predicted proteins | sample AAG_UR_Val_MG_FD_193531 | JGI IMG/M metagenome (GOLD analysis project Ga0302249, IMG submission 193531) | Enriched activated sludge microbial communities from anaerobic digester in WTTP, New Holstein, Wisconsin, United States - AAG_UR_Val | ecosystem: Engineered > Bioreactor > Anaerobic >... | reverse complement strand
GCGTATGTGTCCGGCGACGTTGACTCGAGCGACAATAAGGTTAAAAACGTGCTCAACGGCGGCCGTGACTGGAACCCCTGTCTGATTATGTTCAACTGGGATCGTTTTTACTGGCAGGGTGCGCTGAACGGGTGGACAAGCACCTTTGGAACCGTTACCACTGCTACCTCTGATGTGGGAATAATGAACAACGCCTGGTTCGGCCAGATTCGTGGCGGCGTACGTCCCATTGCCGACTTAGACATTATGGCGTCTGTTTCCTATGCCGAAGCCGATAAGCTTCCGACGGGTTTTATCAAGAGAGATTATGGTTGGGAAGTGGATGTTGTTGCGACTTATAAGATTACCAGTAACCTTTCGTACATGGTAGGCGCTGGTTATCTGTTTACCGGCGATTACTTCGTTGCCGGCAAGGGTGTGACGACGACACCCGCGACCGCTGATGTTGAAGACAATTTTATCGTCCTTAACAAACTGACCTTGACTTTTTAATTTGGATGAAGACCGAAAGCCAAAAGCTTTCGGTTCAAAAAGAAATTATCCCCGGAAGAACGGTCATCTTCCGGGGATTTTTTTTGTTTGAATTACTGACGCTGGGGAAACCAGCCCATTTTTTTTCTTATAAAGCGGTAAATCGGCAAGCCAACCATAATAAAAAAGAAAACAAGCGCGGCTAACGCCACCGGCCGTTCCAGGAAGATAGAAAAACTTCCCTGCGACATCAAAAGAGAGCGCCTCAGATTTACTTCAAACATAGGCCCCAGAACAAAGGCCAGAATCAACGGCGCCGGTTCATAGGCAAATTTTTTCAGAAGATATCCTGAGATGCCAAAGATAATCATGATGAGAATATCGAACACATTGTTATTTATGGAGTATGCTCCAATGACGCAAAGAAGAATGATTAAAGGGTAAAGAATCTTGTCGGGAATTTTTAGCACTTGAACCCACAGGGGAATTAAAGGCAAATTTAAAATTAAAAGTATGACGTTTCCGACATACATACTACCGATTATTCCCCAGAATACCTCGGGATGTTCTTTGATCAGCAGCGGCCCGGGGGTAATGCCGTGAATCAGAAAAGCACCGAATAAAACAGCCAGCACAACATTAGGCGGTATTCCCAGTGTCAGCAAGGGGATAAAAGAAGTGGAAGCGGCGGCATTGTTGGCCGATTCGGGCGCGGCCACTCCTTCGACGGCTCCGTGACCAAATTTTTCCGGATTTTTGGATACTCTTTTTTCCACGCCGTAAGAGATGAAAGATGAAAGAACCGGACCGCCTCCCGGCAAAGTTCCCATGAAAAAGCCAATCGCCGTTCCTCTGAGTATTGCCCACTTTGCCTGTAGCCAATGCGTTTTACGCGGGAATAAACTCTTTATTTTTACTTTTAATATCTTTTTGGGGGCCGCTTTTTCCAGATTGTCCAATACTTCCGCCAGGCCGAATAAACCTATGGCCAGAGGCGCCACATGTAAACCCTCAAATAAATTAATTACGCCGAAGGTCATTCTTGGCTGGGATGTTATCGGATCAAGGCCTATCATGCTCAGCAGTAATCCGGTCAGCGCCATAATCGCGGCCTTGATGACGGATTGCTGCGCCAGATAAATAATGAAAGTAAAACCAAGCAGGATGATAGCGAAGTATTCTGGAGGCCCGAATTTCAGCGCCAGAAAGGAAAGAGGTTCGGCTATCATTTGCAGGCCGATCAGGCCAATTGTGCCGGCGAGAAAAGAGCCGAAGACTGCTATGCCCAGAGCGGCGCCGGCCTGGCCCTGGCGCGCCATCTGGTAACCGTCAAGGCATGTTACGACCGAGGCTGCTTCGCCGGGCACATTAATCAGGATAGAAGTTGTCGAACCGCCGTACATCGCGCCGGTATAAATGCCGGCCAGCATGATGATTGCCCCGGTTGGAGGGAGTTGGAAAGTCAGCGGCAATAAAATGGAAATAGCGCCCACCGGGCCTATACCGGGTAAAACGCCGATTAATGTCCCCATTAAGCAGCCCCCGAAAATCAGCGCGAGGTTCGGAAGTTCCAAGGCGACGGATAAGCCGTAAAATAAGCTGTTCAATGTTTCCAAGACGCGCTCCGGTTAAAACGCCCAAACTGACCGGGGCAGAGGTATTTTTAAGAGATATTGAAACAAACCATAGCTCAGAAAAACAGCCAGCAGAGAGCTTACAATGATCGTCCAGGTTTTCATTTCGCCTAGGCCGAACAGAACGGCCATCAGGGCGAAAGTCGCGGAAATATACCCGATTATCGGGACGGCAGTGGTGTAAACAATGAGGGAAAAAAGAACAATGATATTCTTATGCCAGTTGAGATTTGCCCATAATCCGGCAAGATTAATTTCCGTGTTTCTGTGATAAAAATTCGCGGCAAATAACATTACGCAAGTAGCCATGAGGAGGATACTGGTCGTGAAAAGAAGAAAACCGGGCTGGGGGTTGCTGAAGCTGCCGATTCCCATGCTCAACGAGTTCAGGAGAACAAAGGCCGCAAGCAAAATAAAAAAAATACTGCTGGTAATGTTTCGCTTGTCCATTGGTCTCCTTCACCGATAATTGATCCGGGAAAATTATTCCGGCGCCGTGGCCGCTTCTTTAATGATTCCTGTTGCTATCAGGTGTTTATTTATTTTCCCCCAGTATGTTCTTAAAAATTCGCTAAATTTGTTGCCGTCATAATAGACGGGAATCATGCCTATCTTATCCAGAGAATCCAGATACTCTTTGCTTTTTGTGGCTGCGGCAAAAGCATCTTCCAGTTTTTTTGCCACGTCCGCGGGGATATTGGCCGGAGCCACGACGGCAAAGACCGCATCATTGGCGAAATCATATCCTAATTCTTTGAGTGTGGGAATATCCGAAAAAAGCGGCGATCTGTTTTCGCTGATTACGGCCAGCAGCCTCGATTGTCCCGATTTCACCGAGGGAATTAATTCCGAGGTGAGGGAAGCAAAATCGATGTGCCCTCCCAAAAGAGCGGTCAGAGCTTCCATGCTTCCTTTGTACGGAATGTGAATCATCCGCAATTTATGTTTTGCGGCAATCTCATCGACCGCGGCGTGTGTGGTGCTGCCTATTCCTGTTGTGCCGTATTTCAACTTATTCGGATTTTTTTGGGCATAAGACACCAAATCTTTCAGCGTTTTCCATGGAGCATCGCTTTTAACTACGATGCCTAACTGCGGTTCGGTAAAGCCGATAATAGGCCTGAAACTGATGAAAGGCTTAAAAGGCGCCTTCTGTATCTGGCTCACGCGGATGATAACGGAGCTTGGTGTGGCGCAGAGAGTATAACCGTCCGGTTTTTGCGCCAGCATGGCTGCAAGCGCGACCATTCCCGTGCCTCCCGGTTTGTTTTCAATGACTATTGGTTGACCCAAGACTTTTTCGGCGGAGGCGGCCAAAGCCCTCGCACTTAAATCCATGCTGCCGCCGGCGGAAAATCCGACCAGCAGATTAATCGGCCTTTCCGGGTATTGTGCCCTCGCTGTCTGCACGCTGAAAGCAAGCAACACCGCCGATAAAAGAAAAATTGAAAAAACACTTTTTGTTTTCATTGTTGCCTCCTTAACCGTGAATTTGCCCGTACAAAATTTTGTTTTCCGAAAGATTTTTAGAAATTAAGCGTCAGTTTGTTCAGGAGCAAATAATTATCAGTGACACTGGCCGTACTGTTTGTTTCCTTAAAGTAATCTCCCGTGAATAAATATCCCACCCCAATCATGTAAGAAAGGTTATTGGTGATTTTGTAAGTGGCGGTAACGTCCACTTCGACGCCGTAATCTTTATCCAGATAAACAGTGGCTGGATTGCCGGCCGTGGCCCAGGGTTTTTCATCGGCAGTGGCGTAAGATACGGAAGCCATAATATCGAGGTTATTGGTTGGTCTCCACCCACCTTTGAGTTGATACAAGAAAGCATTATACATGGGACCGGCATTGGCCGCCGTACCGTGTCCGGCGAGGGAACCTACCCAATATGTCAAATCGTTATTCCAGAGAATCAGACAGGGATTCCAGTCGCGTCCGCCGTTGTTGCGCATGGCGTCCCCCTCTTTTTTTGTCGTGGAGGGATCATCACCGGAAACGTAGGCAAATGTTCCGCCGACATAAACCATTCCGAAATCCACAGTGGCATCCACCCATGCAGAGAGAGTGGACAATCTTTCATCCGGCAGTAAAGTTCCGGCTTCGTACTTTTTAAGTTTGCCCACAAAATAGATTAGTTCCGCTTGGGCTTTGAGCGGGCCATACTGGATTTTAGTGTAAGGCATGAAATTATTATATAGAGATTCATAATTGTTCGGAGCCGGTCTTTTTGACGCATCTCTTCCCAGACCAATGAGAATGCCCGCTTCTCCGCCTTTCCAGCTGTAACGAAAGGCGCCGCAGTATTTATCTCCATCCAAATCAGCCGCCGTTACCGTTGGATTTACCGCGGAATAATTATTTTCGGCCATCTTGGCTATCTGAAGCGTAAACATCCAGTTGGGCAGATTATAGGTCCAGGCTATTTTGCCGCGGGGTACTGATGTGTCCATGAACACGGTTCCCCATGCTCCGTCGTTCATATAACCAACGCGCCAAAAGCCAATTTTTGAGGCATAATTCAGGTATACCCAATCGAAAGCGATATTTTCATTTTCCGCGCGCGTTCCGGCGGACATTATGTCCAGCGCCGTGCCGGGTGCCGATCTTGCCGCGCCCCAGATTCTTTCCAGAACGTCAAAGCGTGTTGTTAAAAACAGCCCCGGAGCAATGATTATATCCGCCTTGGCGCGCAGTCTCTGAAAATAAAACGCGGTGCTCGGGCCATCCGTTATCGTGTTTTTTTTGAGGGATGTTTTATCCAGATACATTCCACCAACGTAAAATTCGCCGCTGAATTTCACATCCGCTGCCGTTGTCTCAGCGGCGATGGCAACAAGAAAAGCAAAAACAAATAAAAAAACCATCCAGTGTTTCATTTTCTCTCCTCCTCGATGCCTTAGTGCAGAAAAAAGCAGATGAAAGCTTTAATTTTTCAATCTTTTCAAGGCAGAATTAGAAACAAACACCTGCTTGCGGTCTTTTATTACAACTACTTTAATTGCGCAAGATGGGATATAAATAAATTTTTAAGAAACGTGAGCGATGAATATTGCCGTGCGAAGTAATCCCGCCTGGAAGCAAGCCTAAATATTTACAGCGCGGCTCAAAACAAATTGCGCAAAAGAAATAAGCGTAATGATATTTTCCCGCCCGCGCAGGCAAAAACAGGCTAGGAAGTTTTTGGCTTTTTGCGCCGAGCTATTATCATTTCCCAGAGCATCAACGCTGCGCCTACAGTGATAGCCGAGTCCGCCGCGTTAAACGCCGGCCAGTGCCAGTTGCCGATATAGAAATCCAGAAAATCCACTACCGCGCCAAACCTGATGCGGTCGATTAGATTTCCCACCGCCCCGCCGAAAATCAGGGCGAGCGAAAGGGTTATAATTGCCTTTTCGTTTCCGCTTTTTACAAGGTAATAAATAATCAGCAGCATGGCCAGGACGGTGATCCCGATAAAGAAAGAATAGCGGAAAAGTTCCGGAGTTCTGGACAGAAAGCCGAAAGCCGCGCCGGGATTCATCACATAAACAAGGTTGAAAAAGCCGTCGATAACCTTGTGCGTTCCATACATGAAAAGTTTTTCGGTTATAACCGCTTTCGTTAATTGGTCTATCGCGATAACAGCCGCCGCACAAACAATAAAAATAATCAGGTTCTTTTTCACAAAAAACTCCTGGGGATAAGACTAGATATTTTCCGCGCAGCGTGCGCAGATTTTGGGATGTTGCTTGTCCTCACCCACGGATTCGGAGTATATCCAGCAGCGCTCGCATTTTTTGCCAAATGCTTTTTCCACGCTGACCATTAATCCCTTGAATTCATCACTAACGTATGGCCGGGTGATTTGATTTTCCGCCACCAGCTGTAGTTGCGAAATAATCAGTAAAGCGCGCAGATCTTCCAGATGATTTTCCAATAACGCTTTCATTTTTTCCGGTACGGCAATGCTGACGCGGGCGTCCAGTGAATGACCGATGATTTTTTCTTTTCTGGCCTGTTCCAGCGCCTTGGCAATTTCCGCCCGAACGTCAATCATCGTTTTCCAGTTGTCTCCTAATTCAGGATTTAAGTGTTTTCCCTCCACCTCCGGAAAACGGGTCAAATGAACGCTTGTTTCCTTGTTGCTCCAGGAAGGCAGCATTTTCCAAATTTCCTCCGCGGTGAAGGTAAGGATAGGCGCCAGAAGGCGGGTCATTGCCTTGAGGATCAGAAAGATGGCTGTCTGGGCGGAACGGCGCGCCGCGGAGCCGGCTTTTGTCGTGTAGAGCCTGTCCTTTAAGATATCCAGATATAAGGCGCTTAAATCCACCGTGCAGTAGTTATAAAGAGTGTAGAACACTACATGGAACTGATAGCGTTCATACGCGCCAGAAACGCGCCTGATTATTTCCTGCAGGCGGTGCAGTGCCCATTTATCCATTTCTTCCATTTCGTCATAATCGGTCATGTGTGAATCGACGTTAAAATCATATAAGTTCCCGAGAATGAATCTGGCGGTGTTGCGAATCCGACGGTAGGCTTCCACCAGGCGTTTGAGAATTTCATCGGAGATGCGGATATCGTCGGTGTAGTCCTCCGCAGCGACCCAGAGGCGCAGAATTTCCGCCCCGTATTTATTGATTACCTCTTCGGTTTCGACCGTGTTTCCGATGGACTTGGACATTTTCTTTCCTTCGCCGTCCACAACGAAGCCGTGCGTCAAAACACTCAAGTAGGGCGCGCGTCCTCTGGTTCCCACGGACTCCAAAAGAGAGGAATGAAACCAGCCGCGATGCTGGTCGGAACCTTCCAGATACATATCCGCGGGCGACTGCAGATTTTCTCTTTTTTCCAAAACGGCGGCATGCGTGACACCGGAATCAAACCACACATCCAGGATATTCGTTTCCTTGGTAAACTCGGATGATTGACAGTGAGGACAGGTGCTGTTTTTGGGCATCAGCTCTTTCGCTTCTTTTTCAAACCAAATGTCGGCGCCGTTTGCCTCCACCAGTTTGACTAAATGGTCAAGCATGTCTTTAGTTAGCACTTCGGTTTTACAATTGGCGCAGTAGTAAACGGTAATGGGCACTCCCCAGAGTCTCTGACGCGAAATGCACCAGTCTGGGCGGTTTTCCACCATATTGTAGATGCGGTCGTGTCCCCAGGCAGGAATCCACTTTACTTCATTGATTGCTGCCAGCGCTTTTTTGCGCAGGTCGTTTTTTTCCATGGAGATGAACCACTGCTCGGTGGAACGGAAGATGATTGGCTGCTTACAGCGCCAGCAGTGCGGATATGAATGCTGCATGGGGAAATGACCCAGCAGTGCGCCCGCTTCGTTTAATTTTTTAATAACGTTATCGTTGGCGTCAAAAACGAATTGACCGGCAAAGTATCGCACATCTTCGGTGAATTTCCCGTCATCATCGACCGGCGCGTAATTTTCCAGGCCGTATTTGAGGCCGATTTCATAGTCTTCCTGTCCGTGGCCGGGAGCGATATGCACGCAGCCCGTACCCGCTTCCAGCGTCACAAAAGGCGCCAGAATCAAAACGCTGTCTCTCTTCACCAGCGGGTGAGCGCATTTCTGCCCTTCCATGGCGGCGCCTTTGAATTCGTCCAGAATTTCATAATTCATATTTTTGTAACCGAACGCTTCCAGGCAGTAATCAAGCATGTCTTTGGCGACAATTAAAACCTCATTTTCGATTTTCACCGCGGCATAAATAAAATCATCTTTCAGCGCTATGGCCAAGTTGGCGGGAATCGTCCATGGTGTTGTTGTCCAGATGACCACGCTGACTTTTTCCCCGGTCAATTTCGGCAGGACTTTGCCAATATCTGAAGTGACGGCGAATTTGACGTAAATCGAAGGGGTCTGGTGGTCGGCGTATTCGACTTCGGCCTCCGCCAGAGCCGTTTTGCATGATGCGCACCAGTAGACAGGCTTCCTCCCTTTATAAACACTGCCGTTAAGGTACAGTTTTCCGAACTCGGCAATTGTTGCCGCTTCGTAGGGGTACGCCATAGTCAAGTATGGATTTTCCCAATCTCCGAAGACACCAAGCCTTTTGAATTGATCCCGCTGAATACCCACGTATTTTTCAGCATAGACACGGCAGGCGCGTCGTTTGTCCGCCTGAGACATGGCTAGCTTTTTTGTTCCCAGTTCTTTGTCCACCTGGTGTTCTATAGGAAGCCCATGACAATCCCAGCCGGGCACATAAACCCCGTCGAAGCCGGTCATGTTTTTGGCTTTGATGACAATGTCTTTCAAAATTTTATTGAGTGCCGTGCCCAGGTGAATATTGCCGTTGGCATAAGGAGGCCCGTCGTGCAGAATAAAAGGTTTGGTCCCTTTCATCTTTTTTCTTATCTGGTTATAAATGCCTGTTTCTTGCCATATTTTGAGCATTTCCGGTTCCCGCTGGGCTAAATTTGCCTTCATCGGAAAGTCGGTTTGGGGAAGATTCAGGCTTTTTTTGTAATCCATTTATTACTCCTTTGTTTCAGGACAAAGCGTCCAGACAGCGAAAATTATACGCTTTTTTAGCGTGGCAGTGCACTATCATACAATTATATCACTTTCAAGCAAACTTATAGCACTTAACATCAATAATCTCTTGTCAAATTTACCTGTGGTCCGTCTGCTGGTTTTCATTCTCAACAAATCAGAATTGACAAAAATACGAGCCACAGACCAATGTTTAGGTCAATATTACATTTTAAATGGTTGGTTTATATATTGACAGGCGGCCATATTCTTTATAGTCTTTACATACTTGGGGAAATAACCGGGTGGAAGATAGCCAGGCGCTTTGCCCGGACTTGACTTTCTTTGACTCGGAATTATGATTATGCAAGAAAACTAAACCGTGTCTGGCAAGACTAATTAATTTTGGAGGTATTACGTAAGATGAAAAGAATTTTGCTGTTTCTTTTGACCAACATTGCCGTGCTTGTTGTTTTGAGCATCGTTTTGCGGCTCTTAGGGGTTGACCGTATTCTCGACGAAAGCGGCACGAACTTGAATATGTACAATTTGCTAATCTTTGCCGCGGTTTTTGGCTTCGGCGGTTCACTGATTTCTCTGGCGATGTCCAAGTGGATGGCCAAGCGCCTGACGGGAGCGCAGGTTATTGCCTCTCCCAGAAATACTGCGGAAATCTGGCTGGTCGAAACGGTAAAAAAACAGGCAACGATGGCCGGCATCGGCATGCCGGAAGTCGCGATATTCGATTCGGCCGCGCCAAACGCTTTTGCCACCGGCATGAACAAAAACAAAGCGCTGGTTGCCGTAAGCTCCGGCCTTTTGCGTGCGATGAACAGAGAAGAAGTCGAGGCGGTTTTAGGTCATGAAATAACTCACGTGGCGAACGGTGACATGATTACACTTACGCTAATTCAGGGGGTCGTCAACACCTTTGTCATTTTCTTCTCCCGCGTGGTGGGGCATTTTGTAGACAGGGTTATCCTGAAAAACGAAGAGGGGCACGGCCTCGGCTTTTTTCTGACCACAATCGTTGCGCAGATTATTTTCGGAATACTGGCCAGTATCATTGTTTTGTGGTTTAGCAGACAGAGAGAATACCGTGCGGATGCCGGTGGTGCCAAACTGGCCGGGACACCCAATATGATTGCGGCGCTGGAAGCGCTGAAAAAAAATGTTGTTCAACCCCTGCCGGACCAGATGTCCGCTTTTGGTATCAATGGCAAGCCGTCCAAACGCGGCCTGGCCATTTTATTTATGAGTCATCCGCCGCTGGATGACCGGATTGAGGCGCTGAAGCGTTTTTCGGTAAAAACGGCGTAAACAGGGCAACGCGAAAGGTGGATTAATGAGTCAAGAGCAAAAGAGGGAACGAGAAGCGTCCCTCTTTTTTTATTCTTTGTCGGATAAAACCGCATTATCTTTTGTATCGATAGAACAAGGAATACAACTTTTTAAATTCCGGTAGAAAATGGAGACATTGTCCGATGAATAAATCCGCCATTTTTTAGCAGTCTTCGGGGAACGGTGTATTTTCCTCGCTTTCATTTTCCATCAGGATGTGGTAAAAAAAATAAGGAGTATGATTGATCAAGCTATGCCCCTCCGCCGTATCTGCACTGTCGATGAAACCGATGGTGCTACAATATCTCTTGCCTCTGGCATCAAGCTACATGATCAGCGCCGAGATTGCGATTGAATCTCTTTACCGTTCTCCATAATGATTATGAAAAAACCTGTTTAAACTTACCTTATTGTCACGTTTAGAAGAAAGGAGTTTATGCTGATGGAACCACGTTTCTGGACAAAAAATTATGATTACAGCGTTCCGGCGACTATCCGTTATCCTAAAATTCCCGTGCAGGAATTTGTGAATCTGGCAGCGGCTTTCCAGCCCAATAAGCCGGCCACGGATTTTTATAAATCGTTCATTACTTTTCGCGAAATGCGCAACCGGATTCTCCGCATGGCCAACGCTCTGGTTCGTGAGGGTGTCGGCAAGGGCGACCGGATCGGTATTGCCCTGCCCAATAGTCCTCAGTATGTCATTGCCTATTATGCGGTCCTGACGGCGGGCGGCATCGTCGTCAATATGAATCCTCTTTATACCCACGACGAGCTTGCGTTCATGGTTAAAAACACGCGGATGAATTTTCTTTTCACTTTCGACATGGTTCTGCCCACCATAGGCCCTTTGGCCAAAGAGATGAAATTGAAATTAATTGTCACCAAGATGGCTGATTTTATCGATGGCTTTGGCGTCAGTACAGCCAGGGATCTTGCTTTGGAGCCGGACTGGCTGCATTTTTCGGAGCTTCTGGAGAGCTGCGCGAAGGATGTTCTGCCGGATGTTACGGTCACGCCCGATGATCCGGCTGTTATTCAGTTTACCGGCGGCACCACGGGAATTCCTAAAGGAGCGGTTCTCACACATGCGAATCTTGTGGCCGCCACCATGCATGTTTGCCTGTGGGGGCAATCAACGGTACTGAATTATATATCGAAGGAAAAAGTTACTTTGTTGGGTGTCATTCCCTATTTTCATGTGTATGGCAATATAACCTGCCTGAATGTCGGTTTTTTCAGCGCGGCGACTCAGATTCAATTGCCCCGTTTTGACATCAATGAGCTTTTTGAAGCCATCGGCAGATATGAACAAATCACCTTCTTTCCCGCCGTGCCCACTCTGATTACGGCTGTTGTTAATAATCCGAAAATTAAGGAGTTGAATATTTCTTCCAAGATTGGAGTGTTTAATTCCGGAGGCGCTCCGATGCCTGCTGAATTGATAAAAAAGGTGAAGGATATGGGAATTTTCTTCAGTGAGGGCTGGGGGATGAGTGAAACGGCCTCCATGGGGATTATTAATCCGGTGATGCGGCCGAAAGCTGGTTCTATCGGCATACCCTGCCCGGACAATGATGTTCGTATCGTGGATCTCGATGAAGGACTGCAGGATGTCAAGTTGGGAGAGCCGGGCGAAATTATCATCAAGGGGCCGACCGTGATGAAGGAATATTGGGACAATCCCGAGGAAACAAAAAAACAGCTGAAAGACGGCTGGCTTCACACGGGCGATATCGGCCAGATGGATGAAGACGGCTATATCACCATTGTTGACCGCAAAAAGGATTTAATCATTGCGGGCGGATTCAACATTTATCCGCGCGAGGTGGACGAGGTGCTTTATCAGCATCCCAAGGTTAAGGAAGCCGTGACGGTAGGCATTCCCGATGATTACCGCGGCGAGACGGTTAAGGTGTTTATCGTTTTGAAAGAAGGGCAGAAGGCGACCACGGAAGAAATTATCGATTTCTGTAAAGAAAAGCTGGTGGCCTATAAAGTGCCCAAACTGGTCGAATTCAGGGATTTTCTTCCCAAATCGACGATAGGTAAAATACTGCGCAAAACCCTCCGCGAGGAGGAAATGGCCGGGTCAAAGAAATAATCAGGATAGCAAGGAGCCGCCGCGCCGGTCCTCAGTTATTGCGAAATTCCTTAAGTGTTGTCCTGACCGGCTGACCGTGACTGCTACGGGCAGGTGTTGCCTGAAAAGCGCAGGCGGATAATCCGTCTGCGCTTACTTTTTCAGTTGTGAAATTGTTAAAATTAAATGAACAGACGGGCTCCTGCAGAGTGCCGGAATATTTTGATTGCCGTATTTTCGGAAAACAAGGATGATGTTTGCAACATCCGGTTTTTCCTGATTGTAAATAAACATGATTTGATTTGAATTGTTCAAAATAAGTTGAATCTAAGCATAAAGTAAAATATAAAAGACTGAACCAGCGGCAAAGAAACGATAAAGTTGTAAATTGTGTTTGGTATCTGGCGCGTGATTTATGATAACAGAATTATTTGCTTCCGTTACCTCTTGGTATTTTGAACATATAAATTATGGTACCGTTGTATTGCTGATGAGCATCGAAAGTTCTTTTATTCCTTTTCCTTCGGAAATAGTTGTGCCGCCCGCCGCGTATAAAGCCGCGCAGGGAACGCTCAATGTCGCCGGTGTCTTTTTCGCTGCCACGGCCGGCGCGCTAATCGGCGCCATATTTAATTACTATTTTGCTTATTTTCTCGGCAGGGCGATGCTTTATCGCCTGGCCGACAGTCGTATCGCCCATTTCTTTTTGATAACAAGAAAAACTTTGGAAAAAGCCGAAAATTATTTTATCAAATACGGCCGCAGCTCCACATTCATCGGCCGACTCGTTCCGGCGGTGCGGCAGTTGATTTCACTCCCGGCCGGATTTGCCAAAATGAACTTCAAGAAATTCTTGCTTTTTACCGCATTGGGTTCGGGGCTCTGGAATTTCATTCTTGTTTTACTTGGTTATTTTCTCTATGCGCAGAAAGAACTGCTCGAAAAATACTACACGAACATTTCGATATTTTTTTTGGTTTGCGGTGTGGTCTTCTTCGGATATATGATTTGCAAAGGGCTGAAAAAAGAAAAAAATATTTCCTAGTCAAATCAGAATATGCGTTTTATGCAAGTTGTCGTCTGATGGAAAAGCCCCTTGTCTTTACAACAAGGGGCTTTTCCTGTTAACCTGCCGTTTTCAGTCGGAGTAGCTATCGCTTACATTCCCATGCCGGGATAGCCGCCTCCCGGAGGCATACCGGGCATACCGCCGGCGCCTTTTTCTTCCGGTTTTTCGGCTACCATGCACTGCGTGGTCAAAAGCAGTGAAGCCACGCTGGATGCGTTCTGCAGAGCGAAACGGGCGACTTTGGTCGGATCAATAACGCCTGCCTCCAGCATATCTTGATACTCATCGATGCGGGCATTGAAACCGAAAGCACCTTTCTTTTCTTTGACTTTTTCCACGACAATAGAGCCTTCGAAGCCGGCGTTGGCGGCAATCATCTTAATTGGCTCTTCAATTGCTTTTTTAATGATGTTCACGCCGATCTGTTCGTCGCCTTCAAAATTGAGTTTAGCTAAAGCGGGCAATGCGCGCAGATAGGCGACGCCGCCTCCGGGGATAATTCCTTCCTCGACAGCGGCGCGGGTAGCATGCAGCGCGTCTTCCACGCGGGCTTTCTTTTCCTTCATTTCGGTCTCGGTTGCAGCGCCAACTTTAATCACGGCCACGCCACCAACCAGTTTGGCCAGTCTTTCCTGCAATTTTTCACGATCGTAATCGGAGGTGGTTTCTTCAATCTGAGCGCGGATCTGCTTCACGCGGCCTTCGAGCTCGGATCTCTTGCCGGCGCCGTCCACGATTGTCGTGTTGTCTTTATCAATAATGATTTTCTTGGCTTTTCCCAAATCTTCCAGTTTAACGTTTTCCAGTTTCCAGCCCATATCTTCGGAAATCATCTTGCCGCCGGTGAGGATGGCGATGTCTTCGAGCATGGCCTTGCGGCGGTCGCCGAAACCGGGGGCTTTAACCGCGGCCACATGCAGCGTGCCGCGAATCTTATTGACTACTAAAGTAGCCAGCGCTTCGCCTTCCACGTCTTCCGAGATAATTAAGAGCGGCTTGCCCATTTTGGCGATCTGTTCCAAAATCGGAAGCAGGTCTTTCATGCCGCTGATTTTCTTTTCATAGATCAATATCAACGCTTCTTCGAGGTTGACCAGCATTTTGTCCGCGTTGGTAACAAAGTAAGGGGAGAGATAACCGCGGTCAAACTGCATACCTTCGACGATTTCCAGTTCCGTTTCGAGGCCTTTGGCTTCTTCCACAGTGATGACGCCTTCTTTGCCGACTTTACCCATCGCTTCGGCAATGATGTTTCCGATTGTTTCATCGTTATTGGCGGAAATTGTTCCGACCTGGGCGATTTCTTTTTGATCTTTGGTGGGCTTGCTCATTTTGCTCAGCTCTTTGACTACCGTTTCCACGGCTTTGTCGATGCCGCGTTTGACGTCCATCGGGTTGGAACCGGCCGCGACGGCTTTCACGCCTTCGCGATAAATGGCCTGCGCGAGCAAAGTGGCGGTGGTGGTGCCGTCGCCGGCGACATCGCTGGTTTTGCTGGCGACTTCCTTCACCATCTGCGCGCCCATATTTTCAAATTTGTCTTCTAGTTCAATTTCTTTGGCAACGGTGACACCGTCTTTGGTGACGGTGGGCGAACCGAAGCTTTTATCTATAATAACATTGCGTCCTTTAGGCCCCAGAGTTACTTTTACAGCGTCGGCCAGGGTATTTACCCCCTTGAGGATCGATTTCCTCGCTTCTTCATCGTAAAGAAGTATTTTTGCTCCCATCTTATATATTCCTCCTTAAAATTATTCTTATTTTTCAATGATGCCTAAAATGTCGTCTTCTCTCATGATCAAATACTCTTCGCCGTCTATTTTGACCTCGGTGCCGCCGTATTTGCTGAAAAGAACTTTGTCGCCTACTTTTACTTCGGGTTTGATTAGTTTGCCGTCATCGGCTACCTTGCCTTTACCCACGGCCACCACTTTTCCTTCAATCGGTTTTTCTTTAGCGGTGTCGGGTATGATAATACCGCCTTTAGTTTTCTGTTCCTCTTCCAAGCGTTTTACGATAATCCTATCTTGTAAAGGTCTGATTTTCATGCTTTTTATTCTCCTTTCTGGTTTTTTATAATTTATAATTTATTAGTACTGTTTAGAGGCGCTAACTTAAACATTTTTTTAATTATGTCAATACTTAGAGAGGTTTTTTGAAAAAATTTTTTTCAGAAGCGTTTCAG
>Ga0302249_1001554_pt1 | contig 15321 bp, 36 predicted proteins | sample AAG_UR_Val_MG_FD_193531 | JGI IMG/M metagenome (GOLD analysis project Ga0302249, IMG submission 193531) | Enriched activated sludge microbial communities from anaerobic digester in WTTP, New Holstein, Wisconsin, United States - AAG_UR_Val | ecosystem: Engineered > Bioreactor > Anaerobic >... | reverse complement strand
AAAGCACTAAGAGCATACAACCTCACAGTTCAACTTATCTGTGAAATATCCTACCATTTTCTGCCTAGAAACGCAATACTTTTTTGCAAGTGCCGCAATACATTTTTGCTTTCCGGCTTCGGGGCTTGGGGCTTCCGTAGTCAGCGTTGTTAGCTCTCTTTGGTAATTAAATGTGTATGTGTAATTCATAATTATTCTGTCCTTTTCCACGTATAAACACCATAAAAACACATAACAAAATAGAACGCGAAAAGTGCGGCTTGTGCGTAAACGCCCTTGTATATATCAATAATTACCCATGATGAATTTGCAATCATCCAAAAATAAAACCCACTGACCTTTTTTTGAGCATTTAGGATTACCCCAACAATACTAAGCCCCGTTACTATCCAAGTGATTAATTCAAACATTGACTATTTCCTCCTGACGTAGATTTGGAATTTCTGTGATACTTGCGAATATTAATAAGTCTTTTTCCTTAGCTCTTTTTAATTCCATGTCTGCACCAAAACTAGGTGCTAGATACAGAAACGCATTTGCCCACAAATCTAAAAAAGTATTATCATAATCATAATACCAAACACCACGGTCAACCTTACATGAGTAGTGAATATGTAAATAATGAGTAAGATGCGGAACAAAGGCGTAATGACCTATGTCGTGGATATAATTTGCCGCCTCAATTACCCTATCTACGTTTTGTTGTGCTATTCTTGCGGCATCGTGAACGTCACTACCTCTAGGCATATAGGGGGCTGCAATATAAATTCTTAGCCTTTCCGCTTCTTTACTCATACCCATAACTACTCCTTTCTTTTGAAAATTTAACAGACACGCTTGATAGATTAGAAAACTGCTGATACCTTTCATTAAACACGGCTTTAATCATTCCAACTGCTCCGTGCCTATTCTTCGCTACGTTAATTTCCGCAATTCCTTTGTCGGGGTTATCTTCGTTCTTGTTATAAACTTCATCTCTATACACAAACATAATCACGTCTGCGTCTTGTTCAATAGCTCCGGTTTCCCGAAGGTCGCTCATCATCGGTCTTTTGTCGGGGCGTTCTTCAACCTTGCGATTTAATTGAGAAAGTGCCAATACAGCTATATTCATTTCCTTAGAAATCCCTTTTAGTGTCGCTGAAATTTCCCCGACTTCCAAATCCCTGCGCTCACCTTTTTTAACTGATTTAACGAGCTGTAAATAATCCACCATGAGTAATTTTATTCCGTAATCTTTGACTGCTCGTCTGACCCTGCGCCTTAATTCATCGGTGGTCATAAAAGCAGAATCATCATAGTATAGAGGAACATCGGCTATTGACTGCGCCGCTGAAACTAATTTAGACCAATCGCTTTGAGCAATAAACCCTTTTCTGATTTGCCTGTTCTCGACTCTAATCCTAGAAGCAAACTGCCTCATCATTAAATCTACATTTTGCATTTCAAGCGAAAGTATTAGACTTGGGTTTCCGTCTAATGCCGCCGAGTCAGCGATATTCATAGCAAGGCAGGACTTACCCATGCCCGGACGACCAGCAATAATTGTTAAACATTTGGGAACAATCCCACCCGAAACTTCGTCTAAATCGGTTAGCCCTGTTGAGATGCCAATTAGCCCTGTCCCTTTGCTTCGTAATTCAATCAACGCCATTGTTTCCCTGCATACTTCCGCAGAAGTCTTGATAGTTTCTCCGGTGGAAAGAGGGTTGATTAAAAGCGTAGATTTTTGCGCTTGGTCAATTATTTCCGTGACTGGTTGGTTGATGTCATAAGCCGCATTGGTTATCTCATAAGCTGTATTAAGCAACTGTCGCCTTAATGAAAACTCTTTAACTATTTTAGCATAGTGTTCGGCGTTCACGGCAGACGGGACATTATCGGTAAGCTCCGCAATATAACTTGCGCCACCGATATTATTGAAAGCGTCCTTATCAAGAAACTGCCCAAAGGTAATTATATCAATCGGCGTTGTCTTGTAGTTCTTAATTATTAGTTCGTAAATCTTTTTGTGCGCCGTGGTATAGAAATCTTCTGGGGAAAGGATTTCAGATACAGAATCAATAATCTGATTATCAAGCAACATTGAGCCGAGGACTGCTCTTTCGGTTTCTATGTTATATGGCGGTGTTCGTTCAAGCATAAACCCTCAAGTGATAAGTATTTTTATTGTGTAATCTAGCATTTTATATACTGATATTAAATTCACCCACATAAAGCCTCAGTTGGTATATTATTTTGCTTAACCTGCACCGAAGGTGTCAGGTTGAAGCAGTTGTTATACGTCTTTCTCGTCCACCGTTATAATAGTGTCATTGTGGCAAGCACCATGACACAAAAGCATCACCTCTTTTATTGTCGCCTTTCTTGATTTACCGAGACCAGTCGAGTCCCAACAAAAGTGAATACACTTACCAGATGGCTTTAATATACGGGCAATTTCATCCTTACATTTTGCCCAATACTCTGCTCTTCCAGCAGTGCCACCATGTTTTGGGGTGTATCTTCGTAGGCATTGCTCTACAGAATAAGGTGGGTCAAACAAAACTCCATCCAACGAATTATCTGGAATGGACTTTAGAAAATCTAAAGCATCCATTTGATATGCGTTACCCCTTCCTTCAATATCGTTAGCTAATTCGGCTGGACTGTTTTCACCAGCGAATGGGTCAGCCCAATTTTTACCGACATTGTATTTAGTAAAAAGTTCTTTTACTGGCTTCATGGTGAATGTCCATATAGAGGGCATTACCCATGTTCTTGATATCTCCATCCATTTCTCCTTTTTGCACGAAGTCAGGAAACGATTTATTGTTTCCTGCGTAGTGTCCGTATAACATTTGCTTAACCTGCACCGTAGGTGTCAGGTTGAAGCAGTTGTTAGATGACCCAACAATTATTTTTTAACCAAAGAAACTGGAACTTCCAACACCCTTGGTTTCTTTCAATATGAAGTAGACTTCTATCCTGGTCAGCCCATTCTATTTCAAACAAGGTTATCCAGAACGCCCCCTCATCCCACAAGTTCAATTCAAACATATTCAGTCGCATACTGCCCCCTTAGTTGACTATCCGTGTAATAAGCAAAGCGGTTACACGGTTGGCAATCCATCTAATAATTGTTATACAAGACACTTAGTTCTCCATTGATTGTGAAGTTCGTCTATTTCACATTCAAGTCTGGAAATTAAAGGTCTATACTCATCACCTATTGTATCGCATTTTTTACAAAACACAGTTCGATAATCTCCCGAATTTGATTCTTCATGACTTATGCATTTTTCACAAAGGTCTTTCCCGCAGATTTCACAACTCGCTCTACTACAAGCCATGCCATGATTAATTTTAACTCCACAAACATCACAAAATTTTTGATATTCACTTTGTTCTTTTAAAATTTTAGTTTCTTTTATCATAAAAAATGTATAACCTCGTCAATCCAGCCGATCGCTTCGCTCCGGCTGATTTTTTCGTTATGGACAATACACACACCCATCTTTGGTTAAGTCACCCTTCACCACAATTCGCTTTCCGCACTTAGGGCAATTAACAGGCTCAAAATAGTTTTGTTTGGGTGCACTCGGCGGCGCATATTTCTTGCCGTTAGCTTCCCACGTTCTTATTACAGCTTTCCAGTCTTTTATCTTTTGGCCGCCTTTTAACTTCCAACCCCTTGCTTCTTGGTAATCAATAAAATATTGTGGTTTGATATTATTTTTTCTCTCTTGGCAATAAAGAGTGATTTCTTCTAAAGAAGGTTTTTTGAATTTTTTTACTATACTATTATTTAGTTTAGTATAGTTTAGTTTAGTTTGTGTATTATCGTCAGAAGTTATTATGTTTTGCTCGTAAGTTATACCATTTTGTTGGTAAGAAACTAAAATATCGTCTATTTTGATTATAGGATTTTTCCTATTTTTGTAGGCATGGGCGATACTGTCCAGAAAATCTTGTGAGGCAATAACCATGTTATTTTTCCATAATTCCTTGTGAATTTTTCCTGTTGTTGCCATCATATTAAGCATATCTAACCCAGATTCTTCGTCACAATGAGTTTTTGTAAAGAAAAAAAGCCTATCAGCTTCGTCTTTAATGCAAAAATGGTGGTCTGGTGTTGTGCACAGAAAACGCATTACGTTACAGAAAAATCCAGTTCCCTTACTTTGGTATTTACCCTCTAAAACAAACAACGTCTTTCCGTCTTTGACGTAAAAAGGGAAATAATCAACATCGTGTCGTTCTGGTCTAGCCATATATCAATCCTTTATCACCCCTTTATTGTATTAATAATTTTTTTTAATTCGTTATACATTTGACGAAGATAATCATCTCTTGTAATTCCACGATCAACAAACCACTGCTTGCTTTGGGTTTCTCTTTCATGTAGATATTCAAGCCAGTTATTTTTAGCAAGCCAAGCAACGATTTTTTGTTCGCCGGCTTTTGTGTGTAAGTATCTATGACACTTGGCGCAAGAAGGAAACCCGTTCTGCCAAGCGTGTCTAGTGAGTAAATTATTTCTTTTGATATAGTGATGAGTTTCTAGTGTGGTTTGTAGCCCAGACGTGCCGCACACAAAACATCTATTGCGGTGGATTATTCTACACGCCTTTCGCCACATGGATTGTAGGTTACTATCTGATAACCCTTTTTTCATTCTTTATTTGCTTTCCGACTATCACACCGCTTCGTGTTAAATTTCAAATCAGCGCATAGTTCGTGTTTATATACACAACTTCTTCGATAATGCAAGCATTGTTTTTGTTCTTCAATGTTTTCGGCGGTGCAGATACCGTTGACGTTCATGTTTTTCATAGGTTCACCAAAAATGAACAATGCGTCCCTGCGTGATTTTAAGGGGATTTTGCACGTGCTTGGAAACTCCTTGAGAATCCTCTGCCCCACCTATGTCATTTTTTGCCACCACAGCAAAGCAACTAGGCGATGTATTCCCTTGCAAAGTAGGGTTGCTGGTTAGGCATCTTTTACCTTCACGCATTGTTTGTCTTGTCTTATACACCACTAATTAGTAAAAGTCAAGAAAAAAGATTTGGGGTAAATAAAAAAGTTCTTGACAGGCGCATGCCGTTTATGTATAATGCTTCCAAAATAAGAGAGGTAATTATGAAAAGCATAAGCCGAGAAGATTATGGATATTATGAAGCACCGCCGGATTATGAAGAAATGGCTGAAGAACGTGAGCGCAGAGAAGCCCACGATGAGGACGAAGCAGACGAAAAAAGATTAAGGGAAGGAGAAAAATAAATGCACTTTCAGATAGACGAAAAAAGATTTATAGAAAAGACGGAAAGCCCAAAGGGTTTTGTTTCGCTTGTTGAGTGTTGGAAAGACAAAGACGGTAACTACAAACCTAATTGGGTAACAAAAAAGATTTACGGACAAGACAAGGTTGTTCCTGCTTCAATAGGATTGGGGAGCGACAAGGCCACGATTGCGGCATTTGGTAAGTGGTTAGCAAGTGACATGGAAACAGAAACACCCAAAGACGACATTCCTTTTTAGGAGGACATTATGAAATTTAAAATCTTTCAAGACCCAAATGGTATTTTTATGGCGTTTGACGATAACGGGAAATATATAGCGTCTGCGCTGAAAGAACAAGACATGCCTCAAGCTATTCGTGCTAGACTAAGAGGCAATCTTTTTATTTCCGAAATCGAAGTAGACGCAGAGGAGAAGAAAAATGGCTGAACAAAAAGAAGCAAATGCGATTGTTGAAATGACTGCCGAAAAGATTGCTACTGTAACCGGCTTTACACCGGCGGAAATTGCGATTGTTGACACAACTTTTTAGAGAGGTGATTTATGCTTGTAAGTTTTGATAAAACGGATAGGGTTAGTTTAAGTATCCATGATTTTTCTGAAAAGGAAATGAGATTATTGGAAGATAGATTTGATGTGTTAAGAAGTCCTGATAAAATGGATTGGTTAACAATCAAATTAATAAACCAAATAGAATTAACATTTTTTAGAAATATTATGGAGGCGGAAAATGGCTGAACAAAAAGAAGTAGTGATGAGAGAGTCAACGCCGCTAACCCTTTTGAATATTGCGATTGAAAAGGGTGCGGACATTGAGAAGCTAGAAAAATTAATGAACCTTCACTTAACGTGGGAAAAAGAACAGGCAAAAAAGGCATATTGGGAGGCCATGACCGCCTTTAAGGCAAACCCACCGGAAATTGATAAAGACAAGAAGGTAAGTTATAAAACAACGGCAGGGACGACAGCATATAACCATGCCTCACTTGGAAACGTAACTGAAAAAATTAACACGGAATTAAGCAAACATGGTCTCTCAGCAAGTTGGATTACTACACAAGAGGCGGATAAAGTATCTGTAACTTGCCGGATTGCTCATGTTAACGGACATTTTGAGGAAACAAGTTTAACCGCTTCGCCTGATAACTCAGGTGGTAAAAACAATATTCAGGCGTTGGGTTCAACAATAACATATCTTGAACGCTATACGATTCTTGCGCTTACAGGTCTTGCCACTTATGAGGATGACGATGGAAAGGGAAGCGAAGCCGTGTATATTGGCGATAAGCAGAAAAGCACAATCGTTGACATGATTAATGCGAAAGAAATTGACGAGGCCAAATTCCTTAAATACATGGTTGTTGAATCGGTGGACAAAATTTTGGCTGCTGATTACGAAAAAGCTATGGCGTCTTTACGAGCAGCAAAAGGGAGGATTAAATAATGACAGATAAAAAAATGATTGATACAGCTTTAGCAGAATACAAGATAACCGATGCAGCGATAGCCAAAATCAAGGCTGATTATATGTCTTTGGTTGTTAAAAATCCGCAAGATGTCGAGGGCTATGAGCAAGTACATCGGGCAAGAATGGACGTTAAAAACCGCCGTGTAGATATTGAAAAAACGCGGAAAAAACTAAAGCAAGATGCGCTTGATTACGGAAGGGCTGTTGATGCCGAAGCTAAAAGAATAACCGGGCTTCTTGAACCTGTCGAAAACTATTTGCAAGAGCAAGAAGATATTGTTGTAAAAGAAAAAGAGCGTATCAAAAAAGAAGAGGAAGAAAAAGAAAAACAAAGAATCCAGCAGCGAATAGACCGCTTGTTTGGAATGGGAATTACGTTTAACAGCGTTAATTATTTACTTCCATTTGCGCCCAGTTTCAGTGTTCCAAGTGCAATAATCAATGCTTGTTCCGATGAACAGTTTGAAGAAATTACTGGTAAGTTTCAGTCTTTAATAGATACAGAAAAGAAAAGACTTGCAGACGAAGAGGCAAAGAAGAAAGAAGAAGAAGAAAAACTAGCGGCGCAAAGAGCGGAACAGGAAAAAGAAGCGCAACGTCTTGCCATGTTAGCTGAAGCGCAACGGATAAAAGAGGAAAAGATTAAAGCTGAACAGGATGCAATTATTAAAGAAAAAGAGCGTATCCAACATGAAAAAGACATAGAGCTTGCTAAAAAAGAAGCGGCTGAAAGGGCATTGAAAGAAGCGGCAGAAAAAGCAAAAATAGATGCCGCTAGAATAATCGAAGAAAAAGCTAGACAAGAAGAGGAGAATAAACGACAAGAAGCCTTAAAGCCGGATAAGGAAAAAGCAAGCCTATACTTTAAGTCAATCATAAAACACATGCAAGAAAAATGTCCGTCCACAAAAGACAAGGCAATTAATAAAATTATTGCCGAGCTAGAGGCTGTAATTGAAAGAACGGTTGATGAGTCATTGGCTAGATTGGAGGAAATCTAATGCCCATCATTATTGATGAGTTTGAGCAATACTCGCCTGAATGGTATGCTGCCTGTGCTGGTAATGTTGGCGCAAGCAGTATTGACAAAATCATAACCACCACCGGCGCAAGGTCAAAACAGCGTGAGGATTTTCTTTTGCAACTTGCCGGTGAAAAGATAACCGGAAAGCAAGAGGAAACATTCCAGAGCTTAGCAATGCAGAAAGGAAAAGAGCGAGAGGCTGGGGCAAGGGCTTTATTTGAAATGCTTTATAACATAGAAGTCAAGCAATGTGCCCTTGTCTATAAAGATGAGTGGAAATTATGTCATTGCTCACCGGATGGATTAATCGGCGAGAAAAAGGGTATTGAAATAAAAAACCCCACGATGAAAACTCATATTAAGTATCTTTTACAAAACACGCTTCCAACGGAATATCTTTTGCAAACACAGATGAGCCTTTATGTAACGGAGCGAGAATCATGGTATTTTATGTCAGCCTTTGAAGGATTACCACCGTTGATAATTGAAGTTCAGCGTAACGAAAAGCTGATTGAAATAATTGGCAAAGAAATTAATGAATTCAACCAAGAGCTATTATTGCTTGTTGAAAAAATTAAGGCAAGGCAATGAAAAGCATTAAAGTAACGTCTATAAGAGAAGGTCAGCCCATATTCGATAAACCGCTTCAGGATTTGTTAAAGGAGTGCGTTGTTGGTGGGGCGTTACAAGTTTTATCGCCTAAAGAGTTTATTACCCATCAGCAGATAAAATGGTGGAAGGGCGTTTTGCTTCCGGCTCTCTCAAAGAACACAGGCGACTCGATAGAGTGTTGGGAAACAAGATTAAAGCTATCAGTTATGCCGGACGAATTTAAACCAGAAACAGTTTTGGTCGGAAACACAGAATATACCAGAATACCGTCTATAACAAAACTCGGTATAAAAAAAATGAACGAATTAATTGAGGGAAGCGTAGAAAAATGTTGGGATTGGGGTTTGTCTTGGGTTACGCTTCCCGATAGCGAATTAAGGAGTTGATATGACATTAGCACAGCCAAAAAGAAAAATACCGATAGCAATACCTGTTAAGAAACTGAAGAAGAAAAGGGATTACAGGATACTTTTTTGGGTTAGTTTGCTTATAAATGTGGCGTTAGCGGCACTGCTTTTGTGTAAGGCATAACAATTAATATACGTAGTTGGTAATTTACGGGTTTTTCTGCACGAAAGGGAATTTCTGCAAAGGGGCGACTATGGACTTTGAAAAAGACACTATGGAATGGATAAATCTCTGGAAAGTGGTTCTTTTACTTCAAGAACATGATATTACCCTAAAGCCCGACAGAACAAATTCAAATGAATACGCAATGGATTGTTCAGCGCGATTTCCCTATTGCGGTGCAGACATGACTTATAATGCAAAGGTATTTGACCAACTAGCAGATGTGCCATTTGACCTTGTGCCACACGAATTACTACACATTAACTCAAAAGAACTTGAAACTTTAGGGCTTGACCGTCACGCCACAGCACAACAAATAGATTGGGCGGAGGAAAGATTAACCGACAAAACAAAAAAGATTGTTTCACGGATTGTTTTAGTAGCTTTATTTTTAATCAGTGGCAGAAAACGATTAAACAATAATTTAAAAGAAACAATGCAAGAATTAGTTAAGTTACTAAATGATTTTGATACAGATAATCTACCGGAGGCAAAATGCGAGAAGTAGAAAGCATATCGTTTAAAGGAAATGGACGGAAAATAGCCGTTTATTATTTATCCCCAAGTGATATAAAAAAGAAAAGGGTTTTTAAGGGCGACTGTATCGGCTTACGGTTTGACGCACAATCAAAAGAAAACTACACGGTTTATATGCGCCCAGATGAAGCGTTGATGGTAGCAGGGTTATTGGTAAACACAGTTTGGAAAATTACAAAATCCTATTGTTTAGGATTGGTCAGGCAAAAAAAGAGTGGGCGATAAAAAACACAGAGATAAAAAGAAGTCAAAAGGATTGTGTGTTAATTGCACTCAAAGGGCAGTTGCCGGAAAGACAAGATGTAAGGATTGCGCTGAAAGAGATGCAAGAGATAGCAGAAGAAGAAATGTTAAATATCGGAAATACCGCAAAGATAACAGATTATGCACACACTGCAAAGCCGAATTACTTGATGATGAAAACGTGGTTTGTATGAACTGTAGTAGCATGAACAAGTATATGGTGGCCGGAAAATGGAAAGAATAATCAAAGAAATACCGTTGGATTGTGAAATTGCTTTAATTAGCGACACGCATATCGGGAGCAAAAAGGCTCACATTACCGGAATACAAAGGGCGGTTGATTTCGTCAAGAAAAAGCCTAATCGCTTTTGGATTCATTTAGGCGATTGGATTGAGGCAATAACCACAGATGATAAAAGATACGAAACTGAAACCACAGAGCAGCCAATTCCAGAACTTCAGGCGAAAGAAGCGATTAGTATGTTCTTGCCTATCAAAGAACAGGGAATCTGCGGATTGTTAGGCAACCATGAACGCAAATTATCACGGACAATAAATTTCGGGCGGTCAATCTGTGAAGGGTTAAACATTCCTTACGCTACGGAGTCGGCAAGAGTTTTGTTTTTTAAAAAAGAGAAAAGATTTTTTAAAAAGAAGAAGCCCCTCTTTAAGTTCTTCATAGCTCACGGCAATAAAGTTTTCCGGTCAAACGCAAAGGATTTTATTCAGCGTGAAGCAAATAAAAAAGCGGCTTTAAAAATCTCACTTCAGTATAAAATGGGCGATTGTCAGTTAATGGCAGTCGGCCATGCTCACTGGTTAGCAGTAGTGCCACCCGCCAAACTTTTATATTTACAAGATACAGAGGACGGAATAAAGCATAGGTATCTCAACCAAGATGAAACGCCGGAAGGATATATTGATTTTGACCGCAGATGGTATTGTTGCACAGGCTCATTCTATAAACTGTTTATTGACGGTATTTCCGGCTACAATGAGCCTTACGACCCTAACGATTTAGGATTTTTAAACGTGATAATTCAGGGCGGCAAGATTGTTGACATTCAGGAAATAATTGTCTAACCAAAAAATAAACTTAACAGGGCAAGGTAGCGAAACGCTGCATATTGTGGTGGTATAAAGCGGAGTAGTTCTTGCCCTTTTAAAATAAAACCCCGGCAGTATTTCTACCACCGGGGAAAAAGGAGGATGCCACAAACGGGCATGAAGAGATTTTAATTTCTTTCCGGCAATTCAAAGCCTTTATAAATTAAATAGTCTTTGTAAAAAATTGCCTCACTTTCCAAAATTTGGCAATCCCTAATCAGCTTGTCAATTAGTTCCAACTGCTCTCGGTTTGTCTGCTTTAGGGCAGAAACCAAAGACTCAAGGCGTTCTATTTTTTCCTTTGATTTCTCAATTTCCATATCTGCCAATTCATTTATTTCAATCATTTCATCATTCATACTTTTACCCCATCACTTTTCCGGCAAGATAAACCACAACAAACCCGATTGCCACAATCAGAAACATCACAAACGCCCCACTTCCGAAAGCTTGGCAAAGCTCTGTTTCGTGCCGTTCTTCTTGTTTATAATACTTTTCATAAACATCCGCAAGCTCAATTTTTGGCGTTTCAATTTCCGCTTCCTGTTTTTCTAGTTTTTTCGTCCATTCATTTTTCATATTTGCGCCTCCATAAATTCAACCTCAATTTCCGGTTTTAACGCCTCATTTAAAACTTCTTCCCAATCTTCCGGCGTGAAGTCTTGAGCGTCCAGTAAATCGCCCTCTGATAATTCCTCTCGCAATACCTCCGCAATTCTAAGCTTTAAATCGTCCATAATTTCCCCCCTAAATTAAAATTATTATTAAACTTATCACAACCATAAACCAGAACACAACCTTCAATTCAATTATTGCTTTCATTGTTAGGCCTCACTTTCCGCTAATTCTTTAATGTGCTTCATCAGCCTTTCATATTCAGCAAATAAGGCACGTTCTTTTGCGTTTTTTCTTAGATTACATGCCTTAAAACGCCACAATATATCCCAAACATAATTCAGCGTAGGAATATCCAGTTTTGGTTTGTCTTTCATAAGTTCAAAGTTTATTGATTTCATTATTCGGCCTCGCTTTCCTTTTTGTTATAATGCCCATTCATAAAAGCCACATTCAAACGCTATCGGGTCATTACGCCTTAACCAATCGCCATATTTAGCGTTGTCGGGTATTCTTCCGCCGTTGCTTCTTTTATCATCTTCCGGCGACTCTAATTCGTTTAAATATTCCTGAAAGTCTTTTTTTGTTTTTCTCATTACTTGACCTCACTTTCCTTTAAGCCATTTCAATAAATTTCGGCGGTTCTTTCAGCGCATAAAACTCTCTTCTTGAATAATGCACTTTCCCGCCGTTTTCGTCTTTGCCGTAAATATTATGCTCGTCAATCTTGAAATCGTATTCGCTGACATAAGCAACGGCCTTTTCGCTTGCTTTACTTATTATCTTAATCATGGTTAAACCTCCTTAATGCTATAAGAAAACTCAAGATGCGTATTCTTATATATAATCCCATAGCTCGCATGGTTTTTGTTGGCAAACCATAATTCACGCTTGCCCGTTTCAACGTCTTCAAGTAAATGTTCACCCTTGAAAAATGTTGCAACGTGCCTATATCCTGCCCGCTTCATTGTTTCCTTATTCATTGTTTGACCTCCCTTCGTTAAACGCTTCATCAATAAGCGGGATAATTTCAGCCGCCCACTTTTTCACTCCGTTGAAGCCGCCTATCCATCTTTGTTATGTATAAATCAGCACCCATTTTATTTGCCCCTTTTCTGCCCGTGTAGCCGATAGCACAGCTTGGTTTGTCGCTCCCCGCGCGGGAGCGTGGATTGAAACATGTGTTGGTTATCGCACCTTACATCCGCGTGACAATATCTTACAATCGGTGTATATCCTATCTGTACCCTCATACAGGATTACATCGATTACCTCTGCCCAATCAGCCTCATCCCACTTTTCCCGTGCCGGTGTGATTGGCACTATAACTCGCGCTCCTGTGTTGTGGCCACTGTAATTACTTAGCCGCTCACAAGTGTAATTTTTGCGGCCTCTTGTAATTATTATCCCCCCGCAAGAGGGATAATCAAAATCCACTGTATTGATGATTTCGTTTTTTTTCATTGTCTTTTCTCCTTTTCTTTTCATATTTCACCCCGCTTATCAATTTGTTTAATTACATCGTTTTTCACGGTTTCCGTAATGCTTTCAATAAATACCTTTTTTTCTCTTTTATTCATCTCCCTATCTCCTTTTCTGCCGTTTCCGAAATCAACGTAAAAGTTGCGTTCTGTATATGCTCGTATTTATCATATAAATTTAACAGCGCATCCTTTTCATCTTTGCCCTCAACGATCGCGTTGATAAGGTAAAAGATACCAATCGCATTTCTTTTCCGTCCGTAAAAACGTGCTTGATATGTATTCATTATCTTAATCCTCCTCTTTTTTATTTTTCGCAAATGCGGTTATAATAGCGTGCCGGATAAGCTCCGGCGGTTAGTTGTTAGTTAATCAACATATGCGCCTGTAATTCGTGGCAACCTTCCACAATACTGCCCACCCCATTGCCGAGTTGTTCCGCTGTCTGTGTCCCAGCCTAAACATCCATTTAAAAGAGATGGATTGCTAAAAGCGTCCTGTAAATTATACTGAATGCGGTTTGACCAGTGATGTTTTGTTCCGCCTAAGAATATCCACGTTGAAGAAAAATCTTTTAAACCGTTAGCCTTTATATGCCCTTGTTTATTGACGCTGTAATGTTCTCCTCTAAAGGTAAAATTTAACGTTTTCATTTTGTCGCCTCCTTTTTTTAGTTTTTGCCGGATAAGCTCCGGCGGGCTATGCTAAATTACCTTGACTGTCAAACTCAAACTCATTGGCGTTAATTGTTTCAACAATAGCTTCTTCGCTTGTCAAATAGTCATAGCTAGCGTTAAGCGTTTTATATATCCATTTCATAAAATCCCTTAACAGTTCAATACAGGCTTCCTCTTGTTCTGCTGTAATTTCCTTTTCATCATGCAAAGCATGATAATAATGACCAGAATGTTTAACATTTGCGTAAATTCCAAAAGGCTTTAGGCTTTGCAATCCTTTGGCGATACGGTGTAGTTCTTTATCTTTTGGAGCATATTCTTTTACTGCCTTTAATGCGCCCCTTGTTTGGTCAAAACGTCCTTCAAAATATGCGCCGTCGCCTTGTGAAAAAAAGCCGCTCCAATAAACATTTTTAATGTCAATTCCCATTAATGCGCCGATAGTTTTCGCGTCCTCAATTATGCCTTCGCTCCATCCGTCATAATTAACATTAATGTCGTAAAGATTTTCAATCACCTTTTCTCTTGTCTCTTCCGGCAATTCTTCAAACTTGTAAAGCGTTCTTGTGGTCGTTTCTGTTCTCATGGTTATTATCCTCCTCTTTTAATCTTCAATTTTAGCCAGATAATAAGTTTTGTTTTTATCTTTACTGCTCTCTGTATTCCACTGCAAGAAAATACCAATTTCATTGGCAATCTGCTCAATAGAAGAAAACCCGCAAGCACCATCAAGGCTAATTTTAAAGCCGCCCTTATTTTCAATAATATGACCGCCATAAAACGACAATGACTTGTAAAGCCATTTTTCGCCTGTGGACGTGTTTTTATTATAATCTTTATCCTTAATGCTGTTTATTTCATCGGCAAACCGCTTTAAAAGCCTATCTTGGTAATTGTTTTGAAGCCAATTAGCCAAACAAGTGCCCTGCATATCATAGCCGCCGCCGTTACAACTTGCCACCTTTTTGTCATCAACGTAAAGCGAGCAAATATTATAACCATATGTCTCCCGCCCTCTTGATACCGTCCATTTAAAAGTCAATAGCTTTGTTTCCATTATTTTAATCCTCCTCTTTTTATTTTTCCGCAATCGCGGTTAATATAGCTTGCCGGATAAGCTCCGGCGGGCTTGGTTAATATTCGTTGCCGTTCTGTAAGCATTCTTTTTTTGTGCCGTTTGTTACTGCCCAATAAATAGGATAATTTTCCGTTCTCTCATATTCATATAATGCTTTTTTATCTTTTGGGAATGGACTGTTTTTAACGTTATGATAGTCATTTTTATTAATCCATCCGAAATCAAACATGGCTTCAAGCCCCGTTTGTTTGTAATGCTCATCATAGCCATAGGTCATTTTACAAAATATCTTTTTGTTGTCCTTATTCCTTGTAATTTGCACCGAGTGGTAAGTATTGCCGTTGGCCTTATCAAACCACTTGACCACTTTCGCTGTAAATAAAAGCTTTCTTGTTTTCATGTTTCTAGCCTCCTTGTTTAGTTTGGTTTAATAATTAAAAATAGCGTTTTGGTATTCCTCTTTAGATACTTTGTGCTCATTCAGCCATACATCAAGGCTATGTTTTGTCGGTTCACAAACAACAGCGCTTTCCACTAGCCCGTCGTCGTCTTTTATTTCTGCTGAGTATGTAGCACTATCATCATCATACCATATTTTTACTTGCCTCATTTTGTCGCCTCCTCTT
>Ga0302249_1001546_pt1 | contig 15399 bp, 22 predicted proteins | sample AAG_UR_Val_MG_FD_193531 | JGI IMG/M metagenome (GOLD analysis project Ga0302249, IMG submission 193531) | Enriched activated sludge microbial communities from anaerobic digester in WTTP, New Holstein, Wisconsin, United States - AAG_UR_Val | ecosystem: Engineered > Bioreactor > Anaerobic >... | reverse complement strand
ATAGGCTTCACGGGCCGCACGTCTGCCGGGCACTCACGCCCGGCGATCACCGGCGCCGATCAGGGCGCTGGAGAGGGGAACTGACATGGCTACCGATACCGTCACCCTGACGGCCACGGGCTACGGCACACAGAACATCGGTGACTCCGGCACGCAGAAATACACTCCGGGTAAGTACGGCTGCTATTGGAGCAATGGCATCAACTGGCTTATCGTAGCCGAAAGCGTGTAATGACTGCCGCGCGGAAAGCCTGGTGGCAGGAGAACGCGATGAAGCTGGCCATTCTCCTGTTCGGTGCAGGTGTCGCATGGGGCACGCTGAAACTAGACGCCCGCATCACCCAGGACCGGCAGATTGTCGATCACGTCCAGATCGACGACCACGAAACCCGGATACGCACCCTCGAGCAGTGCTACGCCAGCATGGCCGCTACGCAGGAGGGCATCCTGACCCAGCTCACCCAGATGAACGAGTCCGTGCAGAGCATCAACGAGTTCCTGCGAGATGCCGCACAGTCACAGAGGGGAGACTGACCATGCCCGATCCCGAAGAGCCCGTAGACCCGGAGAAGAAGATTCCCGATCCCGGGCAGGGGACGCCCAAGCCACAGGATCCGCCGCCCGATGAGCCGCAGGAGCCTTAACCGGAGCAGTGCAGCATGGCAGCTAAGGCGCGCACGAGAAAGCAGGCCGAAGCCCCGGTATCCGCACCGGGGCCGAAGCCTAAGTATCGTCCGGGTGGAGTGCCCACAAAGCGAACGCCCGAAACCCGGGCCGCGCTCCTCCACGCGATAGAGATAGGATTGAGCGATAGAGCAAGCTGCGACTACGCCTGCGTTTCTCCCGATTTCTTCTACAGCTGGATCAAGGCAGATTCTGACTTTTCGGACGAAATCACCCGCGCGAGAGGTCGTTTCGTAGAAGCGCTACAGGAGCAGATCCGCACCGCCGCCGCAGCTGACTGGCGCGCCGCTTCGTGGCTCCTCTCCCGCCGCAAGCCGGAGGACTACGCCGAACGGCAGATTCTGTCCGTGGAGGGCGAGGGAGATTCCCCCCTGGATCGTTTCATGAGGGGCAAGGATGATCCGCAGAACTCCTGACAGCCTCCGGCGCTGGGCGGACTGCGTCGGCTACAAGCCCCATGCGGGGCAATCCGCGGCCCTGGAGGCGTTCGGGCGCGGGGATCGCTTCCTAACCCTCGTCTGCGGGCGGCGCTGGGGCAAGACGGACTTTGCTTCATTCCTTGCCTCGTATGCGCTCCTCGAGAAGGGCGCGCAGATATGGGTCGTCTCCAAGACCTACGAGCTCGCCGGACGCGTCTGGAGCTTTCTCCTGCCGTCGGTTATGCGCGCCATGCCGGGCAAGGTACAAGCGCTACAGGGGCGAATGGACAAGAGCATCCGAACGGCATGGGGCTCGAAACTCTGCCTGAAAAGCGCGGAACATCCCGATTCGCTGCTTGGTGAGGGCCTCGACCTGTTGATCTTCGACGAGGCGGCGACGTGCCCGGAGCGCACATGGACGCAGTACCTCCGCCCGGCGCTCATGGACAAAGGTGGAGAGGCGGTCTTCATCACGACGCCCCGTGGCCATAACTGGGTCTACGATCTATTCGAGCGCGGGGCTCATGGCGAGGCGGGCTACTGGTCGATCCAGTCGCCCTCTGCTGCGAATCCCTATCTCGCCCCTGAAGAGCTTGCCGAAGCCCGCCGCACCACCGATCCAACCGTATGGCGTCAGGAGTACGAGGCGCAGTTCGTCAGCTTCGCCGGGCAGGTCTACAGCACATTCGACCGGGCGCGGCATGTCATCGACGATCTACCCGATCTCTCCGGCTGGACGATCAGCGCGGCCGTTGACCCCGGCCTCGCCAACCCTACCGCTATCCTCTGGATCGCGCACAATCCGGTCACGTCCGAGGATATCGTGATCGGCGAGGTGGTGCAGTCAGGATTGCTCTTCGACGACGTGCTCCGGCTGTTGAACGAGCGCCGCCCGCCGCAGGGCTACGAGTACCTAGTGTGCGACATCGCGGGCAAGGCGCGCTCGCAGGAGACAGGCACATCGTTCATCGGCTGGATGAAGGCGCGGGGGATGCATTTCAAGGCCAACGCGCAGGGCATAGTTGAAGGCGTGAACTGCGTCCGTAGCCGATTGCTAAACACCGATAACGCAATAAGCCTCCGATTCTGCGGGCCGCAAGCCCCCGCCACTGTATCCGCCTGCGAAAACTATCATTACGCGGAGGGCGACGGCCCCGTGTCGGAGGAGCCCGAGAAGGATAACATCAACGATCACCCAATGGACGCCCTACGCTATTACTGCACCTACAGATACGCCCGCAAGCCGGGAAGGAGCTGGCAGACATGAGCGGCATCTACGAGAGCCTTGTTCCCGAAATCTCCGCCCGGCAGCTGGAGGACATCCTCGCCGAATGCGACAAGCGCGACCTCGCCGCAATGAACAAGCGCATGGACTACTATCGGAACGAGCTAGAGCCCGTGCATCCGCAGTCGATGTCCGAGGATACCTGGCGGGATCGGCGCGATAACTGGACCTCGATCCCATTGGCGCAACTCCTCGTGGACGCCATCGCAACGGGCCTGTACAACAGAGAGGTCGAGCGCACCACGGGCAACGAGGCCTACGACAAGGCCCTCGCCCCGATATGGGCCAAGCTCACGCTGACCATGCCGCAGAACTGCCGCCTTGCTTCCGTCGTCGGTGATACCGTGCTGCGTCTTGCCCCGGATTGGCGCGATGGCGTGAAGGTGTCCGTGTGGGACGGCCGGCATGTTGTCCCGATCTACGATCCCGACGATCCGCAGACAATCATCGGCCTGATCTACGACTACGTTGCCGATCCTGTAGCATCGCAGATCGCCCGCGTGATCAAGGGTACAGGCGCGGCAGAGGCGCGCATGGAAATCATCACCCGGCATGTCCGCAATCCCCTCACGGGCGCGATCCAGCAGCCGGGCATCCGCGCCCGCTTCATCGACGGGCGCCGCGTGCCGTGGGAGGCTGATACCGAGACGGATGCGTTCAATCCCTTCGGCGACTTCCTGGACGGGGTGTTCTGGCGGAACGAGATGGACATGACGGCCGCCCGTGGCGTGCCTGATCTCGAACATCTCCTGCCCATGCTCCAGGCCGTCAACGAGTCTACGACTGACGCGCGGCTGCTACTCCTATGGAACCTGTACCCGATCATCGCCACGACGGCGGACCTCGAGGAACAGCCGGACTACAGCCACAAGGCGGTATGGGCGCTGGGTGCATTGCCCAACGGCTCCCCCGCCGACGTGAAGATGCTGGAGTGGAGCCAGAACCTCGAAGGCTTCAAGACGCACTTTGAACATCTCCTCGCTCTGATCCACGAGACAGCACGCATCCCGTCCATCGCCACGGGCGACCTGACCCATATCGGCGAACTGTCCAGCGGCAGGGCTTACGAGATTGCCCTGCGGCCGTATCTGGACATGATCGCCGAGCGTGAGAAGCTGTGCAGCATACAGGAGATCGAACTCATGCGGACCATGATCGCGGTGCTTGCGTACATGGGGAAGGCCCCATTCACGGGGCTGACGACAAACTACGGCCTCGGCTTCGACCAGCCGGACCCGATCCGCATCGACGAGGCGACGGCCGAGGCGTCTGTCACCTTCGAGCCCGTGCGCGTTGCCGAGGATGCAGCGATTGCCGCGCAGGCCCACAGCACCCGTATCGGGGCCGGGTTCGAGAGCGTGGAGACGGCCATCCGGGAGACGCATCCCGACTGGTCAGACGATGACGTGCGCGAGGAGCTAGAGCGCGTGGGCGGGGGCAAGGCCGCGGAGACTGACGCCGCCGCTGACCTACGGATCGCTGAACAGCAGAAGGCCATAGCTGACGCCGCGGCCAAGAAAGGCCAGCCCACGGCATGATAGCCGCACCCGCGCGCATGCGGAAGCTAGTCGACCTGATGATCCGGCGGTATGCCCGGATCGGCGTGGCAGAGGCTGACGAGCTTCTGCCGGTAGCCGATGCCTACGACAAGGTGTTCCGCGCGGAGGTTGTCCAGGCTATCGAGGCGCTACTCGTCATCGAGCGCGGGCACTGGACGGAGAAGGCTGGACCGGAGTCTATCCCGAAGGCCGGGCGGCTCGTCGAGGCCGTTGTAGGCAAGGCCCTGTTCGGGCCTGTCACCGACTACACAGTGCGGCATTTCCCGGAGTTCTGGCAGGCCGGATACGATCTATGGCGGCTCAATCGTGAGATAATCCTGCTCCCGACGCCGCGCCGCATCGAGATGTCAGCAGCCGAAGGGCTACAGGTTGCGGGATACCAACGCGCGGAGCTATCCGCCTGGCAGGATCACATCGTACGTCACCGCCGCCACGTTGAGCGCATGGTACACGCGGGCTGCGTGCAGGGCTGGACCACGGAGCAATTCGTCAAGAACATGACAGCGGTCGATGGGCACGTCGTGGGCTTTCGCTACGGCAACGCGGACCTGTCGTGGCGCGAACACCTCCGCCGCTACACTACCGGGCGTCCGCGCATGATGGCTGCTGCCTGCGTCGAGTGGCGCATGCGGAATGCGCCGGAGGGCAGGGCGTAATGGCCGGCGTCGAGCTTTACGGCGTGTGGGTCCAGACGATCACCAACGACACGACCGCGGCCAACGTCGAGAAGTACGGCGAGATCGAGGACATGGCTGAGGCCTATCGAGACGGGTTTGCCAAGGACTTTTGCGACGGGCAGACATCGCCGACTCCGCCGCGCTGGCCGGACGATGGCATGCAGCTTCTCTACTTCTACGACCGCGAATCCGCCGAACTTGTGAGCCAGTTCCTGCGTGAGGACATCGTCGAACGCTCCGCCGCGGGCGAGCTTGGCGAAGGCTTCGCGGCCCCATCGTGGCTGGCCGATGTCACCCTCCAGGGCCTCTCGGCGGCAGAGGTGACAGGCGTATTCGAGACGGTGGCCGACATGGCGCGGGCCGAAGGGCTGGACGAGCTCGCCGACCTGACTACCTCGCAGATGGAGAGCCGCCTGTCGACATACATCGCAGCAACGGGCATTGCGCGGCCCTCGCCGGAACAGTTTCTCGAATGGCTGCTCGATCAGGAATAGCCCGAACATGCGCAGTCGTCAATATCTTTGACGCCGTATAATCCCGGCGCGGGGATACCGCGTCAGTTTTTCGACGCCGCAGCGGCGGCGGGAGGATCATCATGGCAGAGGCCACAGGCGAGCAGGGACAGGGTGCAGAGCTGACCCCGGAACAGTTCATGCAGGAGTTCGGGTTTTCTTCTCTCGGCGAGGCGAAGGCGGCGCTGGCCAAGTACAAGACCGACCTCACGCAGTACAAGGGCGAGGCCCGGACCGCCAAGGAACTGGCAGAGAAGCTGACGGCCCTCGAGGCCGCCGAAGCCAAGCGCAAGGAATCCGAGATGACCGAGACGCAGAAGCTGGCTGCGAAGGTCGCCGAGATGGAGAAGCAGATGAGCGAGCGTGACGCCCTCATTGCCGCGAAGGACAGGGAGATCCTGACCGAGCGGGTCTTCTCCAGCAAGCTCAACGGGAAGACTCCCGAAGAGGCTGCCGTCCTCCGTCGGTTGCTCTCCTCCGCAGTGGCGGGGCAGACATTTGCCGACGAGGCCGAACTGGCCGAACTCCTGAAGCCGGTGGAGGCGGAGTACGAAACCCTGCGGGCGAAGCTCGGCGCTACCCAGGGGCCTGGTCTGACCATGACCGGCGCCCCGCGCTCGCCGAACACCACCGCAGCCGTCAAGGAAATCATGGGAATGTCCATTCAGGACAAGATCCGGGCGTTTGCGAACGCCGGAAGGAAGTAGAGCAATGGGTGATTTCGCGCCCGCAGGAATAGGCGACATCGTCGCCGGCAATGGCACCTATCTTGTGCCGGAGTACTGGGTGCCGAAGTTCGGCAAGCTGCTCGCTACAGAGGCATGCTGGTCACAGTTCGTCGTCGGTGACATCAACGGCGCCGACCTCATGGCCGCCGGTCGCGGCGACTCGATCAAGTGCCACTACCTCGGCAACATGAACGTCCTGACAACCAATCTCAACGGCACCGACTTCACCGGCAACGGCACGGTCGATGCCTACGAGACGAGCCTGACCGTCTACGAGTACGGCCAGAAGATGATACTGACCAAGGACGCCGAGTACAAGATCGGCGCCGGCCTGGAGTCCAGCGCGGTAGAGGCCGTGCTGACCAACTCCATCCAGACGTGGGAGGACCGCATCGGAGCCGCGGCCATCGGGGCGCAGTATGCGTTCGACGCCGTCGCCGATACCACCCTCCGCTACGGGACCATCTCCGGCGGCACGGGCACGGCGGGGACCACAAGCTACCTCATGCCGTACCACGTCAGGAACATGGTCGCGGAGTTCCGGCGCAACAACATTCCGCGGTTCCAGGGTCGTCCCTACGAGTACGTCTGCATGGGGCCCAGCGGGATGTTCGGCGCGATCACCTCACAGACCGAGTTCCAGAATGTCGCCGCCCTCCAGAACCCGGACCTGTACCGCACCGGCATGCTGGGCGTCTATGGCGGGGTTCTCTTCGTCGAGGAGACCGGGGTCCACAAGCTCACCTACTCGACCACGACCGGCACGGGCGTTTTCTTCGGCCCTGGCATCATCGGCAACACCACGGTCGGCGCCGATCCGAATACCTACGCGATATGGTCCGACAGCCGCGACTTCCCCGGCCGCGTGAAGTACCTCGGCTGGAACGGCCATTTCGCCATCGGGCTGGTCCCGAACGCAGGCACCTGCGCCCGCGTCGCGCTGGTCCACGCCAAGTGCGAATAGCCTAGCCCCTACCTCCCTCCCTCCGCAGGGCGCCCCGGTTTCGGCCGGGGCGTTCTGCTTTCAAGCCCTTGCCGTCAATTCCTTGACAGTGCATAGTATCGGTGAGGGAGGAATCAACGAGGGAGGGTCATGGGTACATCCATACGCTTCTCCGTCGGCGTCTGCGCCCACAACGAGGGCACGCAGCCCGACGGCAGTTCCCGGCTCCGCGTCTGGCTCCAGCACTGGAAGCCGCTCACCGAGGAAATCATCCTGATTCTGCACGACTGTCACGATGACTCAGAAGCCATCGCGGCAGAGTTCGACGTGCGCCCAATCAACGTGCAGATATCCGGGCTCCTCGAGGCCGTGCTGTGGGAAACTCCGCGATACGCCAATCCGGAGACGTGGCATATCCGAACCGGGGGCATCGACGAGTTCATGTCCGCTGAGGCCCTGCATGCGCTATCGGGCGTGCTGACCGAGAACGACGGGCTGCGTCTGTGCTGGATCAGCCGGCGGAACTTCTGCGAGGGCGTGGATATCTCGCAGCTCCTCGGGCCTGACTGGCAGCTCGACCTCATGCGCCCGCGTCCGCTGCCTATCAAGTTCAAGGGCGGGATACATTCCTACCCGGAGATTGCCGCGCATGCGTCGCAGGTCGGGATGATCGACCCGCAGGTTGCGCAGATCGAGCACCGCCGGAGCTTCGCGGAGATCGTGCGCTGCAACCGCGCCCGAAACGGGTTCTCGTCGCCGGCACAGCTCCAGATGCAGGAACAGTTCATCGCGCGCACGCGGGAACTCCTGCGGGCAAATGGGAAGGACGTGGCGGAATGAAGGCCCGATACTGGCTCGCCCTAGGCTTCGGTGTGCCCGCCGCGCTGGCCGTCGCATGGCTGGTGCGTCGGTGGAAGGTGCAGGCGCACCCGTGGCATACGGTGGTGACGCAGTGAGCAAACACGCGAAGGCTGCCGCTCCGAAGTCATCGCCGCGCCGCTGGCTCCTCGTGCGCTTCGGTGGCCAGGGCGATGCGTTGTTCCTGACCCCTGTTGCTGCGGAGCTCAATCGCCGCGGATGGCAGGTCCATATCGCGGCCAACGAGGCGGGATATCCCCTCGTGCAGCACCTCCCATTCGTCGCCAAGACCTATCGGCTCCTCCGCGATCAGATGATCGCGCCGTCTCCGGGTATGCCCGACGGCCGCCCGGCGGATCTGATCGAGTGGCGCGGGGCATGGCAGCCGGTGGAGGCTGTGTATCCCCACTACCCCGGCCCCGGCCCGGAGTACGGCCCCTATGCCGTGACGAATTATTACGGTCACATCGAGGGGAATAGCCTGCATCCGTGGATCTGCGCGACGCAGAACAGCGATTTCGTCAACGTCTACGACCTCGCGTTCTCGTGGGCGCATATCGACCCGACCACAGTTCCGGCGGAGTTCCGGCGCCCACGATACGTCGTCACCGCACAGGAGCAGGCGGCCGTCCGCAAGGCGATCGAGAATCTCCCGCGCCCGCTGTACCTCGTCCAGTGCGGGGCGAGCTCACCCGCCCGGAGCTACTACCGGACGGCGGAACTGTACAACGCCATGACGAAGGCGACGAAGGGATCCGTTGTCGTCTGGAATGGGCAGAATTGGGAGAGCCGCGGCAAAGCGTTCCCCCTGCCGCCCGTTCCTGACTCTACTCCGATGCGCATGAGCGCCGCCCTCGTCGCGGAAGCACAGCTCGTCATCTCCGCCGATACCGCGATTTCGCATATCGCAGAGGCGGTCGGCACGCGGCACCTGACGTTCTACTCCACGGTACCAGCGTGGACGAGATCCCGCGACTACATCCATGAGATCACCATCGACCTCCAGGTGCCGGACAGCCGCGGGCGCGATGCCTGCAAATGCCAGATCATCGGCCGCGACTGCCCGCGGATCGCCCGGGAGGCAGTCGACGGGCTGGACGATCGCAGCCGGGAGCTCCTGCGTCTACTTCCGCCGCAGCAACAGGCCGCGATGGGGCTCATCCCGGAGATGCTGAATACCGGCGGGCTGCCGCCACACGAGCATTTCGAGACTACGCCGCAGGGACTCCAGGCGGAGCACAATGCCGCCGTGCAGGCATACGAGGGAGCCCGGCAGCGGCTGGCATACTGCGTCGCATCGCTTGATCTATGGCCGCATGTAGAGAAGGCCATGAAGGAGGCAGAGCCGAAGTGAAGCACCTCATCGGCATCCTCGGTTTCGGTTCGCAGGGGCGCGTCAACACGTGCGCGGCATCTCTCGCCACCGACAAGCCAGCCGACTCCGCCATCTGGCTGGTCAACAACGGGGCCGATCCCCTCGCCCCGCCGGCCGCCTGCGACTACGTGGTGCATATCCACGAGCAGACCCGGGGCGGCTTCACGGAGGCCCTGCGGGTGTTCTTGCGGCAGGCGCAGACGATGCTCTGCCAGACGGCCACATTCCTCAACGACGACCTGACGATGGAGCCGGGTTGCATGCAGGCGATGATCGACTACGCCACCCAGGAGCCGCATGTCGCGCTCGTCAATCCCATGCAGGCTGATGCCTACAACCCGGAGGTCATCATCTGCGGTGGCACGGGACCGGCCTATCCTGCGGGAATCCACAAGGTCGGCCAGCGCGGGATGCAGCCCGCCCCGGTGGAGGATGTCCGCTGGATGCCATTCTGCGCGACGACGTTCAACCTCGCCGCCGTACAGGACATCGGGATGCCGGACCCGAACATGCGCATCTGGTTCTCCGATTCGGACTATTGTCTCCGTGCCCGCCTGCATGGCTGGCGCGTAGTACATCTCGGAGAACAGGGAGTAGTCAGACATGAGCATTCGGCGTCGGTCAATGCGATGGACCCGGCAGCCCGCGAGCGGCAGTTCCTCGCCGATCAGGCCGCGTTCGAGCGCAAGTGGGGCGGTGGCCTCCTGGCCGAATACTCGACCTGACGCAGGGCACATAGACGGAGGGCGCGGCCTCGCGGCTGCGCCTTCCTGCGTCTAGGGGAGGGGCGGGGGGTGGCGACGTACTACTGCGGCACGGGCGACTGTTCGCTCCTCTGCGCCGGATGGAGTTCGATGGCCGGGACGGACGCCACGGCGATCATCGCGGAAGCTACAGCGATGACGGATGCCTACCTCGGCGACTTCGCCCTGTCGCCGCCTCAGCCGCTCACCACGGGCGGCACGGTGTACGACTACTACATCCGCCGGGCGACCGCGCACCTCGCCGTGTGGCTGTCCGCAGAGGCACTGTATCGGAGCCAGTACGAGGTCGGCGTGCCGGCATGGTGGGACGTCCACCAGGGTTCGGCGCTGTCGATCTTCGAGGGCCTGCGTTCCGGCGCGCACGTTATGGGCTCGCAGGTATCGGTCTACGAGCGCGGCATCGGCCCGGCTGTGCCCGCGATCAACGGCACGATCACAGCCCCGCCCATGAACGGGATCAGGTCAAACTCGGAGGTAGTCGGCGACTACTACCTGGATGACACGCTCCCCCGCACGTTCATCATCGAACTGGACGGCACGGGGACCGATGTCTACACGCAGACGTTCCGCTGGCAGTACGCGGGCGGGAGCGCGTGGGAGGAATCGACGCAGGAGTTCACCCCACTGGAGTGGCAGACGTTGGCGCATGGCGTGATGATCACCGCCGATCCTTCGGCATTCGGCACTGCCGCTGCTACGGGCAAGCGCTGGACGATCGCCGCGACGCCCTCCCGAGCCCGAAACTACAAGGGCCGGGGCCTGCGTAGCTGGACGCGGAAGGGCCGTTGACGTGGCGCAGTATTTCAACTCTCTGGCTGAGTACGGCCGGCACTGCGAAGCGATGCGGCAGAGCATGTCTCCGCAGAATCGTCAGGCATGGCTGCGGCGTGTCATGGGCGAGACGATCCGCGACTTGATCAAGGTGTCGTTCCTGGCCGGGAAGGGTCCGGACGAAGCCCGTTGGATGTCTTCGGCTCCGGAGACCAAGTTCGGCGGTCGCTTCGCCGCTTCGTACAAGACTCGTCCGTCAGGAGTGGAAGTCACGGCCGACAAGGTCAGATTGACGGACACGGCGGAACTCCGCGGCTCATACAAGATCCTCTCCTGCGATCCCGAGCAGGTGACGGTTGGGCCGAATGGAGAGCGCAATATCACCATCGCAACGGTCGCGGAGACTGTCTGGCATAACGCTATCGCAGGGTGGGGCAACTTCCGTGAGCGGATCGCGATGATCGAGATCAACAAGGCCTGGGAGCATTTCGCGAATGGCGTTCCGATCAGCCGCATCCGCAAGCCGACAGTGAGGGCGATGTGAGCATTTACGAGGCTGCTGTTGCAATGGGTTCGGCCCTGGGTTCGATCACCTCCCCCTCGGCGCCACAGGTCCGGGTGGTGCCGCCGGGGCATGGTGACGACAGGCACGCGAACCGCCCGGCGACGTGCTGGATCAACCTCGAACTCGGGGCGGAGCAGCACATAGATGAAAATAGCGCGTCGGAGTTGGTCATCTACACAGTCCGATTCCACGGCTGGACGGCGGCCCAGAACCGCACGGCGCAGGAAATGGCTCAGAAGATCGGCACACTTGGCGCCTCGATCGTGTCCGCGCTCCAGCACAACACGCTCGGCGGCTTTGCCACGCGCCGGGCGATTACGTCCGAAGACATCGGAGAACTCACATACGAGACGGCCGGAGAGGCCGATACAGCCTACGTAGTCCGCGGCGATGTCAGAATACACCGCCAGCAATAGGGGGATGAGATGAGCACGATCCGCATGGGATGGGAAAGCTGGCTGGCGTTCGGCGTCGAGGCGAACATCGGCACGGCGGTAGCAGCAACGTACCTGTGGGAGGGCGACGGAGCCGACTCGCTGACCTTCGGCTACAACCGTTCGGAGACGCGGCCGGTCAGCGGCTACCGCGCGGTGCAGCCGCAGAGCGTAAGGAACACGCATCAGCTCCCCGGTGGGGCGCTGCCGCCCATGCCGATCTGGATGGACGGGTCCTCGCTGTGGCTCCTGAACATCGCCAAGAACCACTTCCTCGGGAGCGCCATCACGGGATCGACGGTGACGTTCACTCCCGCGACGGTGCAGCGCGCGCATACGGAGTTCTTCGGCATCACCGTCACGAAGCGCACTGGCATCAGTGGCCGGGCGGAGCGCTACGCCGGCGGCGTCATCGACGAACTCACGTTCTCCGGGCAGCACGGCGGGTTCATCTCGATAGCCCCTACGCTGAAGTTCTTGTCCGGCACGCATCACGCCACGGCGGGCACGGGATCGTTCACGTCGACGAGTCAGCCGCTGTTCACCTTCGCGGACACGAACATCACATGGAACGCGGAGACGATCTACCCGAATGCTTGGTCGATCACGTCGCGGAACAACATCCCCGACAAGCTCGGCCCGGGCTCTCGCGCCCGCTTCGGCTACTGCCTCGGCGAGTGGAGCGGGGAAGCCTCGATCACGGTGCCGCGCGACGACGGCATGGGGACCAACTACCTGACCAAGTACATCACCCCCACCGTTGGCACGCTGATCGTCTCCGGCACGGCGTCCTCCGGCACCGTCGCGGGAGGCGCGGCGCTGTCCTGGATGCTGACGGCGCTCCTCACTCCGCGGCCGTTCGACCTACCTGCGAAGGGCGGCGAGCTGATGGACACCGTGACGTTCGATATGTGCGGCGCCACCGGGCTGACCTTCGCGGTCAAGTCCGACGCCAGCACGATCTGAGACTCCGCCCTGGCGGGCTTGCTCGCCGGCCGACCGGGGCAACTGCGGGGCTGGCGGTGGCTGGCCCCGCGGCGAGCAACGGCGAGCATGGAGGAACGATGGGCGAGTACATGAAGTGCATTGACCCGGCGGCTCGATGGATCTGGCAGCATCCCCGGATCGCGGGCTGTCGATTCGAGTACAAGGCCCTCGCTGGGCCGACCATGACACGGGAGCTTGGCGCCCGCTATCTGAACAACTGCATCACGCGGGCGTGGGGCGTGGATATCCCCGGTATCGGCCCTGTCGACGAATGGACGAGCGCGACAGGCCCGGCCGTCGAATGGGCGGCTGTGCTCCCCTCGGCAGTGGCGAATGCGCTGTTCCTGGCGATCGCTGCCGTATCGCAGCTCACGGAGGACGAGGACCGGGACTCACGCTTGCCGTCTGGACATCAGCCCTCGCAGACAAGTACGACTGCGACGGATGCCGGCGCACCCGCTGGCTCTGCCCACGACGGCATGACGACCCCGCGGAAGGCTGGCAGCGGATCGGGGAAGCGGAGGGCGGGTTCGCGATAATGACCGCCTGCAACAACGTCGGAGTATGCCCGCGGCTACTTGTCGATCCGTGGGCTACAGGCGTTGTGGGCTCGATGAGCTGGTGGGAGCAGGGGGCTCTCGGCATCACCTATCTGACCGCTCCAGCCTGGCTGCATCATGCCTACTCGATCATCGGGCGTGAGCGCATAAGAGCGAGCGAGTACGCGCGCGAACTGACAAAGGCAGCGAAGGGATAGCGTAATGCTAGGCGGCACCGTCAACAAGATCATCAATACGCAGTTCAAGTGGTCCGGCGCGGAACAGGGCATGACCAACATGCAGAAACTGTCAGTATCGGCCGCGGCAATCGGCGCCGCCGTAGCCGCTGCGGGGATGGCGCTGTGGCGGCTCGCCGAACAGACCACGGAGGCATTCGGTGCCTTCGAGGACATGAGCCAGCGCACTGGCATCGCGGCGTCGGAGCTGCACGCCCTGTCCCTCGCCGCCGAACAGACCAGCTCCGACTTCGACGCGATAGTGACCGGCCTCCGCCGAATGCCGTCGTTCCTCGAAGACGCCCGAAATGGCATGGCCTCTGCAACCACGACGATGGATGCCCTCGGTGTCAGCGTGGCCGATTTCGAGGGGCTGAGCCCGGAGGATTCGTTCTTCCGCATGGTGGACGCCCTTGGGACCATGGAAGACGAAACGCGCCGCGCGGCACTGGCCCAGGATGTATTCGGCCGCGGCGCTATGGCCCTCATCCCGCTGATCGAGGAAGGCTCTGGCGGCCTGCGCGATTTCGCCCGAGAAGCCCGCCGTACCGGTATGGTGCTTGATGACGAGGCCTATGCCGCGGCGGATAGGTTCCAAGACGCCCTCGCCCGCATGCAGGCGCAGATGCAAGCCGCGCTCATGGAGGGCATCGAACCGCTGCTGCCGGAGCTACAGGCTATGGCAGAATCTATTGTCACAATCGCGTCAGAGGGCATTCCGCTATTGATTCAGGCCGCCGGCGAACTCGCGCCTATGCTAGACTTTATAGCGGACAAAGCCCTGCGTGTCGCTGAAAATATGATCAACATGCAGACTAACATCGACTGGCTGATAGATCAGATAACAGGCAGTGATCGCACGGTACAGCGTTTAGCCGCGGGAATGACAATTGACCCCGGCCTGATGTCGCGCGAGGAGTATCGGATCGCCCTCGGGAGGGACCGCCTCGCCATCGAACAGGAGATTGCCGACAAGCAGGCGGAGGCGGCCGCCTCGCTACAGGCCGAAGCCGATATCCTCGGCAGCGGTGGGGGCGGCCGGGGCCGGGGTGGTGGGGGCGGTGATACCATCCTCGATGCAGAGCGCGCCCGGAATGAACTCCTCCACCACCGCATGCAGATTCTGGAGAAGCAGCAGAATCTGGAGGAGCGGCAGGCGGCTGCCGTGGCCGAGGCGTTGCAGGCGCGGATCGACGAAAAGAAGGCGATGCAGCAGGCCGAATACGACGCCCAGCTGGAGCGCTTGCAGAACTATGCCGACCTCACGACGCAGATCATGGGCGCCGCATGGGATTCGGCCTTCGGCAACGCCCGGCAGGGTTTCAGCGATATGCTGAAAGACATGGCGGCTGATCTCGCCAAGTCGGCAGTGCTTGGCTTCCTGCGTAAGTCCATTTTCGGAGCGTCTACGGGGGGCTTGGGCTTCTTCTTCTGATGGGAGGGTGTGGTGAGATTCCAGTGGAATGGATCGACCTGGACGACTGACGCGAACACCGCGCCGTCCTATCCGATCGACCTGCGGACGGACACCGAGGCGCAGATTCAGCGCAATTTCAGCGGCACCGCGCGGGAGTCGTACCGGTGGACGAAGGCAACGATCGGGCTGCGCTGGGATGATGCGGGGACGATCGCGCCGCAGGTCTACATCAAGAACATGATCACCAGCAACGGCACGGTGAACATCGCTTACGAGGACGGTACATACGACTGCCGCCCCGTGCCCGGCTCGCTGTCCTGTGCGACCACGGGCTACTACATCTACCAGATCGCCGCAACCTTCACGGAGATCTAGCGATGGCCATATTCATGGAAGATTGGGGCTCAACGCTCGGGACGTTCGGCGTTGGATCGTGGACGCAGCTTGTGCCCCTGGGAATCTTCGGGACCGGGTTATGGAACATGACGAAGGGCACTTGTATTGTCTCAAAATCCGGGTCAGGGCAATGGGGGGCATTGGCTTCGGGCACCACGCTAGGCTCCTGCGGCAGCCAACAGCATGTCATTGGGCATACCATCAACGCCGCGTCGATCACTACGGGATGTTATACATATCTGGCCTCCGA
>Ga0302249_1001537_pt1 | contig 15486 bp, 8 predicted proteins | sample AAG_UR_Val_MG_FD_193531 | JGI IMG/M metagenome (GOLD analysis project Ga0302249, IMG submission 193531) | Enriched activated sludge microbial communities from anaerobic digester in WTTP, New Holstein, Wisconsin, United States - AAG_UR_Val | ecosystem: Engineered > Bioreactor > Anaerobic >... | reverse complement strand
TCAAGATTCCTCCTTATAGAATCTTATTCTTTTATTTACTCTACTTGTCCACGGCAGTTCCACATCTGCTATACCTACTAACTGAGCAGAAACTATTAGAGGGAACTTTTTTGTCAAGCTTGAGCTCGATATTTTCACAGACTGTACTTCTCATCATATCCTGTTAGAATCCTATGCTTTTACTCACGCTGTTTGTCCACGGCTGTTCCAGGTCTGCGTATTTCAGCAGGTCTGGCAGGCAGAGGCGTCTGAATTCACCTGTCCGGCCGATCGCTTCGACACAGGCGTTTTGCACCACCAGCGCGATCTGCGCGCCGCTAAACTGGTATTTCCGCGCCAGAGGCTCAACATCGATCTCCCCCGCTCCCGGAATCTCTTTTCTGAGATACAGCTTCCAAAGCTGGCGCCTGCATTCGAGGTCTGGCAGGCTGAGCCTGAATTTGAGGTCAAAACGGCGGAAGAAGGCCTCATCAAGGTTGTTTTCGAGGTTGGTGGTGAGGATCAGGATGCCCGGAAAGGTCTCCAGTTCCTCCAGAATGATGCTCTGGATGGCGTTTTCAATAGCATCACATTCCGTAGTGATGGCGATCCTTGCATGGATCAACTGATCCGCCTCGTTCAGGAGGAACACCGGGGCAGTCTCTTCCCCGGCTGCCATCTCGCGCATCCCGGCAAAGGCTTCCTTGACCAGCTTCTCCGTCTCGCCATAGTATTTGTTCCGCAGTTCCGGCACATTGAGCGTTACCAGGTCTTTGCGCAGTTCATTGCTGATCGCCCCTGCCGTGTAGGTTTTTCCGGTTCCGGGAGCGCCGTAGAGCAGCAGCACCACACCCTGTCTGGCGTTTTCAGCCTTGAATCCCCACTTTGCCAGGGCGTTACGTTTTTCGCTTTTGCATTTGGTGATTATCTGGGCAATCAGTTGCTTATCCGGAGCGGGAATTATCACATCGTCAAGGGTTTGGACAGGCTGGCTCTTTTGGAAGAATGCGCCCAGTTTTCCCGTCTTTTTCTTATCAGAGCTTCCCGCCCTGTATCCAAGCGACTTCAGCACATCCCGCGGGATGCCCAAAACCGTTGCCTGGCCTCGGAAAGCATAGGACTCTTTGGCGACCAATCCTGACGCTATCAGCACCGAGCCATCGCTTATCAGCCCTTGCTGCCGCGATCTTAACCTGGGATCGGGCGCCAGGGATAGAACCAGGTCAGGTTCCGTGATCACGCCACTCCTGTAAAGCTGATGATACAGTACCAAAAGCATGACGGACAACTGGTCTCCGTTCAGGGCGTGCCGGCGCGCGAGCGACTTTATCCCCAAGGTCTCCGGAGCGGCCGCCATCCTCTCTTTGAGCAGCTTCAGGCAAGCGGAAAGTATCGGATATTCCAGCATGGGTGACCTGCTGCCCAGTTCGGAAAAGCTGTTATAGCAGAGATCGAAGACCTGCCTCAGATCGCCCAAAAAGTCATCGTCATCCTGCCAGTTCTCTTTCAGGATCGCCTCCAGATCGTTGTTGATGTCCCTTCCCAATATTCTCAGGATGAGGTCTTTGCTGAGGGTGTATTCAGCCGCTTGCAGGATGATGGGGTTCAGAAAGTAGTTACCGCCGATCCTCTCATCAAAGCAGATGATGTTGCGCGCCAGGAGCCTGGCGATATACTCCAGACACTCCGTAACCTTGTGCCGCTCGATCTTTGCGCTTGCGCAGATGCTGGCCCAGATACTGCCCCGGCCCGGCATCTCAAGATGAAATTGCCAAAGGTCGGCTATCACCATCACATCCTGCCGCGTGAGGGCGTAACCCTCAAACAGGGGATGCTTTATCAACCGGTTTACGTGTTTGTCCAGCAGCTTCGCCCTGGGCCTGGCAATGGGCGCAAATTCCCCGGCCTGAGCCGAATCCTGCCTGTCTTCCGGCTTGATCGCCCGCTCCGGCGCTTTCAATTCAAGCAGCTTGTGCAGGATTTCCACCGGTTCAATACCCTCGATCTTCATTTTTCATCTCCCTATAATGTGTCCCAATTCGTTAAGCCATCAATGTTATACACTCTCTGATACCCGGTCTGCCCCTTGATGATCAGATCGGTGATCGCCATAAAATGCCTTTTCACGTCCGCGCTTCCGATTTGCCCAAGCAAGGCATCCCGCTCGCCTGGCGTCATTTTAGCGTAGCGGGTTGCCGATTTAAAGAAGTTAGTTCTGCGGTTAGGATTGCCGCTCCCTCCGCTTGTGTCGATTTGCATCCTGCCTTGGGAGGTTATATAACCGAAACACTCCATTACGATCTTGATCATATAGCCGATCATCTGCTTGCGGGCTATGATCCCATCACTTTGAGGATACTTTTCCTCAAATATGGGGCCCAGTATCTCCGCCGCAGTCCTCTTTATCTCAGTTACCGCTGTCATCTTGATGATGTTCTCCCTGGCAGTGATTAGTTGCCATGTTTCCTCAGCATCCGGATAATTGGTAACACCCTCAAGCATCGCGGAAAGACGGGGGCTGAACAGGTGAAGGGGATAAGGATAGTCCGGGCTGATCACGAAGGGATAGCGCTTGCCAAGATACAAACGCTCCGCTCTTTCTTTTACCTCGGATAATTCCCCGGTGGCGTATGCCTCCGCGGCTCTTCCGATCACACTTAACTTATCAAGTTTAAAGTCTATATTCATAAATATCTCCTTTTTGGGGATACAATAATATTGTGTTATACTTGTCAATGAAAATCTTGCTCCAACTCTCGGTATTAACCTGCCCTGTAATTCTTAACTATATTATTTATCAAACAGATATGGATTGATAATTATTTATTCCAATCGCCAGAATACCCCCACAGACTCATTTGTATAATAGAATATTATTTTTTTCTGATGAGCCTCACATTACTCTCTATATGGATAAGCGCAATTCGTTACAAGATTATATACTTGACATGAATTAACAGGCTATAAAATGTGTAGCGTCTTTGTTTATAATTGATTTTTAGAAATGAAGGCAAACAGATACTCTCGTTTACTGAATATAATGGGTTGAATCCCTTGTGGATTAATCTTGTATAATAGAGATGAAAACAAGGAGTAACAATGACACAGATTAACAATGACGATATCATCAGGATTAAGAAAGAAACAGCATCAAGAATAACAGCAATTCTCAACAAACTTGAAAAAAGTCATCCAGGTATAACCGAAGGTATGGCAACAATAATAGGCGGCGCTGTTGGTGGAGGTGGTTCACTTCTGGCATTAATAGGACTAGGCACTTCTGGATTATCAGCAGCAGGAATATCTTCAGGACTGGCAGCGGCTGGATCGATTATCGGAGGTGGAATGGTTGCTGGAATTGGTGTTCTAGCAGCTCCGGTAGCTATTCTAGCGGTAGCGGGATATTCTATAGCAAAAAAACGCAGCAATGCAAAACTAGCAGCAGCACTTGGACAAGCTATTGGTGATCTATATGATATCCAAGAACATTTAGTGAAAAATGCTGAGTACTTTGTCGAAGAAATCGCAGGGATAAAAGCTACAATCGAGTATCTGAAGATGAAACTCAAGGCAAAATAAACATGTCTTTAGAGAAAGAAAAAAAATCGATACTACATCTTCAGAACAGAACAAAAGTCTTGATCGATAAACATAATACTATTCACAATGGCATTGACTCAATTAAAGAGGACCTGAAGGTTCTGTCAAACCAAGAAAATGGGGATGATAAAATCCCCCGGGAGGCTAAACAGTTTTCTTTCACTGACAAATCCAAATCATACGAGCAAGTGAGTCATACGAGTTTAGATGAAATCTACGAAGAAGCCATGAGTCTATATACTGATGATATTCCTGCAGAGGATTTATTGTCTAATCCAAGCATTCTTGAAATTGATAATAGGATTAGCGGTTATCTGAGTGATTTCAACTCGAGATATGGACTTGACAAATGGGATTATGCAATTGCAGGTTCATGTGGATTGTTTGCTGCCATGTTAGATTTGTTATTTGTACGAGCTCCTGCAAACCCAACAGGAACGAAATGGGATAGCAAAGTAAATGGAATTTTCAATGAAGAAGTAAGAAAAGTATTCAATAAATTTCTCCCACCTGATAAGAGTAAGGAGCTAAGTAATAAATTCTCAATAGGGGCTCCAGATGCGTCGAAATCCAGTGATTTTATTGACAAGAGGCCAAAAAGGCTCAGCCCATTCACTCATAGGCTAAGAGCTCTATCCCATGATCCTATTATTGGCTTCTTGTTCGGTGTTAAGGACATGCTAAATGGAACTTGTACTATAGTCGAAGATGGTGTTATAAAGTCTCTTCCAACTAATACAAAGAATATTTCAGAATCAATCGTATCACTACTTTTAAGAATGTTTCAGCATTTACTTTCAGATGTTAACGCTCCATCTGAAGCTGGAAACAGAGGAATGGGTCTACCGGCACCTTTTATGGGTTTTTTACGAATGCTAAATGGGGTTAAATTCGAGGAATCAACTTTTGGCCGGCAAATGGACTGGTTATATCTGAAAGGATATGACTTTCGACAGTTTATCACTACCAGTATTCCCATGAGTGTAATGGAAATATTAATTAGAGTTTTCTACTGTATTAAGCAAGTTAATGAATATGATCGAGATTTTTTCGAGTCTCTTTATGATACGCTACCAATAGTCATGAATCCAAGGTTTCGAGTCATGCTAGCAATTGCATATGGAGTAAGTAGTTCCGTCAATGCAGGGAAAGTATATATCACAAATAGCTTGCTAAATGTTAATTACGCTTCATGGATGGGTCTTGTATGGAATGGATTCCATGCTTTAAGATGGACACTATTCACAAAACACTATAGATTTTGGAGTGAAGTTGAATTTAAAGAAATTGAAAGAATTGAAAGACTATGTGATAATATAAGACAATTGAAAGATCGAGTAGCATATCTTCCTGTCTAATAAAGAGAATAACATTCATTTGACAAACCTAATGGCTAGTAAGTGATTGTTGTTATAGTATGTCATTTATTCATCGGAGGCTACCTTGTCACAATCTTCATTTACTCTTTTCTGATATCCGCTCCAATATCCAGACTCACTCTTTCGTATATAAACCCATTTGGCCGCGTCCTGCCTGCAAACCACGCATTTCATCCCCAAGCAGGCACTGAGGAAAATCGTGACTTTAATACTGAATCAATGCGAACAAACCAACACGGTTGACTGGACAGCGTTCCTATTATAGGGGAATAGCCCCCTTCCGCTCTCATTTCCAAGCCTATCTCAACCTGGGGTCTTCCTTAGGTCATCCTTATAATTTATAAGGATGACCTAAGGATGATGGCACCAAAGCCAGTAGCAGCAAAGGAGGGCGGTGTGTAATAGACTGAGGAAGGTTGACAGGTATTTACCTGAATTGCATACATTATCCAGCCCTAAAATGGATCACTCTCAGCCATTACTTGTGTATCATCCCTAAGCAGTTAGCACCTTACTTAGAGGTAGACCTCCCCCAGCTATTGACCGCGTCATCCCGGGCAAGCTGAATCCTCTACGTATCGGCAACTATCCAATGGGGTAGGATAGCTTGACCCGTGATCCATTCTCTTATACTGTACCAGTTCACGCCGAAGCGCCGTTATAGAAAGAGCGCGAGGGCAAAGAGACTCTCTTTCAACTAAATGAATAGATAGAGGGAATCATTTCAACTGGTACGCGCTTGTTTATTTCGGGGCAGCATTATGTATCTTCCCCACCTTTATTGATATCACAGTGGAATTTGTAACAAACCAAAATCTAATTATTGTTAACGATAGTACTGAATCTTACTCCTTTCTACTACTACTTTTTTCAATAGCTCAATTTCTTTATCATTATATAGACCTGTTTCTGAGCCTGTATGAGGGTCAATGACCTTCTCAGTTTTCAGTGATTCAATCAATTGCTCAATTTGCACTATATTAATCTCGCTCTCAGGCACTTTAGGTCCCAAAATGATTCTTTTCAAGCAAATTGGTAAATTATCATCGAACAACTTGAACTCAATGAACGAAGTTACAATGCCACTTGAGTTATCTATTCTCCATTTCTTATGGAATCTATTTTTTTTATTAAACATCAAGAGTCTAATCTCAAATTCATCCGAAAAAGCACTTGGTTTAAAAAAATGTTTCCAGATATCTAAAGACCTTATTCTAAAATCGGTTTTTAGCTTGTCCTTTAGCAATATTACTAACCTACGAAAAACGTCTATATGCTCATGTTCATCTATCTCCTCTGAGTTTGAATTCCTAACTGCATAGTTAACTTTCTTGATATAGCTATCAATTCGGTTTTGTTTGTCTTTTATTGAATATTCCAGACACACACCGTTGCCATTATTGGTATAGAGTCGCCACATTGTCAGATCATCATCCTTACTGGAAAAACACGAGATAAAACTTTCATTTGCATTTTGGACTTTACTTTTATCAATAATAATGTCGTTAATGTTAAAGCCCTGAATATATTTATCCATATAATCAATCTCGGTTTTATCATTCATTGACACAATGCTATTCAGGCTGAATTTATTCTCTTTCAACATTTCGAACAGATAAGCAAAAGACACATATCTGTAGATGTATGTCCCCTTATTTAGCTCAGGCAACATAGCTGTAAAGTATTTGTTCTCCAATGATTCCTCAAGCATAACCTGGTCAATAGATACGTCATACTCCAGATGGGCAACCAACTTTTCAGCATCCGTAATATTGGCTTCCAACATTATGTTATTCAGGGTATTGTTATTTTGGATGGTATCATACATCAGTTCTGAAATGTGCTTTATCTTAGATTCTTTCCCTTCGAGTATATCAATAATATGATTGTATACATCGTTTATCGTTTGAAACACAGCATCCTTTTTCGAATCAGTATCCCAACAAATAAACTCTTTTGTATCAGTTATTATAGCAAAATATGCTCTGTTCTTCTCAGCAACAGACTTCAACACAATAAATTCGAGGAATGCTGTGTGTTTATACCGCTGTAAATCTGATTTAATTTCAACAACACCTATCAATTTACGTTTGGATAGTATAGCAAGATCTACTATATATCTCGCACTATCTATTCTTATGTTACGCACAATGCTGAAGCGATCATCGCCCCCACTCATAAAGCTTTTCATAAACATTTTATAGGCTTTTTCTTCAATACTGTTCCCCAATTTCATTCTTTCTGTTGTTTTCATTTTGTCTCCCTCAATACGTTTTCATATTTAACTAAAACTAATTGGCTTAAAAAGCCGTCCTCTAGTGGTTTTTCCATATCCATATGAGCAATTCAAATACATTAATTCAAAGATGCACATCAGTCTTTTGGTGTTCCTGCCCCTTCGATATATTCCACCAAACCGTAGTTTTGCACGTCCACATTAAGTCCAAACAAACAGCAAAAAAATACTGCTACCTCTAACCTCATAATCTATTGTCATGCCTTGGATTAAGCTGATTTCCAAGGCAAAGTCTTACCTCTTAATGTAGAGAAATCTCAGTCAAAATACAATTATCTGAACTGGCTACTGAAAGTCAAGGACTTAAATTGCTTATGATCAATATCTGCAGGCCGGTAAACACCGGACTGGGAATACTCAATAACTGCCTAACACACATTAAGATGACCGGGCCGTGATCAGGTTACCCTCCCTTGTCTATTCCACAAGTTAATGAGCATAAAGACAGATGGTTATGCAGACACAAGGGAATTATGGCACAAAAAACTCATTGACAAATCATGGGGGAATGGCAGCTTGTTTTCGGGTGCTTGGAATGGAAGTTCGAAAACTGGAATGGTCTCAACCCCTCATTTAGTTAGAAGTATTTTGTGCGTATAATAGTATTTATAGGGGTAAGATGAAAAAAGGCGTTTTTGTTGTTTTGGTTTTAGTTGTTTATGCCAAACAGGTTCCACCGTGCCAGAGCCACGGTCAATTAACAAAAAGACGGTGTCCAGCCGAGCGTTCAGATGGACACAAATGAAACCAGAAAAGGAGTAAAACTATGTTCAACAAAGCTTCCATAAGATTTTCAACTGTCCTGGCCGCATTGGCCATGCTTCTTAGCCTGTCCTGCTCAGAAGGCCCCACCAAAGTAACCGTCAGGGACGATAACCAGGACCAGGTAGCACACCTTGCGCCTGACCCTAACATTCTGGGTAACACCGAGATGTTCTTCATTCCGCAGACCATCCAGGGTTCCGCCATCTGGGTCATAAACGGGCCTGGCGCGAACGTGGGCATCGACATCAGAGACAGGGCCAACAGCGCGTTTATCTACTATGCCGACAGTTACCTTGGCGCGGGGAAAAACTCGGCTCAGACAGGCACGCAGATTCCCTGGAACAAGTGGATGAGAGTGAGGCTGGTGGTCTATAAATCGGGATTGTCCGGCGCGATAGTCAGCTTTATCGATTTGCTTGGCCTGGACTTCTTTGACAGCATCGAGGATTACATGATCGAGCAAATCTATGAAAATGACGTGTACCTCAGCTCGGATGGCATCCACAAGACAATGCCAATCAAGCACAAATGAGAAAAAGATGATTACTGTCCAGGTTGTTTCGAGATCGACGGGCAAGCCCTTGAGCGGCAAGAAAGTGTACGTCGCCTTTTCCGGACTGCGGGGAGGACTGGAGGGGTTCACGGACAGCAATGGCAATGTCCACCTGAACGCAGACCCGGGGTCTGGCGAGGTCTTTGTGAGCGGCTCCAAGGTTCATCAGGGATATTTAAGCGGCAGGATTGTCGTATATACGTAAAGCGGAGGTGTGATACTATTTAGCCTGCGTTAGCGCAGATGCTTGTCTTTTTCTAAAAGACTGGATCCCGGGTCACATGGTTCTCGCAGATATACGCGGATAAAAGTCGCAGATTGCCGCGGATTGGTGTTTTTTGGGGCGGTTTCGGGCTGGGGCTGCCGAAGTCTGTTCGGCAGAGGCGACGGAGTTGGCTGTTTGGAAGAGACCTCCGGTCTCTGTGGCAAACGGACTTTGCCACCCCAAGGCACTGGATCCCGGGTCATTTCATCCCACCAAACCGCTACGCGCTTTGGCGAGGACCCGACAGGCCGTGATGACACGGTTTTGTGGTCTTGTGTGCTTTGTTTCGGGGCTGGCGTGGTTGTTTCTAAAAGACTGGATCCCGGCTCGCAGGCCGGGATGACACGGTTTTCTAATCTGCGGTGGTCTGTTTCGGGGTCAGGTGGACTTGTTTCAGGGGAACCTTTCCACCATTCCACCTTTCCACCTTTCCACCTCTAAAACACCTTTCCACTCCTTATAATTCGTGTAATTCGTGGATAATAAAAAACACCTCCCGTTCAGGGTTGCACCAGCACCCGGATTCCTTCCGAATGGGAATTGAACTCCGGCGCGTACATGCATTGGATGGAGGCGATGCCATTGGAAAACTCCCCCGCCTGGCTCACGCGCAGGGGATATTCGAAGACGTAGGTGCCCTTGCGCAGATAGTCGATGAAGAAGTTGGTGGCGGCGTCGCCGGTGGCTTCGTAGTAGCCCAAGCCATCCTGCCATTTGTAGCGGGAAAGCACGTTGATGGGCTCGAATCCCGCGCCGCGCATATCTTTCAGATGTACATATTCCATATCCCGGTCGCTGCGCAGTTCGATGCGCACCACCAGCTTGTCGCCCACTTTCAGCCTTGCTCCCTCGCCAATCTGTTCCAGCACTTTGCCGCGGTCGCTGTCGATTTCGCGGAAGAGCTTTTTGTTTAGGCTGAGGGGAGTGGCGGCTCCGGTGATCTTGTCCAGGTCTTCCCAATACTGCCAGTGGAGAGCGCCCCAGGAGGGCACCGGATTGGGGTTGGAGACGGAGATTTGCGCCAGGCGCGGCTCGATCTCTGAAGCAGTCCAGGAGGTCTTGAAATAGCCTGTGCCAGCCTCGACCGATCCGCTGGAGGCGGGTTCCAGGCTCTCGCCGCCCAGAGTTATCTGAGCCAGTTCGCTGCCCGCCAGCCACTCCGTTCCCTGCAGAAGCAGCGCGTAGCAAGCCTGGGCGGTGGCGACTGTGGTCTTCCAATGGGTGGTCTGTTTCATCTTGAGCAGCCAGGTGCGCATGTCGTCCACCAGCGCGGTGTCGGAGCCGATCTCGGAAAAGGCCTCGATCAGCAGCGCCTGCCTGCCGATGGGCGCCTGATACCAGAACCAGCCTTCCGCGCCGCGCCACCAGGTGCCCAGTTCCTCGTCATGCAGTGAATGTTCCCGCAAGGAGGCCAGGATGCGCGGAGGGATTTCCCTGTCGCCCCTCCGGTGCAGGGACAGGGCGATGAGCCCCATAGAGTAGAAATCCCACTGCCGCCAATGCTTGCGTGCCTGGCCAAGGAAGTAGTCCACCGCCTCGCGGGCGTCCTCAGCCACCGGCTTGTGGAGGAAAAATGAGCGGGTATAGAGATAGTGCAACTCCAGATAGCCCAGGTTGTCCAGATTCAATAATCCTCTTTTCTTGAGATACAGGTAGGAATCCCTGATCTTGCCGTCCAGATATCCAAGCGCCGCGTCGCAGATCCTCTGAACCTCCGCCGAGCGCGCGGAACCCACTCCAAGGTGATCCAGATGGCCAAATCCCTCCACGATGTATTGGGTTGTCCACCAGGAGGGTCCCATGCCATTAAACCAGCTCCAGCCGCCGCCCGGAAGCTGATTGCGGGCCAGGATGGCCAGCGCGGAGTTGCTTTGCCCCGCCATGTGGTTGAGGTCGAAGAGCAGTCCCAGGCGGTGTTTGGCCTCGGTTTCGTTTTGGGCGTCCATCACCCAGGGGGTTTCCTGCAGCAGCAGGGATTTGAGTTCCTCATTTTGCTCCAGTTTGGAAAGCAGCGCGGTGGAAGAGGGGCTGTCGCGCCAGGCCTTGAATACCCTTTCGATGCGGGGATCGGATTGAGCGATGTGGGCGGCCAGGCTGTTGGCATAGAAACGGGCGAAAATCCCTTCGTTGCAGGGGTAAGGGTCTTCCATCAGGTAGGGCAGGGCCTGGATCGCGTACCAGGCTGGATTGGAGCTGTATTCCAGGGTCAGTTTGTAATGGCGCAGGGTGTCGGAACCGTGCTCGCGCAGCCTGGTGAAGTCGAAGGCTTTCTCGCTCCGGCCGCGCACCGCCAGAGGCAGGCTTTCGGTAACCAGCATGCGGTTGGAGAGGATGGGCAGGGTGTTTTCCTCGCCATCGGAGAAATCTCCGCTGGCAGCCACAAAGCGGCAGGTGACTGCGCCCAGGCCGAACGGAACGTTCAGTTCCCAGGTCAGGGCCGCGCTGGCGCCTTTGGCAACGCTGAAAGGCTGCCTGGCCTGCGCCAGGGCAAAGAGTGAATCCACCGGCTGCATACTCAGGGCGTCGAAGAGGAAAAGCTGGCAGTAACCGGAATGGGCGGCGTCATCCAGGGAGGATATCTTGGCGGAAAGCGTGATGCGGTCGCCCTCCCGCAAAAAGCGGGGCAGGTTTGGCTGCACCATGAGGGGCTTTTGGGTGACTGCCTCGCGCTCGGTGTAGCCCAGTTGCAACGCGGTGGTGGAGGCGAGGGCGCGGAACTTCCAGCGGGTGAGGGATTCCGGCACCTGAAAACTGAAGTAAACCCCGCCATCCGCGTCGGTGCGCAGATCGGGATAGAAGAAGGCTGTCTCGGCGAAGTTTGCCCGGGCGTGCACGCTTTCCAGTTCGGCCGCCGCTCCGCTTCCTGCTCCTGACTGCAAAGATACGATGCCGGATATATCAGAGACACCCGACTCCGACAATTTATCCATAACAACCGGCCTTGAACTGCCGGCACTTTCATTTTCGGCTGCCACCACCACGCCGCTGCTCTTCAATTCATCATCAAATGGGATGAAAGAATATGCGTCCAGATTTTGGGATAACCTGCTTTCGTATCTATAATTGGAAATATAGTAGTTCTGCCAGTCGAGGCGTTCGAATCTCCGGATAGGATAGTCGCGGTCGCGGAAATTAAACATGGATTGCAGACTGTAAGAGCTATTGAAGCCTTCGCTCAGCCAGTTATGTGACCTGCCTGTGGAGCTATAGACCGAGCTGTTCCAGTCGCTTTTCCGGAAAGCATCCAGGGATGCGTCATACATGGAGGCCAGCACTTCCGCCAGCACCGCTCCGCCGCTGTGATCCTTCACTTTGAGCCGCCATTCCTCAGTGCCGCCGGGCAGCAGTTTGTCCCGGAAGCTGGCATACTCGAAGCTGAGTTCCTTGTTGGTCCAGGGCACCTTGATTTCCTGGCTGTGCAGATAGACCCTGCCGGCCCGGAAGAAGGTGAGATGCACCCAGAATCCGCCCCGGTCGGCTTCCGTGACCGGCAGTTCCAGCAGGCGCTGTTCCCCGTCCAGCAGGAGGCGCTGGCGCAGCACGACGCTGTGGTTCTTTTCCACCTCGTAGAGCACGGATTGCCTGGCATAACTGCTGCCGATGAGCAGGCGCGCGGTCTCGCCGGGCTGGCATTCCACCTTGAGGGGCACAAACCAGTCGGCTTGGGGATAGGGCAGCCGTTTGGAGCGGGAGTCGAAGAGGGTGAAATAGCTGACGGTGGCGGCTTCCTGCTGATGGTGGCGGCCGCTGAGCTCCAGCTTATAGGCCCCGGGTTTCCATTGGGAAAGTTTGTCGATCAACAGTTCCACTTCCCCGGGCAAGGCAAAGCTGAGCTTCCAGACCTCTTCCTCCTCCGGCCAGGTTTCGATCTTGTCCTCATTGCCGAAGGGCAGTTCAGGAAATAGCTCCAATTGCCGTTCCCGGCTCATGAACTGGCGGTCCGGCGCGCTCCAGAGCCTGCTTTTGAGGATGCGGCCAGGGGCGCGCAGGCGGACGATCCTGGCTTCTCCACTGGCCGTGAGCGGCTCTCCTCCCAGATTGCTTGCCTTCACCGGGAGTTTGAGGCTGCCCCCGCGCAAATCCACCTGCTCCGGCAGAGTAGCGTCCAGGATCAGGTCTTTTTCCCCGATGGCGAGGTTCAAAACCGCGCTGTGGGTCTCGCCGCTGATATCGGTCACATCGGCGCTGATGACGAAGTTGAAGTAGGGATTGTAACGGGGCAGGGCGGAAGCGTCGCCCTCGGCCAGGAAGCTGAGCGTAAACCCGCCCTGGGAGTCTGTGCGCACTTTGCCGAAGCTTATCTCCTGCTGCGGCGACTGAGGGGCAGGACCCCACCACCTGCGCCAGAAGGGATATTTTGCCTGGCGCGACACGCGAAAGCTCACCACGGCGTTGTCCACCGGGAAGCCGGCATAGGTGAGCGCCCGGCCCTTGAGGCTCACGGTCTGGTTCAGCTTGTAGCTGCCCTCCGGCTTGTCCAGCTTCACCTCAAAGCGCGGACGCTTGTATTCCTCCACGCTGATTCGCAGTCTTCCGTCGCCTAAACTGCTACTGATGGAGAATTCTCCGTTGAGCAGCCCTTTCGGGATGGTAAAGCTGGTGCTGAAGGTGCCGAACTCGTTGGTCTGCACATTCTGCCTGTAGATTGTCTTGCCGTTGGCGTCTTGAAAAACAATATTCATCACCCATCCGGTACACAGCGAGGTGTCGCTGCCGCCGTCGGACAAGAAAGACACTCCTTTCAGATGCACCGTCTGGCCCGGCCGGTAGATGGCGCGGTCGGCAAAGAGCAAGGTGCGCTGCCTTTTGGGGCTTTTGTTGGAGCGCTCACTTTGATTCAGATATCCTGCCATCAGGGAATCCGCGCCGTGGGTGGCAAGCAGGTAGCTGTCATAGTATTGGCTCTGCTTGGGGATCGTCACCAGGCCCAGGCTGTCTGGACAGCCCCTCCAGATTCTTTCATAGCTGTATTCTCTGTTTGAGTCCCTTACTGCGTGGAGGACTTGCACCTGCGCGTCCACCCTTTCGCCGCTGCTCCGGCTGAGAAGTAGCATCCTGCCGCCCTGGCTGGCGGGGAAGATCCGCGCCAGGTTGCTGACGCTTATGTAGCCGGCGGCACCCCATTGGCCTTCCTTGAGATTGCCGCTGGCCAGATTGGTGACCCACACCAGATAGTGGCCCGCGGGCAATCCATCCATGGGCAGTTCAAAGCCACGCTGCCGGTAGTCGCCTTCATTTTCCAGTCTGAACTCCCGTTCCAAAACGGGCGTCATATCTTCTGCTTTCCTTAATCGGGATAGCGCTTCGTAGATTCTGTTGTTTCTTCTTCTGTGCCATTCTTTCGGTTCAGGATAGGGTTGGCGGAAGACCTTCACCCTGATCCCGTTCAGGTTTTTGGCATCGACCTTGAGCAACCAGGGCTGGCCGGGACAGGCATATTCCTCCATCACTACCGATATTCGCGGTTGGCGGATGTTTGCAGCCAGCACCGCGCAGGACTGTCCGCCGAAACTGGTGGGAAACTCCTCCGCGCAGGCGTCGGCCATTTGCGCGGCCTGCTTGTAGTTCCAGCGCAGATCGTCATTGCCATCGGGATCGTGGGGGATTCCCAAGTCGTGCTTGAGGCGTGCCAGCTTGAAGGTGGGCAAGGCAGAGAGCGGATCGCCTGCGTAGCGGGACTGCAACAGCCGCAAGGCTTCCGCGTAAGGCTGCTCCGGAGAGGGCAGCACAGTGTTTTGATAGAAAAACTCCAGCCGCTCGATATCCACCTCCAGCAAAGCGGCGGGATCGGCATCATCCAGATGGAAGAGCAGCAAGTCCTGAAACAGCAGCGCCGCGTTGTAGGGCAGGGAAAGAGTGTCCGGCGAGCTGATCTGCCAGCGGGCAAAGCTCTCCGCCGGAGCGAAAAAGCGCAGATCGCCGATCTGGAAAGACTCCGGAGGCAGGGCGATCCCGGATTCGCTGCTCTTGAAAAAATCCAGCGCGCGGTGCGCCAAAAAGTCATAGAGCGTAGGCCGCAAGCCACGTCCAACCGCATCTCCGCCCTGGAGCATGGCGCTGAAATCCTCAATCTTCAGTTCCTGCAGCAATTCACGCTGTTCCAGCGAGAGGTGGAATTCCCTGAACGCCTCGCGGCTAAGCGTCTGCAAGTCCCAGGTGGCAATGTCCTCCGGCTGGTAATCCAACAGGGCTCCGCGTTTGGCAAAGCGCCCGCGGTTGCCCGTGTAATAGTTCCAATAGAGTTGTGCCAGCATGCTGTGCAGGATCGAGGTGGCGGGCTGGGTCGAGTTTTGCAGGTGCTGCCTGGTGCGCGCGATCGCCTGCAGGCGGTGGGCTTCCTGATAGGAACCGATATTGCCCAGCATCGCCATTAGCGCCTTGATCTGCTGGCCGGTCTGGCCGTCCGCCAAAGCCTCCGCGTAGAGCGAATCCAGCGCCTCCAGGGCGGACTGGGGTAGCCTCTCCCTTTGCAACGAGTCGATCCTCGTCCACCAGTCAGCGTATGATTTGGACTGGGCTTCCAGACAGCCCACGCCAAAGGCGAACAGGCAAATCAACAGGATGAGAAGCCGCGGGTATATCCCGCTTGCCGATCGCGGAGCGGAGGACTCCGCGGCGGGTTTCCGGGGTCGTACTGCGAAAGCTTGCA
>Ga0302249_1001526_pt1 | contig 15653 bp, 11 predicted proteins | sample AAG_UR_Val_MG_FD_193531 | JGI IMG/M metagenome (GOLD analysis project Ga0302249, IMG submission 193531) | Enriched activated sludge microbial communities from anaerobic digester in WTTP, New Holstein, Wisconsin, United States - AAG_UR_Val | ecosystem: Engineered > Bioreactor > Anaerobic >... | reverse complement strand
CAGAAAAAAGGTAAGAGGAAAGATATATCTCTCATGCATCCTTGTAAGGAGCATAAAAAAAGCAAAACCTGCCAGGGCTATACATTCAATAAGTTTTTCTTCATTTTTTTCTTTATAAAAAGTTATGAAGGTAAGAATAAATACAGAGATAAACATAATAAAACCGGCTTTTTTATATGTTATTATTCCCAGGAGAAGACTGTAATCAGAAGCATTCATACCATCACCTTTTGCCACAAGCCACCAGAGATTAAAGGCATTGAGAGACAGTTCCTGAAATGTTCCCGGTGTGTGAAGAATAATATTTACCACATCATTAACAGTATTATGAAAAATATGAGGTAAACAGACTATAAATACAGTTATAAGGCTTATGGAGATTCCTCTTATGATCTCCTGAAACCTGACTTTATCTCTGGAATTAAGTTCAAATATAAAAGGGATAAATATGGCATATTGTAACTTTATTATTACCGTAAGGGTGAGGAATATATAAGAAAAAAGGGGTTTCTTTTTAAAAGACAGAAAGAGAGACAGAAAGAAAAGAAGAAGTGGAACAGAATCCAACTGTCCCCATATAGCAGAATCTACTATTACAGCAGGATTAAAAAGAAAGAGGAGTAAAATATAAAAAGCTTTCTTAAAGTCAGTTCCCGGAAGAAGATAATAAAATAAAAGTAACCCGCACAGAAGATCTGTTATAAGAGGCGGTAATTTTATGAGTAATGTAAAATATTTAGAATCCTTTAAATCAGGTTTTACCAGGTAATAAATATAAGCAACACTTTTCAGTACATAAAGATAACCCGGAGGATAGGTATTACTCGTGTCATATCTCTGAATATTACAGACTCCGTATTTAAGAGCAGTTATACCCCAGCGTTTAAATCCATCTATATCACCACGGTAGCCGGGATGAAAACTAAAGGAAAGACGAAGAATAAAGGCTATTATAAGGGCCAGAAGGATATATAATATCTGATTTTTTGTGAGGTTCTTTATAAAACCGAACCGTCCTGATTGGATGGATTTTACTATCTTTTTCTTCATTGAGAAATATACCTGAATAGTTGCACTTTATCTTTGATATGAACAAACCAAAATAATATTATTCTTTTTTGCCAGCTCCTGGCCGGAAGGATGGACAAGATATGCAAACATAAGCTTAAATATCTCTTTATCACCGAACTTATTTTCTATTTTCTTCAGGGACTTTATAAAATCCATTACCTCTTTCTTATATATACGATTTTTTGCCTCCCCCAGAATTATAACCTTTCTGCTATCTTTTATCCCTTCAGCATACAGATTTATTTCTACATAATCCTTACCACAAGGTATAAATTTACGCTCCGGTTCTTCTATCTTTATTCCACAGTGTCTTTCCAGATAACCCGGAATAACAACTCTGCCGATATCTTCAAGGCTGAACCCGACAGTACCGGATAAACTGGCAACTTCTATGGCAAGATTTTTTAAGGTTTTACTGATTTCTTCCTGAGCTTCTGCAAGGGCTTCTACTTTTTCTTCTGTTCTCTTCTGAGCTTCTGCAAGGGCTTCTACTTTTTCTTCTGTTCTCTTCTGAGCTTCTGCAAGGGCTTCCACTTTTTCTTCTGTTCTCTTCTGAGCTTCTGCGAGTCTGTTAAGACTTTCCTTTAATTCATTAAAATCTGCTTTTGTTACGGTATTTAAAAGATCTTCATATATTTTACCCATAAATTCTGCTATCTTCATAGCAGCAGCATTATCCATTAGCTCTTTTAATTCCTGATATACTCTTAATGTGTTAATCATAAGACTTCTCCTGATATTTATCTCCAAATTTATTCTATCAGATAATATTTCATAAAACAAGTTCGATTGCGTTTTTCATGACATAAAATTTCATAATTCAGAATACTTTACCTGATATTATTGATCTGAAAAGTTTTATATATTATAATTATTATACTGCACAAAAAAGTAAAGATTTATTCAATAGGATTTTTAAAATGATCAGAAAAATAGTTCTTCGTCATAAAGAAGAAAAAGAAAAATATTACTTAAAAAGCTACATTGAAAGAAAAACTCCCGGTTTTGACCGGAATCTTTTATCTTCAAATCTGATTAAAATCATAACAGGCCCCAGGAGAGCAGGAAAATCTGTCTTTGCATTTCTTATCCTGAAAGATAAACACTTCGGTTATTTAAATTTTGATGATGAAAATCTCCTGAAGATTGATGATTATGATGAATTACTCGAAGGGATAATATCAGTTTACGGAGAGATAAAGTATCTGTTTTTTGATGAAATCCAGAATTTACCAAAGTGGGAACTCTTTGTGAATAAACTCCATCGCCGTGGTTATAACCTTATTTTAACTGGTTCAAATTCAAACCTTTTGAGTAAAGAATTAGGCACAGCCCTTACAGGAAGATATATAGCCTTTGAAATTTTCCCTTTCAGTTTTAGAGAATTTCTAAAAGCTGAAGATATAACTTATAATATAGAGCTTATGACTCTCGAACAAAAAGGTCTTATATTAAATAAAGTTTCTACTTATTTACATCAGGGAGGCTTTCCTGAAATAATTATGGATAAGATAGATCACAGAGTCTATCTCAAGTTTCTTTTTGATGCATTGCTTTTTAAAGATGTGGTTAAACGCTATAATCTGAAATACCCTTCTTTAATAGATAATTTTTCTCTTTACTTAATCTCTGAATTCACATCGGAATATACTTATAACAGTTTGAAAGATAATTTAAACTTTCGAAGTGTTAATACAGTGCAAAAGTATTTGCACCATCTGGAAGAAGCATATATTTTCTTTTCTTTAAACCGTTATTCTAATAAATATAAAGAACAGATAAAAACCTCTAAAAAGATATATATAATAGATAACGGATATATTTCAGCTAAAGCCTTTCAATTATCCCCTAACTACGGCAGATTGATGGAGAATAGTGTTTTCCTTGAACTGATAAGGAAAGGATATAAACCGAATTTTGAGCTTTTTTACTATAAGAGTAAAAATAATAAGGAAATTGATTTTGTTTTAAAGAAAGGACTGACTGTAGAGTCCTTGATTCAGGTGTCTTATGAAATTAATCATATTAAGACTAAAAAAAGAGAAATAAATGCTCTTTTAGAATCAGGGCAGGAACTGAATTGTAATAATTTAATAATAATCACATATGATTATGAAGCTGAAGAGATCCATTCAGATAGAAAAATTATATTTATCCCTTTATGGAGATGGCTTATTATATAGACAGGGGAATTTTTATTAAAAAACAATGCAGATAAAAATTCTATTTGTTTAAAAAATATCCTCTCAAATCAATATATATATAATATATATAAATGCAAATAGTTCTTATTATAACAAGTTCTATAGAAACTCTCTCAAATTAGAGTAATATAGTATTTTTTACCCTTTTCTTATAACTTTTATAATAACTCTGAAGAAAAATTTCTTTATAATACTACAAAAGAACTATATTATTCTCAAGGCATGTTCTTATCATATCCTCAGACCATATACTGCTCTGAATCTCCCCTATATGAGCTTTTCGCAAGAAAAACATACAGAGTCTGGATTGCCCGATACCTCCCCCTATGGAAAGAGGAAGTTCCCCTGCAAGTAATCTCCTGTGGAAGAGAAGATCCTTTCTTTCGGTATGGCCGGTAATTTCTAATTGTTTCATAAGGCTTTCAGGGTCAACCCTTATGCCCATGGAAGATATTTCATAGGCACCGTTTAAGAGAGGGTACCAGAGCAATATGTCACCATTGAGTCCTCTGTAGCCGTTTTCAGCAGGTGTTACCCAGTCATCATAATCAGGAGCCCTTCCGTCATGAGGTTTTCCGTTTTTAAGGTCTCCCCCTATACCTGTTACAAAAACGGCACCATGTAATTTACAGACCTCATCTTCCCTCTTTTTAGGGTCTAAATGAGGATAGGTTTCTTCTAATTCTTCACTGTGAAAGAATTTAATCTCTTCCGGAAGAAAAGGTTTAATAGATGGGAATTCTTTATATATATATTCTTCAGTCCTTTTTACGACACCATAAATCTTTCTCACAATATACTTTAAAAAGTCCAGTTTTCTTTCTTCCTTTGATATAACCCTTTCCCAGTCCCACTGATCCACATAAATGGAATGTAAATTATCCAGTATCTCATCGGGTCTTATGGCATTCATATCAGTATATAAACCTTCTCCTACAGAAAAACCATAATCGGCAAGCATCATTCTTTTCCATTTTGCAAGAGACTGAACTATTTCGGCTTTCACGCCGGAAAGGTTTTTAATTTCAAAGGAGATGGGCTTTTCAACACCATTCAGATCGTCATTTATACCTGTGCCGGCTTTCACATAAAGTGGTGCCGTTACTCTGTGAAGATTTAAAGTGGCAGAAAGATTTATCTGAAAAAATTCCTTTATCAATCTGATAGCTTTTTCCGTTTCTTTCAGACTTAAAAGGGGTTTATAATTTGCCGGGAGCATTAATCCGTTTCTCATATTTTTTTCTCCAATCTCTGAATTACCTGCGAATAAATTCGCAGGGTTCCTGCTTCGTTGACCGTCCTTGCCTTCAGGTGAAAACCTTCAGGTAGAGGCACAATCTCCACAGGCGTTAATTCCCTGTATTCCACAGGTACTGATTTATTATTTAAATCTAATTTCCCTATATATTTTAAGGTTCTCTGTCAGAATTACAAAAATTTCCAGAAAGACGGACAAAGCCGGCTACGGCTTCTGAGGAAATAATTAACATACATAGCAATAATATAATTAAATCTCTCAGATAAGATAATTTTGTAAACATTAAATATTTTGCCCCTTTCTTTATACACAGGCCAGAATATAAATTTTACTTTACTTCCCAGAATACAGGTTGAAGTTGAATATCTGTGTGGCAGGTAGCACTCAGGCTTCGTGCAAGATGGGGATTATAAATAAAAGAAATTTTAAAAGAAGGATCTCCAGAGTTATTTACTATAATACCCTCACCGGATGAATTTCCTCCCACGATTAAAAGTCCTTCCATTTTTACTGAATTATTGAATCCAGAAACATTACATTGATTGTTAACTCTAAAAGCTCCGTTTTTTATATAAGCAATTCCTTTAAAATAATTTCCTCCTGATGGTGCGTATGTTTCAGGTGTGGTAACAGTTAAATTACCACCACAGAAACAGGATACTCCATCATTTTTAGAATTATCTATCTGAAAGGTAACATTATTAAAACTTGTACTTCCAGCGGTAGCCAGTAAAAAGCTTTCAGCATGAAGATTCATACTGGTTACATCCAGATTTCCATCAATAAAAAGGGCCGGCTTTATACCATTTGCAAGACTCACATTTATATTTTCTAATGTTAAAGTCCCATCATAATAATAGTTTACTCCACTTTGAATTACAATAGACCCTTTGTCCCATGAGGTACCATCTGGAAGATATTGTTCTGCTTCAAACCAGCCATCATCCTCCTTTATGATGTAAGGACCGAATTTCACTACATAGTGACAGTATGCCTGAAGGGTTCCTTCTTTATTTCGAAGATTCCCCTTAAATTTTGCTTCCACATTAGATAAAGGGAAAGGGTCAACTATATCCACTTTAGCTGGTATATTCTGAGTTATATCAATATGACTGCCTGAAACTGCTTTAATATCTGAATACGCTAAAGTAGGAATTCTCTTTAAAGAAGTACCCTCTCTTACCATTCCTCCTGCTGAAATAATATTCCCCTGAAGAGATGGCTGAACACTACCAGTAGTAGAAACAAGAGCCTCTGAAGAAAGATTCAGGTTTAGAGTAAAAGGAGGATCACTTTCACTGAAAGCATAAGGCTTACTTATATCATATCCGGTTACAGTGGAATCATAATTAGAATGCATCTGTCCTTTAAAGCCGGGAAGGGATTTTAATTCCAGGTCAATATTATTTCCACTTAATTCGACTCTTCCATCAGTGAAAGCAGCATAAGGTATCAGTTGATAACTCAGGATTGCTTCAACAGATTTCCTGCAATTTCCATTAGAAAGCTCTCCTGTTGATCTTACCAGTATTGAATTAGAAGGTATTACTCCATTGGGTTCAAAATTCTGAAAATTATTTAAAACTTCTACCGTTACCTTTCCATTACGAAATGGAGCATCAATCATACCATCCCAGTTTAAATCATGTTCTAATTCATAGATAGCTTTATGCACTCCATATTCAGCTATATTAATAGCATCTATACGCTGACTGAAAGCTGAAGCATTGGCCATATGATGATAGGCCTCCCTTATAAGTACGACTCCCAGAGCACAGAGTATTAAACTTAATGCCAGAACTGTTATAAGAGCAATACCTTTTTCAGTTATTTTTTTATTTATATTTTTCATACAAATCAACTTCCCTTCTATACTATTTAATAAGGCAGTTTAATAGAATTTTTCATTTGAACTGTACCTGTATACTCTGATTTCACATCTCCAGTTCTGGATTTCTCTTTTGTTATGACTTTTAAAGTACAGGAATTCTGATTTTCATTCATATCCAGAAGTTCCAGTTTATAAATATTTCTTGCTACAATTCTATTTCTGGGGGTTATCTTCAGATCTCCATTGCAAAGAGCCATAACATCACTTGATTTCATAGGTTCTGCTATAAATTGTACAAAAGCATATTTATAAACAACGTCATTATAAAGAGTTTTTCTAATTAATAAATAATTTTCAGAAGCTTTGGGATCAGGGTAAACATAATAAAGAACAAAATTTTTCCATTTAGCTGTAGGAAGTTTCATAGTATATTCCATATCTGCAGTATCTCCTGTAGAACTCAGAAAGCTTATAGATCTTATTGTATCATTAGAATCCTTATCAATATAAAGTGATTCCTGAGCAGTGCCTTCTAAATCTGTTATGAGCCACTTAATACTTTTAAGTGCTTCATTCCCTGTAACTCCTCTGGCTTTGGACTGTAATGAAACAGTACACGCCCAGTGAAGGATCAAAGAACATATACTCAATAATAAACCCATGATAGCAATAGATATTATAACTTCCAGAAGTGATAATCCTATCTTCTTCTCTTTTATCTTCATTTTCATAATCTCTAATATGTAAGAAAATTATTTATCCATATAGAAGAACTTTTTTTCCTTGATATAGCACCGCCCTCTAAACCCTTATCATAGTAGTAAATTGTTACAGTAATTCTCTTAAGGCGATTTCTTACCTCACTTCCAATTTCTTCAAAAGCCACCCATTTCTCACGAAACTCCATTTTATCCACAATATAGGGGCCAGATATTCTGTAACATGTTCCGTTATTATATACAGGATTATCAAAATCATAAAGAACATCCTGACAGTATTGCTCAAGAGCAGACTGAAGAGCACTGGCCATAACAATTTGTCTTTCGCTCTTATTCAATCCCGTCATTCCACCTATAAATATAGTCATAAGCACTATTATTACAGTAGCAAGAATCAATATAGAAATAACTAATTCAGCAAGATTAAGCCCTGTTTTAGAATTTAAAAACATTTTACAAAACTGCAATTCAGACATTTCCATCTTTTTTTGAAATAAGTAATAGAATACCCTGCATATATATTAACAAAACTAAGTAAATTTTACAATTATAATTTTAATATTTACTATTAATTTATTTTATTTTAAATAAACAAATTTTATCTATATAAAATATATAAAAACTTCATAATAAGAAGAAGGTAAAACAGGAACCTTTATGTTTCATCTCACGCCAAAAATAGATTATGGCCCCGAGAAAATGTTAAAAAGAGAGATGATATTTGTTCTGGACAGATCGGGGTCTATGTGCGGAGAGCCTATGGAACAGGCCCAAAAGGCCCTTAAAGCATGCCTTCGGACTCTGAGATGTGGTGATAGCTTCGGAATTATCAATTTTGACGATCAAATCGAAATTTTATCAAAAAGTTCACTGGAAATTAATAATGAAAATCTCATAAAGGCCGATAATTTTGTAAATGCCACAACTGACAATAGCATATAATAGCTTTGTATCTTCGCTACTTGCTGTATTTTTGGAATAATTTTTTTGTAATTACTATATACAGGATTTTTCAAATCATACATAGAAGTTAAGAAAAAATAGAACTGAATGGAGGTATAAAAAATGATAAGAGACGAAATATTTTTTATGGGCAGGAAGATTACTGAAGGAACTGTCATACCTGTTGATCTGGAGGGTTATACTCTGCCCCTTAAATACACAGAAGTAAGAGCCAGTATTATAGGACTTCTTGCCGATGTAACAGTTACACAGAAATTCCACAACAGTCTCAGTAAAAATATCGAAGTTGTCTATGTCTTCCCTCTCCCTCACGAGAGTGCCGTAAATGATCTTGAAATAAAAATAGAAAAAAGAATAATTAAAGCAGAGGTTAAAGAGCGTGAAGAAGCAAGAAAAACCTATGAGGAAGCAAGGGATGAAGGTAAAAAAGCAGGACTTCTTGAACAGGAAAGACCAAATATCTTCACCATGTCTGTTGCAAATATCGAACCGGGGCAGGAAATCCTTGTAACACTTCGTTATCATGAAACAGTAAAATATGAAGACGGTGAATATGAATTTGTCTTCCCCATGACTATAACCCCGAGATATACAGGAGATGAAAAAGAACCCACCGTATCTGATGCAGAAAGGATTACACCACCCATAGAAGAGACTTCTCACAGAGAAGTAAATATCTTCGTAAATCTGGATGCAGGATTTCCCATAGGAGAGATAAAATCACCGACTCACCTTCTTTATACTCAGGAAAAGAATGAAAATAAAAGAGAAATTCAACTGGCAAAAGAGGGGGAAATTCCGAATAAAGATTTTATCCTGAAATATTCCTCAAAAGGAGAACAACTGGAAACCTCCCTTTCCTTCTACAGAAAAGAAGGTAAACCCGGCACTTTTATGCTCCATCTCACACCGAAGTTTGATTACGGCCCCGAAGAAATGGTTAAAAGAGAAATGATTTTTGTCCTGGACAGATCAGGTTCTATGAGTTACGGTTCAGGTGCTTACGGTCCTATGGAACAGGCAAAGGATGCCCTTAAATCCTGTCTTCGAACTTTAAGAGCAGGAGATACATTTGCCATTATTACCTTTGATACAACAATGGAATATCTTTCAAAGGAATCACTTGAATTTAACGAAGAAAATCTTAAAAAGGCAGAAAATTTTATTGATGCCACCTATGCCCGGGGAGGAACAGATATATACAGAGCCATGGAATGTGCCCTTACTATGCCTGTAAATAAACTTTATCTCAGACAGATAGTATTTCTTACAGACGGAGCTGTGGGAAATGAAGAAGAAATTTTAAGAGAAATACAGAAAATGCTCGGTAAATCAAGGATTTTCACCTTCGGCATAGGCCCTTCGGTAAACAGATACCTTCTGGATAAAATGGCACAGATGGGAAGAGGAACTGCCCAGTATATTCAGTTAAATCAGAACATTGAAGAAGCGATACAGAAATTTGCAAATCAAACGGCCTTCCCAATTCTCTGCGATATAAATATGGAATGGAAAGGTATAAAAGTAGCAGACCTCTACCCTGCCCTCATTCCGGATCTCTATTTTGGACAGGTTTTATATGTTCTGGGACGTTTTTACACTGATGGTAAAGCCACGGCAACCCTTAAAAGTAGGACAGTAGCAGGGGAATTTAATCAGGATTTTTCAGTAGAACTTCCTGAAAAATCCGAAGATCACCCCATACTGGAAACAATATGGGCAAGGAAGAGAATTGAAAGTCTCCTTGACAGAGAGAGGGAAAAACCGAAGGAAAAATTCTCCATAAGAGATGAAATCATAGGACTTGCTATGAAATACAATCTTATGAGTCCCTATACCTCCCTTGTAGCAGTTGAAAAAATCGAAGGAGAAGAAGGAGAAAAAGAGAAAAAAGAAATAATAAGAATTGATGTGCCTTCCATTTTACCTGAAGGGTTAAATTACGATGCTTTCCTTTCCCAGTCTCCTCCCGGAGGTATGGGAAGTGGAATTTCTTTTGGTGCTCCTATGTTCCAGTCCATGGCAAGTATGGCTCCAACTCCCTCTCCTTCCCCTGTGTTTCGCTCTATGGGCGGAGGAGGTTCCATAAAAGTAGATCTCTTATCCTGCGAAAGAAAGAGCTTTTCCCTAAATCTGGAGAATGTAGTAGACGGCATAGGAGACGTTGTGGGAGGCGCCATAGATGGTGTAAAATCAATGCTATCCAGATCCAGAAAGGACAAGGCACAGGTAGCAATGCAATGTGCAGACATGGATATAAAAGATGAGATGAGGAGTGGTAAAGATGCCGTCATAAAACCGTCTCCTGCTCCAATGGTGAGTTGCCCCATGCCGGCACCGGCGAAATCTGAAATTCCTTTCGGTATAGAGACACCTCTGGCACCTGAAACAGGTGAGATAATATTCAAATGGCTCGTAAGAAATCAAACTGCAGAGGGCTTCTTCAGTGAGGAGACAGATCTGGAGAAGAAGATTATATCCACGGCATTGGCAGCCCTTGCCTTTATTGGTCAGGGTCATACCGATAAAACAGGTAAATACAAACCACAGATAGGGAAAGCCCTTACAGATCTCGGTAATAACCTGGAGAAGGTCTCAGGTCTGGCCATAGCTTTATCTACATGGGTATTTCTCGAATTATATAACCTTTCAGGGAAAAAGAAAGAACAGTCTCTGGCAGAAAAAGCAGTAAAAAGACTGAAAGACTTATGGCCTGAATATAAAACTCCTGTAGACTGTTTCTTTGCAGGAATTGCAGGGAAAGGAGCCATAAAATCCGGTCTCTGTAAAGAAGAAGACCTTCCGGATGCCGGGAGGTGGATATCAGAAGGAAAAGGCAGTACAAAGGAGGTTACTCAAATATCCTCCGAAACTGACCTTATGATTTCCATTATGAATGTTATGTCAGGGAAAGAAGAACTTCATAAGTCCTATCTGAATCTTTTAGGGAAATACTATATAAGCCAGGGCAAAGATACAGGAAGTATAAAATTCCCATGGGCAGGGCCACTGGACAGTACATCTGCAGGTATTTTTATAATTTTATTGACCGGGAGTAAATTGATGTCCATATAATCAGGTATTTGTATTTTCTCCAGAACGAAGAAAAATACAGACGTGCTCTTGCTGCAGCCGGCTCTTTTCAATCAGATGACACTGATTTATCTGTCAGACATGATGATTACCTGGTGGAGGCCCGCTTTATCTGGATTTCGGTAGTGTAAGTGCAAACTGCAGAGCAACCATATCTTCTTTTAAATTCAGTGACGGAATTTATACTTCTATCAGCTCGGAAGCAGTAAATGGCAGTAATGTCTCAAAAACTATAAATAATTTCGGCACTGATATTACAGAAGTATTTGTTCTTATAGAAAATACATCTATGGGTTCAAATGCCACTATGGTTTTGAAACTTCAGATTTAAATAATGCCTTCCGGGCTAAAGAGTCAATATGATTCTATAAATTTTAAAAAAAAATAAAAAATTATCATTTACTAAATCAAAGTTTTGTGTGATAATATACATATAAGAAGTTTTAGCTTTACTGTAAACACAACTCTCAAAATCTAAATAAGAGATATAAAATATGAGTAAAAAACATATATTATCACATATAAAAGGTTTTACTTTGATTGAAATCATGACAGCAGTTGGCATACTGGGTATATTAATAGTAACTATCTGCGGTGTTTTTGTACATGGACTTTATGCAATCAAAAAAGGTAAATATAGATCTGCTGCTATTCATGTTGCAAACCAGAAATTTACCGAACTCAGTGAAGTTGACCTTGGAGACCCTGGCGGTATACCTACAGAGAAAATATCTGTCCCCATATCAGAAGGTGGTTGTATAAACGGTTTTATTGACTGTGAAAAAAATGGTAATGAAAATTATATTAAATGGGTAGGTACGGCAGAGCCCTATGTAATCAATGGCAGACAGAAAATGGCCGATATTGACTATAACTTTAAAATAACAATAGAAGCCTATAAAAACAACATTGAGGACTTAAAAAAAGTTACAGTATTGGTTACCTGGACTGATGTTCATGGAAATCAGAGGATTAGGTTATGTACACTTTTAACAAGAAGGATTTAGTAAAAAATATTAAGGGTCTTACACTTCTTGAATTAACTATTTCAGTAATTATTTTTGGACTGTTACTGTTTGCCATGTATGCAACACTTGATGTAGGGCTAAAAGGATGGCAACTTGGTTCAACTAAATCAGATCTCCACCAGAAGGCTGAAATAGTTCTTAGTAGAATAATAAGAGAACTGACCTACAGTACTGCTCTTTCTGTTCAGATAGAAAATGATGGAAACCCGGAAAGCCTTAACCAGTATATAAGTTTTGAAACACCTATGGATAATAATGGTTCACTACAGATAGATCCGAATACCTGTGGTGCACCAAAATGGCAGGGCTATATTCTGTATTATATAAAACCCAGAGTAGGAGATCCTTCTAAAGAAAAAAAATATATTTACCGGAATTATGTTCCCAGGACTGATGCTTCAATATATCCGGCTATAATGCCGGCCATTACCAATCATATAAATGCCACTACAGGTAATAATGTAAGAACTCTTGTAAAAGACATTTACAGTATAGATTTTGATCGAACCGGCAATATAATAACTGTAAATGTATGTTTCCAGAGTTATATCCGTAAGGAATCTTCTGTTGCTTTTAGTTCAAATAAAGGAACAGAAATTATAAAAATGAGTACTTCTATAAAACCAAAAAATTAAGGGGAGTGATAATTTATGAAAAAAATAAAGGGAATAGCTCTTATAAGTGTTCTCTTATTAACTGTACTTATGGTTATAATGGCAGTTTCCATGCTTTTTATCTCCACACAACATCTTTCCATAATAGGTAATATAGAAGGAAAGGCAAAAGCACTGAAAGCTGCAGAAGCAGGTGTAGAATATGCCATATATATGTTAGATAAGAATCCTGCCTGGGGACTCGACGGAGATCCCGATTTCCAGGAGGGAAAATATATAGAACCAAATGATCCAAGTACATGGCCTAAATTCAGCATTGATGAAAGGGTTTATATTAATGAACCCTGTTCTTCTGATTGTACCTTTATAATTACCTTTGATACTTCTTCATCAAATAGATCTGTAAATAATCTCTTTAAACCTGTTACAGGTGATGGTGACACACCGGCTTATACGGCAAAAATTGTTTCTACAGGTATCTTCGGCACAGGTGGTCAAGAAAAAGTCAAAAAAACTATAATAGCCTACCTTGTTCGTTCAGACTATTCACCTTACAGTATAAATGTAGTAGAAAAGATTACTTTTAAAGCCACAACCAAAGGAAATACTGAAATATTTGGAAGAGAAAATACTGATGCAGGTTCTATTTATGCTGGATATAAAGGTGATAATTCTATAAGCGGACCGTGTACAGATGTAAAATCCAATCATGGAATATTCATTGCAAGAGGCAAAATAAATTTACCGGACTCCTTTGATGGAACTAAACTGGAGAATGTTGCCCAGGATTGTTCTATAGGGGATATTAACATAGATGAAATAATAACCAATGCAAAAACCCACAAATACGGCGCCATCACAGAAGTCCACAGTGGAGTAATAAAATTTGTGCCGGAAGGTGTTATGAATAGCTGGGTAGATGGGCCCTACTATAGAGCAGCCATATTTACCAGCAATGCTGATGGTTTTAATATATTTACTGCATATGTTACTAATACCTACGGTCATGCTACACTGAAACTTATTACAGATATTTATGTTAGTGGATCTTCATCAGAAGACTTAAAAATAATCGGCATACCGGAGGTCCGTTATCAGGCAAATCACCAGGGATGGTGGTCCGGTGGTGAAGACCCTACGCGAGAACAGTCTCATATAAGTTCTTCCACAAGAACCACCTGTATAGACCTTAATGGCCACAGTATTTATTCCGACTGTAATCTTAAGTTTGGAATTGATGTCATAGGGAAAGGCAGAATTTTTTGCGCTGGCAATGTTAATTATGTAGTGGGTTCAAACGGATCTGAAATTATAACTGCCTGTAAAGGTGATCTCACAATAGAACTATCAAAAACTGTAATGAGAAATCAGGCTAAGGGTCTCTATTATGCAGGCGGAGATATAAACATAAAACCTTTTACCAATGGCAGTGAGTTATGGTGGCAGGGAGATGTAGAAGATCATGTAAAAGAAATCCCTGGACCTTACAAGGGTGAAGCGATAAAACTTAAAGAACCAAATGATAAAGAGATATCTATAGGAAAATATATAGATCCTCCCCCTTATTATGATAGTAAATTAAAACTCACTATAGACCCACCTCCTTATTATGAGGGAAATGGCATGATAATAAAAAAACATATAGATACCTCAGGAAATTATAAGTATATAGCAGAAGGCAGTAATGACCCTAACGATAATAGTAGGGCTCCTCTGGAATTATGTCTTGATTATAAGAGTAATAAAAATATAAGTTTCGGTAATTATAAAATCGGTATAATACCTCAGGCAGTACCTGAGGAAGGACCTAAGACAGATAGAAACTTTCAGGTAAAATTCCTGAATGATTATGATAATGAAATATCACCACAACCTGATCTATCTTCTTTCGGTATAACAGAAGAAGAACTTGCAAGTTTTGCTTCTCAGATAGCCTATTATTACGACTTTTTCAGTGAATCTGTAGATATTAATATAAATGGTACAATGGGAGGAAAGCAAAATATAATTTTTGAACCCGGTCCTTATGGGAATATACACATAAATTTCTATCCTGATTATTTAAACAGTATAGTAAATGTTCAGAAGAAATTCTTCACTGTAAGAAAAATTTCCTGTACAGAAATGTAAAGAAGTGAAAAGTAAAAAGAAGTGAAAAGTGAAAAGAAGGTTGCATGTAATTATAGTTAGTTTCATAATAATCCATTCACCTCTCACTATTTATTCTGAAAGGATAGCCAATGTCAGAACTCTACGAACATCGTAATTTACTGGCAAAAATAAGTGTAAAAAGCAATAAAAAACTTTTATCTTCTCTCGCAGGATTTGTGAGAGAGGTTGCTATGATAGAAGGTCTGAAAATAGAAGAAGCGAGAAGACTTGAACTTATAACTGACGAAGCATGTCTTAATGTTATCCAGCATGCCTTTGAAAGCAATAATGAAGCATATTTTGATATATTACTCGAAAGAAGACCCGGGCAATTTGTTGTGGCTATAGAAGACAAAGGGATTCCCTTTGACTGGAAAAAGGTTGAATCCGGAAAAGGAGAAGGACTCGGGATGCTTCTTATAAAAGCCTTCTGTGATGAAATACGTTTTATTAATCTCGGTAGAGAAGGAAAAAGACTCGAATTAATCAAAGGTATTTCAGGGAAAGATCTGTCTTTTATTAAGGAAAAAGATAAATCTTTATCAGCCAGAGAGGTTAAAGATATTTCTTCTATTTCCATAAGGTTTATGGAACCTCATGAAGGTATTGCTCTGGCAAAGTGTTTTTATCATGTTTATGGTTCAACTTATCTGAACTACATAGATTACCCTGAAAAAATTAAAGATTTATTAGAAGAAGGATTACAAAAATCTATAGTTGC
>Ga0302249_1001521_pt1 | contig 15689 bp, 17 predicted proteins | sample AAG_UR_Val_MG_FD_193531 | JGI IMG/M metagenome (GOLD analysis project Ga0302249, IMG submission 193531) | Enriched activated sludge microbial communities from anaerobic digester in WTTP, New Holstein, Wisconsin, United States - AAG_UR_Val | ecosystem: Engineered > Bioreactor > Anaerobic >... | reverse complement strand
ACGCTTTCGCTTCTTCCCGCTTTTATGGCGCCCGCGCACGCGCTCGACGTCAGTATCGGTCCGGCGGTGTGGTACGCCTGGTGGACGCCGGCCTTCTGGAAGGAATGGAGCAGGGGCGATGCCGACGATACGGTAACGAAACGGGATTTCAATTCGACGTTTTTATTCGGGCCGGCGCTCGCGGTAAGCTTTTCACCGAAGTGGAGCCTGACGGGCGTATTCATGTGGACCGGCTGGTACAGAGCTGAAAAAACAAAGATCGATGTCGGTGATAACCAGAGGAGTGAGGACAGTCTCGACATCAGTAAGTACGATCTTGACACCGCGCTCAATTACACCATTAACAGATATTGCAAGCTGTTCGGCGGCGTGAAATATCAGGGGTATACGTACAGGGATCGTGGTAAAGATTACGATCTCACTACGGGCGTGCTCCTCGATTCATACAGCAATAGATTATACTGGCGTTCAATAGGCCCCGGAGCGGGGATCGGCGTCACCGTCCCGCTCTCGCAGAGCGTTTTCCTTCTGGTAAATGTGTCCGGCATATTTTTGTACAGCGCCTTCGAGGGAATGGAGGACGATTTCGATAATGACCAGAAGTGGGTATACACGTCGTACGGCGCGAACGGCAGCCTGTCGCTGGCCTGGTATGTCGACTCGATGACCACAACGATCTCGCTGGGGGCGCGCTACCAGTACCTCCACAACAACCGTAACAGCAGGCGCTCGGACGCGATCACCGATCCCGACGACACCGATCCGTTCGACGGTAACGCCGACCGCTTCTACGGCCTCACCTTCTCGGCGGTGTATTCGTTCGAGCTGTAGGGCGGTGCGATTGGATTTCATTCGCCAATTAAAAGCGTACAACAGGGCGCGAGTTAAAAACTGATAAAAATATAGGAGGAAAACGATGTTTAAACGAAACATGGGTCTTATCGTTATGCTGCTTATTCTTCTTTCATCGGTTACCGTCTATGCGGCAATGGGCGAAAAAGATGTGGCGAAGATACTCGATGCGATAAAAAACGGGAAGGGGTATGTCGGAGATCATATTTTTCCTTCCGATCAAATGCAGCATGTCGAGTTTGGATTTGGCGGCCTTTATTACGTTATCGACATCAAGGCAAAAATGTGTTTTGCGAAACTCGCGTATGGAAATGGAGCGGGTGCGGTTATCGTTCCATGTAAAACCTTAAAGGAAGCCTATCCTCTTATCGCGCCCGTCATCACCTGGGAGAAATGAAAGTGTATTTTCCCCTCCACACGCTGGCCATATTCCGACCTCGGGATATGGCCAGACGGAATTTCGAGGGTGTGTATACTGTGACCGCCGCGAGCGGATTACGGCCCCGTTTTTCCCCGCGTACAGAGCAGTCCGCCGCGCAGACCATCGAGAGAGAGAAGGAATGCCATGCGGAAAACCGGCCTGATGAGCGCGCTTATGTATAGCAGGCAGAAAACATCACTTATTGCATATTTGGCATCTGTAAGGGGTCTTGGCGGGCGAGGGGAAAGCCAGTTACCCCTTGGAGAAAAATTTACTAACTATTTGGAGGTGTACCATGGGATCATCGTATTTGCGTCGCGGAAGATTTCTTTTAGCTGTTCTGGGGGCATGCGCCGTTTTGGCCGTATCGGGATGCGCGGGAGTGAGTAAAATACACAAGCAACCCATAAACGCCGGAATCGAGAAGAAATACCAGGCTGCGGCCGCTAATGTCAAGGAACTGGCCAAAGAAGCGGCCTTAAAGGCTAAATACACAATTCTCGAACAGAAACAGTATGATCCCAATACGTACCAATATATCCTTCTTATGCCCATGTCAATGCAGAGCAACGGTCATTACGCTAGGGTTCTTATTATAAGTGAGGGTGCCAATGTAACAGTAGTACGGTTTCATAATGTTCGGCGGATCGACATGAATTTTACTGAGAATCTTGAGGGCCCTAAAAAGAATTTTTTTAGCCAACTTGAGGCCGCGCTTATCTCAAAGCAGGAGGGCTTGTGATGTTCGCCGATCCGGAGAAACGAATTACTATTGGTCGAAACCGTATGCCGGGGATTTTGTATGGATTCTTTTTTATTGCTATGGCGGCTGCCGCATTGAATTCCTGCAGAGGATTGGCGGATTCAATCGCAGTCAATTAAAACGCCGTGGCAGACGAAAGCGGCAAACGGGAAGCTGTTTCGCAGAAACTGCGAAAGTACAGCCCGGCGCCCAGGTGGGAGAAAGTGACGCTTCAGCCGGAAATTGATATCCTGGAACCGCTGGGAGCGCGCATGCTCGTTGTGGGCCTAACGGATCTTGTGTCGGGCATGCAGTTTTACTCGCTGTTCCCCAAATACGGCCCGCTCATGGCTATCGATCCGGGGACCGGGAACACGGTCTGGAGCGTCGAGCGCGAAAAGGATTACGCCCTGGGGTATACGGTCGTCGCGCGTGAACCGCTGCTGGTGCTGCACAAAGCGAAACGGGAAGGGGGCGGCGCATCGTTCATTGCCCTCGAAATCGCGACCGGTAAAACCGCCTGGAAAATGGACCTGGGGAGCGGCGCGAGGTTCGTTGTCGACAGGAAAAACGCCTCGATTGTCGTTGCAAATCCCGGGGACGACACGCTGATTGCGGCCTATGAAACCGCCACGGGGGCCAGGCGGTGGGCGGTGCCCCGAAAACAAAAAGCGGAATCAGCGATTCAGCTTTTCATGTCGGGCGGCGATGTTCTGATGTGCGGCAGGGAGCTTTGGGCTTTTTCCCCCGCCGACGGCTCGACCCGGTGGACCCTGCCGATGGAATCGATGATCACCGTTTCGGCGTCGGCGAAGCAGGGCACCGTGCTGGGATGTCCCGGCGCCTTGAGACTTGTTTCGCTTAACGGAAAGGAAATGTGGCGCCTGAAAATAGACGGAACTCCCGGAATAGCGGTGATTTCCGGAAATGTCGCGCTGGTGGAGTATTTGTCCGCCGACGGCGTTCCGCAATTAGGGGCCTTGTCGCTTGAAAAGGGAGCGTTTTCCTGGAGTCACCCTGTGCCCGGCGGCGTGAAGAGCGCGATCAGGATCATAAACGGCAGGGTGTATTATTCAACGGCCGCCCACCTGATAGCCCGTGATCTCGGCAGTGGCACCCAGGTTTTCTCGGTTCCGGTTCCGGGAAACAGCGACCAGGACCGTCTTGCCGACCACCTCGTTCCGATGGATACCATGGTAGTGCTGCTGGGCGAACAAAATGCCATGGCCGTGAATCCCGCCACCGGCGCGGCTCTGTGGCGAATCGAGCTCCCGACGGCGAGGGTGGAGACTTTCAATTCGGCCTTTGCCGCGTATACGGGAGTTTCGTCGGGATCAAGAACGAAGGGAGGCGAACTGCCCCTCAGCGTCGCCCTGAAAGCGGACCAGAAAATGAGGGTGCGTTTCAATATCCAGTTCCAGGATCCGTTGAAACCTCGCTGCTCGGTTATATTTTGCGGTGATCGCAAGTGCGTTTCAATATCCAGTTCCAGGATCCGTTGAAACTGGTGTTGGATAACACGAATCTTATTGACCGTTCCACGGCCCTTGCCATCGAGGGTGGTGTGAAGTCCCTGAAGGCGATCTACGAGTATTCCAAATCGAATCCTTCAAATTTCTTTAACACGGCAAACCTCCTGAATGCACAAGGCGCGGCACAGGCACTAGTGGCAAGCGCGATTGCAGCGAATGCGAGAGAGGCGGAGGCAGCGCGGTATTCTGCAAGGGTTGATATAATCCGAAACGAACATATTCGGGCCTGTGCCGGCGGGCGCTACTGGGTGCGTTCCTTTTCGTGGAAATACGGGAAAGGCCTGCTGATCGTGGACGTGAAACAGGGGCGATGGACTGAGCTCCCTTCGATCGTGCTCGAGGAGAGTTACGGCGCGAACGAGTTTCTCAATTCTCTTCCCCTCTTTGTCTCGGGCGACCAGGCGACTTTTGTTGTTAAAGGCATGTCTCTTGATCCGGCGAAATGGAAGAACGATGAACGGATTATACACAAAAGGACCGTACATAAATCGCTGATGGCGTTCGGTGTTGCGCAGTTGAAGTGGCGCCCGATTTCCGAGTTCAATGAGAGATCATGGGTCAAGACAAAGTAACCGGGCTAGCTGAAACTGAATAGAACCCGTCCCTTGATAGTACACACTGTTAAGGGACAGCTTTTCTTTAAGGTAAATAAATCAACGGCCTTTCATCTTGTACGACAGACAAAAAACCGCCCCTGTAATATGAATGTCCGCGGAAAGCCGGAATAATCCGCCGTCCGGCTTGAGCGTAGGCTTCCTATGGAAGAATGCGGAACCGATTCTCTCCGCGCTTGCCGGAGAAAAACCGCGCGCGGTATCCGTTGTTCTGCACACATAAGGAGGAAACGCGATGAATACTACACGGCGCAATCCGGTCCTTGTAAGCCTTGTAATGGCGCTGTTCTCGGGTGAACTTTTTGCCATAGAAGAAGACTGATTCCCGTTCTGAATTTCCGGCCCGAGAGAGTGCCCGGGGTGATCGCATGAGGTGCCCGAAATGATCCGCGCCGACCTGGCGGGAGTGGGTGTTATCGTTTCTAGAATAACTTTAAAAGAGGCAAATCCTCTCATAACACCTGCCATCACACGGGAGAAATGATTTTTCCCGACACATCCTTTGATTTGTCATGGATGAATGCGACGGTGTGTCCGCGGGTTGGCGTGTGGTGTTTCCCGAACAAGATTGAAATCGGCGTGCGGTAGGCCATCCGACTCAACCGGCCTTGGTAAAACCTAACTCAATTTATTGCCCGCCGGAAACGCCTCGCCATGCGTCCCTTTATTTATGATTGACATTCGGCATGGACGCCGCATTGTATCGGTATGATCGATATTAAAAAGCAGGCGACATTCTGGACGGATGGTGCATCGGAGGACCTTGTAGTCGCCCGTGAGCTACTATCAAACGGGCGTTACCGTCATGGGCTTTTTTTTCTTCATCTCGCCCTTGAGAAAATTTTAAAAGCTCATGTCTGCGTAGATATGAACGATCTTGCGCCGAGAATTCATAACTTAATACGGTTGTCCGAGTTGACATCGATAACTTTTAAAAGGCCTTATATCGGTATTCTGGCCGAGCTGAACGCCTTCAATCTTGAAGGCCGATATCCCGATTCCGGTTTCGTGCCTATAACCAGCAAAGAAGCCATGGATTATCTCAAGCGGGCGGAGGAGGTCTTTCAATGGTTGACGCATCAGTTGAAAAGTCGGTTAAAAACTATTTAAAAAAACTTAAGGAAGCGGGCTACGGAGAGTGTTATGCCGTAGTCTACGGTTCACACGCGACGGGCAGCGCGGATTCCTGGAGTGATATCGATATACTGGTCGTGTCACCCCTGTTCGATCGCGAAATAAAACGCGGCGATATTAACACGCTGTGGCGGATCGCGGCGGAAACCGACAGCCGTATCGAGCCCGTACCCGTGGGTAAAATACAATACGCGTCGGATGACGGAAACGCGCTGATCGAGCTTGCCCGCCGCGGTGGACATATCGTGAAACCCGCCGCGTGATGGCCATATAAGTCCGTTCCGCCGCAGCGCTTAACCTTCGCAGCGGTTCTCCCGTCGGATCTTCCCGAACAGCGCCTCCAGCACGCGGGCGAGGTCACGCGACCCCGCCCGCAAACGCTCCCCCGCCGTTAAATAATCGATTCCCCCCCTCCACAAAACCGGCCATATTCCGACCTCGGTATATGGCCAGACAGAATTTCGATAGTGTGTATACTGTGACCGCCGCGAGCGGATTACGGCCCCGTTTTTCCCGCGTACGGAACAGTCCGCCGCGCAGACCATCGAGAGAGAGAAGGAATGCCATGCGGAAAACCGGCCTGATGAGCGCGCTTTTTCTTATACTTGCTTTGTCCTGCCCCCTCTTCGCTGCCGAAAAGATGCAGGTGGCCGTGCTGGACCTCCAGCCGAAAGGGGTCTCAAAGGTGATCGCCGGGGGCGTCACCGACATGATCCGGGCGGATCTCGTGGACGTAGGCGTCTTTACCGTGGTGGAGCGGGGACAGATGAACGAGATACTGAAAGAGCAGGGCTTCCAGATGACCGGCTGCACCGACAGCGCCTGCGCCGTGCAGGTGGGAAAGCTCCTCTCGGCAAAAAAGATACTGGTAGGGGAGACCACGAAGATAGGCCGTACCATCGTGATCACTGTGCGGATCGTGGACGTAGAGAAGGGGGTGGCCGATTTCGCCGCCAAGGAGACCGCGGCGAACGAGGACGCGCTGGAGGAGGCGTCGCGCTCGCTCAGTAAAAAGCTCATCGAGCGCATAAGCGGGAAAACCACGGCCGAGCTGTTGATGGAGCGTGAGCCAAAAACTCGCACGGGTTATTACCTGCGAAGCATCGTTCCCGGCTGGGGGCAGATGTACGCCGGGCATACCTGGAAGGGCGTTGGGATCCTCTCGGTGTTCGTTGCCTCGACGGCCTTTTCCACCTGGGCGGTGCTGGACTACGGGAAGAAAAAGAAAGCCTACGACGACCTGCCCTTAAGTTCTCCTGAGAGCGAGTTCGAGACTAAATACGATGACTACCAGAAGGCCGGGGACAGGGCGCTTTTGTCGGTCGGGATTCTGGGAGCGGTCTATCTGCTTCACTGGGCCGACGCGCTTTTTCTGTCGAAGCCGGAGTTCGGGAAGTATCAGAACGCCGGATATAATGAAGGTGATGTGTATCTCGACCTGCATGCCGGCGTCGACCCGGGGCCGGCCCGCGAGCGGCGCACCACCCTGGGCGCGACCATGCGGTTTTAAGGAGGCCTGTGATGAAGAAGAAACCCCATGCAACCCTGGCCGTGCTGGCAGGCATACTGCTCCTCATGGCGGCGCCAACCTGCTATTTTATCGCTGAACGGGATAATCCGAATGATCCGGTTAATATCCCTGTGGATATGGGACTCCCAGTGGCCGATACGGGGCAGACACTGTGTTATGATTCTGACGGTTACCCCGAAATACCCTGCGATGAAAACGCGACCGGCTGGCCGCGTCAGGACGGCTTTTACGCGAACAAACCCAACGCACGTTCGTTTACCGGACCCACCCATCACCCCACCTTCACAAGCGATTACACTACGAAGGACAACGTTACCGGTCTGGTGTGGAAGAGTTGTAGCGAGGGGCTCTCGGGATCGAATTGCGGAACTGGAGTCGCGACGCAATACTTATGGGTCAATGACCTCACCGCCTGCATTGAGCTTAACAGTCTGAACAGCGGCGCGGGTTATGCGGGAAGAACAACCTGGCGTCTGCCCACTGTGGCGGAGCTGTCGACACTAACGAATTATGGACGTATTAACCCGGCCATAGACACAGTGCATTTCCCCAATACGAATTGGTTCCGATACTGGTCGTCCAGTATTGACGTTGATATTGATGACAACGCATGGGGAGTCGGGTTCACCATTGGATATGTGGAGAGCACTCCTAAGGCCAATTGGGGCAACGTGCGCTGTGTTGCCGACGGACCGTGATGGATTATTTGATTATTCGAAATCCCCCGGAACCACCGCCTTTGGTAAAAGGGGTGGTTCCGGTGCAAACGGGTCGGTTTTGATACTACCTGTTGTGCGGGAAGGGGCTGCTGATGAGGACCTACCGGAAGGCACCATAGTGGGCAGAATGGTGCGATACGAGCACCTGTCCATATACCGAACGATGAATATGGCGGTCTACATGGAGGGTCAGGCAAGGAACATGAGCCGCTATAATAAACACACCATGGGGACGGAGCTGAGAAATAGAACGCCCTGCGCTCCGGCGCAAGGACCTTCGTGCGGGGCGGCGTGGAGGTGTACAGCATGCGGGCGCGCACGCTTCCGCGCGTGATTCACGCGGCGGCCGAACTGGCCCTGCCGCTGGTGCTTTTCCGGCAGCCCGGGGGGCCGTCGGAAGGGGTCCGAGTACGGTACCCGGTCCTCAGGCGCGAACTCCTGGATGACGTGCAGCGCGAACTGCCGCTTTCATGAAAACAACGAGGAGGGGATGGTGAGGATAATGAGAACGGGCATAATGGCGATACTGGCATTTTTGGTTACGGCCGGGCTTTTAGCCGCAGTACGCTTCACCGACAACGGCGACGGCACCGTCACCGACCACGGCACTGGGCTGGTGTGGCAGAAGTGCAGCAGGGGGCAGAATATCCTTGACTGCTCTGGGACGGCGACCAATGCAACATGGCAGGAGGCCCTACAGTACTGCCGAAACCTCAGCTTGGACGGCAGGAGCTGGCGGCTGCCCAGTGTGAACGAGCTGAAAAGTATCGTGAACTACTCAAAATCTGGTACTAAGATTAACACCGGTTATTTCCCTAATACGCTGTCCAATTACTGGTCATCCAGTACCGCCGTTGAGAACGCGGTCCCCGCGTGGTACGTCCACTTCTTCAACGGCAACGTGAGCATCTCCAATAAGTCCAGTTTCTACTTGGTGCGCTGCGTCACCGACGGACCATGATCGCCGCGAGGCCGGGGCCCCGCGGTTGGTTATTTGGGCATTGGGTTATTTCGGCGAGGTTGAACGGCCGGCACGGGATCGCATCCGGGCGAAGGCGGGATCATGTGACCCCGCCTTCGCCCGCACACATGGAGGAATACCATGACACGTACGCATGAGCGCCCAAAGGTCGCGATTCTCGGGAGCACCTATGGCACCATCAATCAAAAAGTGCGCGAGCTCCTCGAGTTGCTGGACTACAGGCCCGTAAAAGAAAAAATTTTCATCAAGCCGAACCTCACCAGCACCTTTTCGCCGCGCACGGGCATCATCACCTCCCCCAGAATAATCGAGGCCCTTATCATGTACGTGCGGGACGGGTACCCGGAACGGAAAATCGTCGTGGGGGACGGGTGCGCCACGGGCGCTTCGTTCGGGGACGTGTTCAGAATCTCAGGGTATGGCTACCTGGTGAAAAAATACGGCATCGAGGTGGTCGATCTCGACGGGGTGGACCGCGCCGATGTCCGATGGAAATACGGCGCCCTCAGGCTGCCGGAGCTGCTGGGCACCCACGAGTACATCAACGTGGCCAAAATGAAGACCAACGCGACCACGGTGGCGACCCTCGCCATGAAAAACCAGAAGGGCCTTCTTGAGAGGAAGATGAAACGGAGCTTTCACGTCAAAATGGACCTGCACGACGCCATCCGCGAATTGTGCGCGGTCGTCAGGCCAGACCTCAGCATCATCGACGGGATGCCGGCCCTGGAGGGGAACGGCCCCACGGTAATGGGCACATCGAAAAGAATGAACGTTATCATGGCCTCCGATAATCTGTACGCCATCGACAACGCGGCGCTTAAGATCATGGGGATTGAGGTAAGCAAAGTGCGTCATATACCCGCGTTCGACGACTACACGACGGTGGGCGAGCCCCTGGAAAAATTCATACAACCGTTCAGGCTTCCCGATCCTTCGCCGTGGAACGTCGGCAGGCTGTATATCCATTTCAGCGACGCCATCTGTTCCCAGTGCGACATGAATTTACAGCGCACCACGCTTCCCTCGTTCGGCGACCCGTCGTCGCTGGCCTTTCTGTCGCGATACATCGCATCGGGCTCTTTTCTAAAGAGGATCGATATTCTTTCGGGCGCCGCCGCCGACGTGCCGGCGAGCGCGAAAAAGCCCCTCTGTTACGGCAACTGCCTCAGGCCGCTGGCCGCGAAACACGGCCTGCCGATCGTCGAGGGGTGCCCCCCAGAGGTGGACGCCGGGAGGAAAGCCATTCTCGATTTTTTACGCGGGGGGTCGAGGTGAATGCATGAAGCCTTCAACAAAAATCTTCTTGAAAAACCATAAGGCCCGCTGAATCGTTCAATCTTAATATCCTGCTGGCGGAAACAGTAGCTCCAAATAAATACAAAAAGGAAACACCCCATGAAAAAATCCCTAATCGCGCTTTTCGCCGGCATCCTGCTGTCGGCGCTCGCCGCGCATTTCTCCTGCGCGAAACAGCCCGCCACCTTCGCCTTCCTCGACTTCTTCATGGGGACGGTCGATGTGCTGAAAGCGGGGAGTGGCGCCGAACCGGCGGTCGTGAAGATGCCCCTTAGCCGCGACGACGCGGTGAAGACCGGCGCGAAATCCACCGCCTTTATTCAGTGCGGGGCCGACAACCTCACCCAGGTATTCGAGAACACCGAGTTCCGCCTGGACACACTGCCGGCGCGGCAGGACTCGTCGGCCGGAGAGACGGTGCTGGAGCTTATCGCCGGTAAGGCCTCTTTCTTTATTGAGAAACTGGTTGTGGGCGGTCGATTCGAATTGAAGGTCGCCGGCGTTCGGGCGGCGGTGCGGGGCACCCTGTTCCACGCGGCTCTCGAGGGGAAAGGCGTGGTCCTCGTGGTGAAAGAGGGCGCGCTTACGGTCTCCAGCGAGAAGAACGACTTCCAGAGGTTCGTTCTGGAGGCGGGTAAGAAGGCCCTGATCGAAGGAAACGACGTGAGGATCACCTCGATGGAGGCCGCGGACGAGGCCTGGTTCCGCGAGCTTTCGCGGCTGCGCCCGATCGCCGGCATCGCCTGCACACCGCCGGAGCACGTGGAGCGCTTTTTCCGCTGGCGCCTGGACCTCGCCCCGGCTCCGGAAAAGGACGCGCCGAAAGTCGATGATGAAAAGAAGAAGGGCGCGCCCGCGGGCGAATCGAAGGCGGCCGCGCCGGAGGATAAGGCCCCCGCGGCGAAGGCGCGCCTGGTCGTTACGCGCCTGGCCCCTAACGGCGTGGAGACCGCCGAGGCCGAGGACATCTCGAAAAAGGTCTACTCCGCGCTCGTCGCGTCGAAGGGGGCGGGTCAGGTGCTCTACCGCGCCGCGGGCGACCGGCGCAGCGCCAACCGCGCGCTTACCGGCAGGGTGAGCAAGCTGGGCCAAAGCCGCGTGATCGCGGTGAGCGTGGTGGACGGGGAGAAGGGCAGCGTGCTCTACAATAAGACCGCGACCGTGCGGGAGGACACCGAGCTCGAGGCGCAGATCGCGACCATAGCGCGCGAGATCGGCGCGCAGGCGAACCTGTGGGAGTGAGGGGCGCGGCAACCGTCATTTCGACGCCATTCCGGGCCTCTGTGAAATACGGTCAGCGCGCTGACCGTATTTTTATTAAGAGGCCAATAATCATGGCGTACCCTTCCGGAGGGCAAGGGGGGCAAGCCCGTGCTCTCCGGTTCTCGCGATGTCACGGTTTTTCGTGAAAGGTCAATTCGCCGGAAAATGCTTTCGTGTGCGGTATTTGCGTTGACACAGCGCAGTTTTGATGATATCATTAAATCATAAATGTAATCATGTAATCACAGGACGCCATGGTACGTACACAGATACAGCTTACCGATCGACAGGCTGAAAAGCTGAAACGGATCGCCGCCAGACAGGGAGTTTCGATGGCGGAAATAATCCGCCGGGCGGTGGACCTTGTCATCGAAAGACCGACTCGTCCCTCCGAGGAGGACGTGCGGAGCAGGGCGCTATCGGCCGCGGGGAAAATCCGCGCCGGCCGCGATCTCGCCCGCGCCCACGACGATCATCTCTCCGACATATACCGCTAGGCCATGCCGCTGTTTGTGGACACCTCCGCGATACTGGCGGTCATGAACGCCGACGACGAATTCCATTCATCCGCCCGCAAAGCCTGGGCGGAGGCGCTTTCGGGCGAGGCGCCCCTGGTCGTGACCAATTATATCCTGGTTGAAACGGTGGCTCTTCTGCAGGCGCGCGTCGGGATCGAGGCGGTCGCGCTCTTCGAGAACGACGTTCTCCCGGTATTCGACATCCGCTGGGTGGATGAGGCAACGCACCGGACCGCGATGGCCATGCTTCTCGCCGCGGGAAGGCGGCGCCTGAGCCTTGTGGACTGCGCGAGTTTCGAGTGCATGAGACGATCGGGAATACAGAGAGCCTTCACCTTCGATCCGCATTTCAGGGAGCAGGGCTTCGAGATCGTGCCTTCGCGCTGACCTTGACGTCACTCCGGGAGAGCCACCCTTATTCGCGTAATCAAACGGCATCGTACGGCGGGCCGGATTAAACTTGAATCGCCGGGGATTACGCTTTTAAATTTTTCAGCCGCGCCGGTATGTCGTCCGGACGGATTTCCGCGTGACGTGCGTCGACCTCCCCGCGACCCGCGCGATGCGTAATTCCCCCGGGCCGGACCGGGGGAATTCGAGTCGTTTCGGATGAGGCGGAAACCGAACGAAGAAATTCCCTCCCCCCGTCAAACTGTTTGACAGACAAAATCCCTGCCGTATGCGACCCTCCCATTTGTCGAGCCGTAAATACCGGAGCCTGAATCGATCGCTGAAAAGCAATTACCGGGGCTCGTGGATACTACCATTCAGTGTTTGGAGGTCGCGCGGTGAAAACATATCGAATTACAGGGGTATCGGTGCTCGTATGTCTGCTTGTGCTTTCATGCAGCGGTAACGTAACGCTTCGTAAAACCGATTACCGGAAAGTGGAAAGGGTGCATGGAGTCTGGAAAAAAACCGCGGATATAGAATTTAAAACGATCGGAAGTGTTATTGGCGCGAGCCTGGTCGGGCTGGGAGGTTTGCTGACGGTGCCGGCCGGGTACACGATAGAAAGGGCCTCGACGGGGACCGTGGAGGACAAGAGGATCGTTCCGGACCTCGGCGAGCTCGTTCTTAAAAAGCTGGTCGAGGCGGCCTCGGCGCAGATGCCGGCATGGCCGCCGACCGTGCTCGAACAGAAGCCCGTCGGGAAGAAATACGAGAACAAAGACGAATCGGTACTCGTTGTCGAGGTGTCGCAGTTCTGGGTAACCCTGTACGGTGGATTGACCATCACGACCAGGGCCACACTGTATGACCGGACGGGGAAAAAGATCTGGAGCAAAGATTTCTGGTACAGGTCGCGGGATTTCGAGGTAAAGAAATCGCTCCAGGAGTATTCGGCAGATCAGGCGAAGCTGTTGATAGAGGAAATGCCCTTCGCTGCGGAAAAGATCGCGCTCGAGCTGGCGAAGGACTTGAAGAAAGTTAAGGATGACACCGCCGGGGGAGACCGGTCCCGCGGCGCCGGAAACGATGCCGATGAATGAGGGCACGTGATATTTGTATCGACAAAATCGCGCCGGGATGCCACAGATCATGCTTCCGAGGTGTATTGAGTGACCACCGCGCCCCATCCCCCGGTCAAGCTCGCCATCGTCGACGACGACGCCGGCTACCGCGCGTCGCTGCGCGAGCTCCTCGGCGGGCAGGGCGATATAGTGCTCTACCGCGAGTACAACTGCGGGCGCGATTTCATCCGCGACATCGGTTCGCCCTTCAGGCCGGACGTGTGCCTCATCGACGTGGTGCTGAAGGACATGTCGGGAGTGGAGTGCGCGAAGCGCCTGCGCAAAAAGCGCCCCGAGGCGCGCATCATCATCATGACCGCTTACCCCGAGATCGAGAGCTTCAACGAGGCCCGGGGCATCGGGGCCGATTACATCGAGAAGAACTCGCGGTCCGAGGCGCTATTGAAGAAGATCATACTCTCCACGCTGCCGGACAACCGCAAAAGCATCTTCTCGATCGATTCGTCGCTCCTCAGCGAAAAGAGCGTGGGGCTGATGCGCGAGCTTCGCGAGGTGCGCAGGCGCTACGAAACGCTCTCTCCCGCGCAGGCGCGGATACTCGAGATGAAGCGCTCGGGGATGTCGGTGGACGAAATCGCGGCCGCCATGGGCGTGCATCGCGGCACGGTCGCGACACAGCTCTCCCGCGCCTACGAGAAGCTGAACCTTCCGGACCTGATGGACTTTATCGACGGGGACTGAGCCGCGGCCGGAGCGAGATCATGGCGAGCGTGCCCTTTCCCGGCGACGAGAACACGTCGAAGACGGCGCCCGACGCCCGCGCGATCTCCCCGATGAGGCCGAACCCGTACGAGCCGCGGCCCGGGGCGGCCGGATCGTACTCGAACCCCTTCCCGTCGTCCCACACCGACAGCGTGAGCCGGCCGCCCCGATGCACCAGCACGGCCTCGACCGCGCGCGCGCCGGAGTGCTTGAGCACGTTGTTGAGAAGCTCGTTGTAGACGGCCATCACGCAATAGACGCTGTCCGAATCCAGTTGCTCGTACGGCGACTCGAGGTCGGTGACCAGACGGAAGGAAACCTCCTGGAGATAGAGCGCCATCTCGCCGCGGAAGCGGAGCTCCTGCGCCAGGCGCTCGGCGGCGCAGCCCGAATTTTTCAGCGTGAACAGGATGTTCCTCCCATCGCTGCTGCAGTGCGAGAGGAGCCTCTGCGCGTACGAGAGCTTTTCGGACGAAAGGCCGCCCGAGTCTATCTGCGCGCGCAGGTAGTTCCCGGCGGCCTCGAGCTTGTTGAGGAGCGAGTTGTGCAACACGACCGTTAGCCGCGTGAGGTCGCCCCTGGCCTCCCGGTACGAGCGCGTGACGCTCCTCAACCGGTCGGCGAACGAGGAGCTCAGGATGAACGACATGCAGAGCGTACCCACGTAGGGGCTTACCCGGATGAACGCGGAGTCCTCGAGCACGGCGAGGTCGCGGAGCATGAGAAGTACCGTGGTAACGCACACCGGAAGGAGCGCGAGCAGAAAATCGCGGGCGCGGCGTGCCGCGCGAAGATACAGCGCGATCCCGGTCGAGATTCCGATAAGCGCGGTGGATATCATGAGCACGCGCGTGAGCGTGAACACGTCCGCGAAGAGCGCCAGCGGCAGGACGAGCGCGGAAGCCGCCGCGGTGATTACAAGCGCGCGGTCGAAGCGTGGAAGATTCCGCGGCGTGTCGAGGTAGCTCCGGGTGAAGAGCAGAAAGAGCGCGTTCTCTATCAGCACCGCCGGGGTGTGCCCGCCGAGGAGCAGGGTGTGAGGAACGAAGGGATAGAGTACGGCGGCGCTGCCGTCTATCGTGGGGAGGAACACCAGGAAGGACAGCACGAACATGCTCAGGTAGAGCGTCGCGGCCTCGCGCAGTTTGTAGACCAGGACGAGCGCGTTGAGAAAGAGGATGATGAGCCCCCCGTAGAAGAGCCCGAGCGCGGCGAAGGTGATCATGCTCTCGGCGTGAAAATCGGCCTTGGAGTGCACTGTGCAGGGAAATATCTTCCAGACGCGGCTCTGAATGCGGAGATAAAAGACGGCGGTCTCGCCGGGGGCCAGCGTGAGCGGGAACGCCGGTTTGAGATGGCGTACGGGACGCTCGGAAAAGGGCACCGCGTATCCCGCGCGCATTACGGAACGCGAGCCGCCGGCGTCGGGGACGTACAGCTCGACGAGCTCGAGCGGCGCGAAGCCGATCTCGAGCACGAGCTCGCGCGGGCGGTCGAGCGGATTGACCAGTCGGAAGCGCGCCCAGCAGGCCGCGCTGTCGTTTGAGGCATAGGGCGTATTTTCCGACGGCCTCGCGAAGTCGCGCTCTCTCTCGCCGGAAACGACATCTTCGATGGCAAGGTTCCCGGCGGGGTCGTCGAGGATTTCAATGGTGCTGCCGACGGGAAGGCTCCGTACGCTCTCGCCGAGAACCAGGGCCTCGGGGACGGAGCGGGCCGCCGCCGGCGCGCGGGCGATGACGAGGAGTGCGAGGAACAGGTATAATTTCGGCCGCGTTCGCATGTGCGATGTCTCGATGCCCGTATATGTCTGTCCGCGCCGCATGGATGCGGTTGAGCCGGAAA
>Ga0302249_1001520_pt1 | contig 15690 bp, 13 predicted proteins | sample AAG_UR_Val_MG_FD_193531 | JGI IMG/M metagenome (GOLD analysis project Ga0302249, IMG submission 193531) | Enriched activated sludge microbial communities from anaerobic digester in WTTP, New Holstein, Wisconsin, United States - AAG_UR_Val | ecosystem: Engineered > Bioreactor > Anaerobic >... | reverse complement strand
AAAACTGTGGAAATACGGGGTGAATTGATTTACAATGCGCCACCTTTCGGATGGGTGCCGACGGGAAGGGGAAACCCGGACGCACCGGCCGGTCGCCGCACGAACGTGCGATAAATGGGGTTGTCGGAGTTTCGAGAGAGAGAACAACACGTGAAGGAGGGCTTTTGACCATGTCAAGGAGGCGATCGAAAGTGAGTAATCAGAAAGGTTTTACGCTGATCGAAATCATTGCCGTGCTGGTGATCCTCGGGATCCTCGCCGCAGTGGCCATCCCCCGGTTCATGGACCTGACGAGCGTCGCATCCGACAAAGCGGCCATGCAGGCTGTCGCCGAAGGGAAATCCAGGCTGTCGAACCAGTTCGCCCGAAATCTGCTCGTCGGGGATTCGAACAGTACGACGGATATCGTGACTAAGGCCTCAAACTCTCTGGCGGATGCAGGCGATTACAGATTACGATACACCAGAATTTCCGCTTCGCAGATTCGGGTTGTCGCATCTGGAGTGGGGACCGTCAAAGGAACGAACTCGAGTCTCTGGACCAAGCCGCAATAACCGCATTCGTGCGTTTTTCCTTATTGGATCGATGGACGAGGTCGCTCCTCCTTCGCGGCCTTTCGTCCGTCGGTCTCGCTCTCTGGGTTGGGCTGTCATTCGCGACAGCGCCCGCATGAAAGAGACGGCGACTGCGGTTTTGTTCCAGGTCCATCAATACAGGAATGAGGCTGTAACTCGTCTATGTCTTTGCGGGCTTCTCAGAAGGGTTTTACCCTGATCGAGCTGGTTGCCATCATCGTTATCCTCGGCATTTTTGCCTCTATTGCCGTTCCAAAATATTACGATCTCACGCGGGAAGCAAAGAATCGTGCGGCCCTGCAAGCCGTGATGGAAGGCAAGGCCCGTCTCTCCATGAACTATGCCAAGCTCTTTCTGGAAGGCGGATCTCCTCCCGGTGCAGCCAGTCTTGTCGACGCCGTCGGTACCTCAACCAACATCGGGGACTACACGCTGAATTTTTCCTCTGTCGACTCCCTCACCATCCGGATCAACGCTTCAGGCCGGCCCGGTGTAGAAGGGACCAACAGCGCAGTCTGGCTCGTTCCTCGCTAGCGTGATCGCTGGTGCGAGCGACTCGTCGGACCGTCACTTCGACCGCGAGAGTTCACTGCTCAACTCTCTTCGGATGATCCGACCCGCTCGGCCGGGATTGACTTCGTAGGCCGACATGCCTGCGTTCGCTGCTCTTTCCGCAAGCCATGCATCGAGGGGGGTCGAGCCCTTCAGAACGAGGCACTGTGCCGCTATCCGTGCGAGGTCCGCCCTGCGGGTCGTTCGATCGTAGAGGTCCACCAGAGCTAGCAAGGCCGTTGGGTTGGCCGGGTTGAGGCGCAGGGCTTCTTCCCAACTCTCAATCGCTTTCTGCGGCTGTCCAAGTCGCCGCCACGCTTCCCCGGATATTTCCCACGGCTGCGGGTCATGCGGCTTCAACTGAATCGATCTGAGCGCAGCCTTGAGCGCGTCTCGCTCGTTTCCCGTTTTCAGATGGACCAGGCCATAGGCATTAAGCATCTCCACATGGATGGGGTGCCGTGGTGCGTGCTCCTGCAGGAGGCGCGAAGCCTCTTCGGGCTGCCCTTTTTTCAGTTGTATCTTCGCCAGGCCTACGATTGCTGGGGGGTAACCCGGAAATCTCTTGAGCGCCCGATCGAACTGCTGCTCCGCCTTGTCCAACTGCCCCTTTTGGTTAAGATAGTAGACCCCGAGATTGTAAGACGCTACCCCAATCTGCCGGAGGTTGGTGTCCCGGTCCAAGCCCTCAGCCTTCTTCCATTCTTCTACCGCCTCGTTGATCATTCCCGCCTCGTAATAGTGTCTGGCCAAGTTGATGCGCGGGCGACTCAGGTTGGGCGCCTTTCGGACGTTGTCGAGCCAGAGGTGAACATCAGAGCGCACGATGTCGTTTCGCTCGAAGGTCGAGTAACCCTGGAAGGCCAGGAGCAAAGCGAGTCCGACAGCCATGAAGGCCTGAAACCTCCTGCTGTACGCAAAGTAATCCAGACATTGAACCATGGTGAACGCGAACGGCACGAAGAAAAACATCGACGGGATGTAGTTACGGTGCTCGTATATGAGCTCCAAGGGTACCACAGTGCCTTCCACGAGGTGATTCAGTCCGAAGAACAGGATGGCGAACGAAAACAGGGGGTTCTTCTTCGCCCGAAGGACGGCAAACAGCAGTAGCAGGACGATGCCGGCAATCGAACCCCCTGTCGTCCACGGATCGAACAGGCTGCGCGAGATCTCGATGTCGTGAAGGAACATGAGCCGCGTGGGAATCGGGTACAGAAGCAGCGACGCGTATAGAAAAAGAACCCGCCCCTGCGTCATGAGCCGTTCCAGCGGCGAGAAGGGCCTCACGCCAGACTCGTAGACCCCCCGTACAACCGTGAGATCCGTGTATAGAACGCCCAGCAACAACACGGAGGCCAGGGGCAGGACCGCCCATTTCAAGGATCTTCGCAGGGACACGGGCGACATGCCCTGGATAAAAAAAAGATCGTAAAGCCAGAAGGTGATAGGCAGGACGGCTGTGTTTTCCTTGGTTGCAAAGGCCGCCAGGGCACATGCGCCGCACAGGAAGGCCAGAGTGACGCGTTCTCGCACCGATGCCGCAGTCCTCGCTCTCGCGTAGGAATACAGGGCCATGACGGTCGCCATTCCGGCGAGGCTCGCCATGCGCTGAACGACGATCGAGACGGCGTGGACATGCAGCGGGCTCGTGGCCCACAGAAATGATGACAGTAGCGCGACGGGGTAGGCAATATTGCCGTAGCGTTCCCGCATGGCCGGCAGCGAAAGCGTGAGCCGGATCAGGGAGAACAGGAAAACGGCCGCAATGACGTGTATCAAGAAGTTGACCACGTGGTACGACCATATATCAGACCCGCTGAAGAAATGGTTCAGCGCGAAGCTCGCATAGGCCAGGGGCCGAGTGATGTGCTGGTCTTCCGTCCCGTAGGTGGGTCCGTAGAAGGATTTCCTCAACTCGTCCCAGGTCAGGACCTGCAACCTGTTGCTGGGGTTCTCTACGATCGTGTGAAAGTCGTCGAAGTGCCACTCCCCGTGAAAGCTGTTCGAGTATACGAGCAGCAGGGTTGCAAGGAGGACTGCGATGGCAAATGACGTTCCCCAGTCAACGGAGACCGTAAAACGCCAGGGCAGCGTGAACCCGTTTTCCTTGTTCAGCATGAAATTTCACCGATTTCGCGCAGATCCCTCACGGGGTTTCCATATCCGTTACGAATCCGACAACTCAATGGGATCCCTCTGTACCCGACGAGGACGCAGCTCCTGATGCCATAAGTTCTTTCGAAAGGAGATAACTGAAAAACGGACCCAGCGCAAACGCGCAGAGGATCGTCACTGCGCGCACGATCAGCGCCGCAAGCAGACCTGTCTCAGCCCCCGCCCCGAGGAGTGCTGCGGCCACGGTGGTTATGATTTCTTGAACCCCGAGGTTTCCCGGGGTGATGTTGAGCAGCACCGTGTAGGACGTCAGCAGATGAATCAGCAGTGCTAGGCCGAAGGGGACGGGAACCCCGATCGTCCGGAACGCGGTGAAGTACAGCGCCGCTCCGATCGACACATTCCAGAGGGTGAGAGCGACCAGTTTCCACAACAGCGCGCCGTCTCGTCGGATGACGTCCATGCCCGCCAGGGCGGACTGTATGAAACGCAGGACACGGCAATCAGACACTTCACGACCGCAGGGCAACAGCAGGACTAGGGGCATTGCCAGTGCGGTTGCCGCGAAGAGAAGAAACACCATCCACGAGAAACCGCCCGTACCGAACCGTGTCAGCATGGCGATGGTTCCCGCAACGCCGATAACTGCAAAAGCGATCAGGTAATTAGCCGCCAGCATCACCAGGAAACGGCTGTACGGGAATTCGTGGCGATGCTTCAGATAGGCGGCACGGGCCATCAGGCCTCCCGAGAGCGGCGTGAGATAATTCCCCATCGCCGTGACGGCGGCAAGGCCGAACCACTCCCGGGCGCGCAGCTTCAGGTCGAACTTCCGCGCGAAGATTTTCAGATAGAGCCCATTGGTTGCCAGGGTCAGCAAACCCAGAAAGAAGAGCGGTAAGACGCTCCAGACAGGGATGACCCATAGCTTGTCATATACCTCTCGGTTCCGATCCAGGTAAAGCCCTATCCCTGCGACGGTGACCAGAAGAACGGCGAAGGAGATCGCCCTCATCGTCGTGCCGGAACGTCCTGGGGGCTGTGTGGATGACACATTACACCTTCTGCGCGACGACGGTGATGATGCGGTAACCGGGAACCGGCAGTCCCCATTTCTCGAGGGCACCGGTCAGGGCCGTCCGTGCAAAAAATCCGGGATCGGGGGGGCCGACCACGCCCCTCCTCGCCAATGCCCTGTACACGAAGCGCGCCGGCGAAAACTGCACGGGCTCGATGGCCGTCTCGAGGATGCGGAGGCTTCGATCGAACAGGGACGCAAATTCCGCCTCGCTTTCGTATTCGCGCTCGTGCGTCGGATCCAGGACCCATCGCCCCCCGCGCCGGTGGAAATACCATCCTCGGGGGAGGCGAAGAACGGAGGACACGATCATCTGCCCATCCCGCCGGAGGACCCTCGTCGCTTCGATTACGAAGGCGCGATCGTCTGGGACGTGCTCGATGACCTGCGTCGACAGAACCAGATCGAATATGGCATCCTGGAACGGGAGCCGCACGGCGTCACCGCAGACCACGCCTACATCCGCCGTCCGGCGGCACAGGGTGCAGCGGATATGAGACACGTCGAGGGCAGTGACGGTTGCGTCCGGGAATACCTTCTGGAGGCAGGCAATGTTCCGGCCCCCGCCCGCGCCCAAATCCAGGATGGCCCTCGGCTGGCCGGCCTTCTCGAGCCGGGGCAGCCATTCCGGTCTCTGCGCGAGGAAGTGGATCTGGTTTCTGGAATAGTCCGGTTCGTATTGCATGAGACCTTCCGTGTGTGGCATTCGCTTCACGGAGCGCAACAATCTGCGTATGCCCTGGAGAGCCGCTTGTTTCTTTCCCCGATCGAGAACTTGCCGCCGGGCTCGAAATCCTTCACGGCTTCCCGGGACATCCGTACCAGCCTTGCCCGGTCCGCGCAGAGGCACTCGAGCGCCTCGATCAGCTCATCGACCAGCAGCGGATCGGCCTCTCGGGTCACGAAAGCCCGCGTCGTGGACCGGTCTGGCGCACAGGTTTCGTTGAGTAACAGGCGGCGCGAACAGACGATCAGCCCGTTTTGCCCCTCCCGGACGAGTTCCCGGGCGGCAAACTGGTTGGTCGTTACGACCGGCTTGCCGCAGGACAGGGCGTTGAGGATCACCATCCCGAAGGTGTCACAGTGCGTCGGTAAGACGAGGGCATCGCAGGTTAGGTAGAACCGGTCGATCATCTCGTCGAAGGAGTAGACCGGATCGTAATGCCGAATTTTCGCCGAGGCATATTCCCCCTTCAGTTCCTTGGGGGCGTCGGAGACGACGTGAAGCTCCGCCTCCGGGTGTCGGTCCTCGATTTGTCGAAATGCACGCATCAGTTCATGGAGACCTTTCCGGTAGACGTCGTTTCCGACAAAGAGGAATTTCGGCCCTCCGTTGCCTTGAACTGCGCCGGGTGGATCGGCGTCATCCTTCACCCGTTTCGTGTGATTGGGTAGTGCCGGGTAGATGACCTCGATTTTCCCCCGGGCTTCGTGCGGCAGATTCGGAAAAAGCGTGAACAGGGACTGCTCAGCCGCCCGGGTCAGCGGCATGATCCTCCGGCAGTTTCTGTGGAGAAGAAAATTCTCTATGCGTGTCCGGGCTGATTTGTCAAGGCGGACGAAATTCGCCAGGGCCGCAGCGTGTTCGAAATCGACAACGTAGGGCCTTTGAGGCTCGCGGCGCGGCACCATCTGGATGTAGTGGAAGAGGTCGGCCCGCTCGGGCGCCCCTGCTCTTGCAAAGAGGACGTCCTGTGCAGCGGCGATGACGGATCGCACCGGAGTCCAGTCTCCGAATGCGAGGTAGAGCGGGTAAAGACGCCGCGTGGCTCTCATGGTCCGGGGGATCGCGAAGGACACCTGCGGCGGGGGCTCGATCAGGAACGACCGATAGAGATCGTGAAGGGGCTTGTAATGTCTGTAGACGATCTGTACATTCATTTAGCGTTGACCGATCACTAGGTAACCTTCCGACCAGTCCCGGTTGTTGAACAGGGCTGAAAACCGGCAAAGCGGATGAGCCGTTACGGGATTGACCAGCCGCCCGATAACGCGGGCGAACTGTCCTTGGTACGCGACGCCGCTTTTTTGGGTCTGCTGCTCCTGGCTCCAGCCGGCTTTATCCTTGTACTGCAGCTTGGCCTGCACGATTCGGACCCATCTCAACGCGTTGATAAAGGGGAAGCCGTAGGCGATAACTGAAACGTTCCTGAATGCCCGGCTCAAGACCAGATCCTCAACTTCTTGTCTTTCGTAACGCCGCAGATGTCCGGCAATCTGATCATGATCCGACCAGAGTCTCTTCCGTGCGGGTACCGACAGGATCAGCTGCCCTCCGGGATTCAACAGCCCGCGGACCCGGTCCAGAAACAATGCCTCGTCCCGGATGTGTTCGAGGACCTCACAGGCGATGACCGCGTCGAAGGGTTCTTCGAAATGATGATTCACGAAATCGGCAATGACCAAAACCAAGCGATCCCGGTCGGCCGGTGCGAGAGCCTCATAGGCCGCCCTCGCGTCTTCGCTGAAATCGATTAAGGTCCCCCGCCTGAAGACCCCAAGGAGCTCGACGGCGAGCAGGAGACTCCCGGGCCCGATCTCCAGAAAATGATTCCCGCCGGCCGCCCGTTTCAAGAGCTCGTGCCGGCGAAACAAATATCTAGGCGGGTAGTACGTCATGGCTGAAAATGCGGCTCAAGCTTTGCTGAGATGCATGCAGTCGAAAAGCGCCGTTCATAGAGCAGGCGTCCGTTTCGACCGATCTCTTCCAGTCGGTCGCGGTGTTCCAGACACCACAGGACCGCTTCCTCGAGAGCCTCAACGCTTCCCTGTGGAACGAGCAGGCAGTTGTGCCGGTCTTCGAACCCGGCGTCTTCCGCAATCCTGCCGATGACGACGGGCTTCCCCATCGCGAGGAATTGAAACGTCTTTCCGGTGATGACGCGCTGCGCCTGGTCGGTGTCGCCAAAAGGCCCCCCCAGGCATAGATCGGCCCGGGCGATCATTGCGGGCAACTCCCGGTAGGATGTCCATCCCAAACGGGTCACGTTGGCAGGCGACTCGTCGTGGGCTCCGGGTTCGCTTTTACCTGGTCCCTTACTCCCAGCGATGGTGAAATGGACGAGCTTGTCCTGCAGCCGACGTGCAGCCTCCAGAATGACCGGAACGCCGTGGAGTGGCTGAAACGAGCCGTAGAACAACACATGAAGCCACCCTTTCTCCTGTGCCTTGGGCCAGGGTTGCGGGTAGAACAGGGACTCGTCCGTACCGACGGGTACCACCGCGATCTTCCCGGATGGGACCCCGAAGCGCTCCGAGAAAAACCGCCGGTGGCTCTCCGTATCTGTCAGCACGAGATCCGAATACTGGAGAATGCCCCGTTCATAACGGTATACGAGCGCATCCAGAAGGCCCCCCCTGCGGATTGCCCTCCTCTCGTTCAGCAGGCTGTCATAGGGCGACATCATGTGGTCAAAGACCAGAGTGCGCCCCGCCGTGAGCAGCCGGGCGACCCAGAAGATTTCGTACCCGCGGAATCCAAGAATATAAATATCGGGCTGTTCCGTCAGCCGACAGCGGATCAGCCGGGCGATCGTCTCGACGTAACGAATCCAACCCGTACTCGTGTTGACTGCTTCGTGCACGACGGCTCCCTGCATCCGCCGCAACGCCGCTATGAGGGACATCGAGCGCACGTAGTTGGGCTCTCGGTAGCAAAGGATGTAGCACAATTTCCTGGATTGAGGTTTTTTCACCTTCTGTATCCGAGCAAGCGCTGAACTCCGGGCGGTGGGCCCTTACTTCTCGCAGGGCGGATTTTGTGTTTCCGCCCGGTCGAATCGCAGCTGTGCGACCTGCTCCGAGACGAGACCGACCATGAAGACCACCACGGACATTGTCATGAGCATGGCGGAGGTAGGACCGTACCCTGCTGTGAAATAGAAAATCCGAATCAGGCCATAGGTAAGCCCCAGCAGAAACATCGAGGCGCTCACCGGCAGGAACACCTTCATGGGCGAAAAGAGGGTGGCGATCTTCAGGATGATCATGAAGAAGCGGACCCCGTCCCGTACAAGACGGATCTTGCTTCGGCCCACGCGGCGCGACGTCCTGACGGGGACGTACTTCAGGCTCCGCCCGGAGCGGACAATGGACAGGGTCAGCGTCGTGGGGTACGAATAGGTGTTGGGCAGCAGGTAGAGAAAGGCCCGGGCGGCCCGGGCCTTGACGGCCCGAAAACCGGAGGTCAGGTCCTCGATCCTCCGGTTGCAGACGTAGGAGGCAAACCCGTTGTAGACCTTGTTGGCCAAATCCCGGTGGAGGCTGGTCTCCGATTCCTTCGTTCGGGCCCCGACGACCATGTCGTGGGTCCCCACGTGCTCGAGCAGCCGGGGGATGTCGGCCGGGTCGTGCTGTCCGTCGGCGTCCATCATCACGAACACGCGGCCCCGGGCCTCGCGGATTCCGGTCTTGACGGCCGCGCCGTTGCCGATGTTGTAAGGGTGCGAGATGACCCGCGCCCCCTTATCCCGGGCCCGCGCGGCGGTTTCGTCGGTGGAGCCGTCGTCGACGACGAGAACCTCCCAGGGACGGCCCAGCGGTTCCATGACCGCACCGATCCGGTCGAGCAGGGGGGGTATCCCCTGTTCTTCCTGGAAGGCGGGAAGGATGATGCTGATCTCGACGGGTGAGTCTGGCGCTGCGGTCAACGGCCCGGGTTCCATCCTTGCGGGAAGTGCCGGCGCATCGCTTGCGAGGGCTCGATTTCGGCCGGCCGGTTATGATTGATATTCAACTAACATGCCAGAAAACAAGGCAAAAGGCATATGACTTGCGGCTTGGGTCACTTAAAATCATGACCCTCGTGCCTGGTGACGGCGGGAGCCCCGGCACATCTGGATTCGCCGCTCCTGCTGCGCCGGGCTCTCCGGAAGTCCCTATAACGGCCTGCAGGAAAAATCAAGGGAAAGCTCTGATATAAAAAGCTTTCTTCTCTCGTGATTATCGTCTAATAAGGACGTGGGTTGCCCGTTTTTGTCACGGAAGATGCATAAAATGATGTGACTTTTCCCCGGCCCGATTTGTATATGAAGCAGATCGACGAAGGCGAGATCATCGGGCGGGTCCTGGCGGGGGACCGCGAGGCCTTTGCCCATCTTGTCGATGCGTACAAAGGACCGGTTTTTCGCCTGGCCTTCCGGATGACAGGAAGCGCCCGGGATGCCGATGACCTGAGCCAGGAGATCTTTCTCCGGGTCTTTCAGCATCTGGGGCGGTTCAGGCAGGGGGAGCGGTTTTTCCCCTGGCTCTACACGGTGGCCCTCAACGTGATCCGCAACCACCTCCGGAAGGGGAAGGCCGTACCGGAGGGCGAATCCGCGAGGGGCGTGCCGGAAGCGGAAGATCCCCGCGACGACCCGGCCGACGCGGCCGTCAGCCGGGAGCGCAGCCGCCGGATCCGGGGCTACCTGATGAGACTTCCGACGGCGGTCCGGGAGATCCTGGTGCTGCGGTTCTACGAGGGGATGAGTTTCGAGGACGTTGCGGCGCTGACGGGCGATTCCCTGGGCAGCGTCAAGATGAAGGCCTACCGGGGCCTGGAGAAGATCCGGGGCATGATGGAAGAGGAGGGATTCGTCGACGACGAATCGAGAAGGTGAGAAGCCTGGGCTCCATGGCGGATAGAAATACGGAAAGAATCATCGGGGAACTTGGCGGGAAGGGGCTCTCCCGGGAAATCGGCGAGCCGGACTCCCGCTGGAAGGAACTCGACGGGATCGCCCGGATGATGCGCGAGGAGGCCACCCCCGAGCCGCCGGCCGATCTCGGGGTGCGCGTCATGGAGCGCATCCGGTCCTTCCGGCCTTCGCCGTGGCGCGTGCTGGGAGAGGCCCTCGTGAGGCCCCGCGCGGTCAGCTTCGACCCGATCCGGGCGCTGCGCGCCCCCGTGTCCGGGCAGGAGTGCTCCTTCTACTTTTTCATGGTCGGCATCTTCTATGCCGTCTTGGGCGTGATCCTGCTGGCCGGGCTGCACGGGTTGGGATCGTTCCCCGCTGCCCCGGGCTGGGTCCGCTGGCAGCCGCCGATCGCGCTTGCCACGGCCGGGTGCATGGCGGCCATCGGGCTTTACCTGCTGAAGGACGGAAAGCCGGCCCTTCGCGCAGCGCGGGTCGGTGCCCTGGTCTATCTCGGGTTCGCCCTGCTCAACGGGGTCTTCGTGCCCTTGGAGTGGAGCGTCCCCGTTTCGGCCTACGTGTCGCTGGTCTCGGCTCTCGTCGGGCTGCCGACGGGCTTTTTCCTGGTTCGCACCTTGCAAAACTGCGGGAAGCGGTATGCGTAGAACGAGTCGAAAAGGATGGTTCGGCGGGCAGGGCGGGTTTACCCTCTTCGAGATCATCATGGTGCTCCTGCTCCTGGGGGTCATTTCCTATTTTGCGGCAACGAGACTGTTTTCCGATGACGCGCCCACCCAGGTCGCCGAGTTGGAACTCGTGAAGAATCACCTGCGCTACGCCCAGTCGAGGGCCATGAATTCGGATAAAGAATGGGGGATTAAGTTTGTTGCGCCAAATCACTACTGGATGTTTAAAGTGGAAGAGGGTGAGAGTGTTGTCAAGGCACTACCTGATGCAATAAGCCTTATGGACGATCTGAGAAAGCAGGGTCTTGTGAGTTCTCCCCCGATGGACGGCAGCGTAATCTTGCCGTCGGTCACTGTGCCAAGCGTGGTCGTAAGATTCAACGAGTTTGGAAGCCCCGGGAGCACAACGATCGTCGTTACGACATCGGCTGGCAGCATTACAGTCACGAAGAACACCGGCTTCATCCCCTGATCCGCGGAGGTGCAGGTAACATGAGAAAACGGACAAGGCATATCGCCGATCCCCGGAAAGGCTGCCGGCAAAAAGGATTTACCCTGCTGGAGGTCATTGTCACAATCGTCATAGCCGCCATCATGGGGGTTTTCTTTGCCCAGTTTGTTTATACCGGGGTAATCCACAGCGCTGACCCCGTCAGGCTGTTGCAGAATATGTATGGCGGGGATGCAAGCGCTCCCGGGGTAACGAGCATCATGGAAAACATGACGGTCACTTATAAGAACCTTGCCGCCACGCAGTCGAACTTCCTTACAACCTTCAGGGGTTACGTGGATAACGGCAACAAGACGACGGGCAGACCTGATGGCTGCCCGTACTTCGGACCCTATCAGATAATTCACAACGATTACATAGTGTTTGACGACTCACGCCAGGAACAGGCGGCGGGGTCGACGGAGCGGAACATTCTCAAGGTTACCATTCGCTCGGGCAGCCAAACGGCAACAGCGCTCTTTACGCGTTAGCGGAGAAGGGGAACAGACAAATGAGAAACAAGACGGGCTTTACCCTCATCGAGATCATGGTTTCGCTCGTCCTCGTGGGCATAATTGCATCGATTGCCGGCACCTCGGTGCTCATGGGCGTTAAGGGGTATATTGCCTCGCGGGAAAATAATGTGCTCACGCAGAAAGCTCAACTCGCCTTGAATCGCATCCATCGTGAGTTCATTGAACTGTCTGATGTTCGGGATGCCAAGGAGGGATGCCTGATTTACCAGGGACCATATGGACGGCGTGCCATCAGGTTTGAACCTAACGATAAAACGATACGGTTGTTTACTGACGTTGCTGTCAACTCTTGCGATAATCTGTCTTCGGGCGATACCTTGGCCGACGGGGTCCAGAGCCTGTCCATCCTGTACTACTCCTCCAGTGATTCAATCAGTTGGAGTACGGGACAGGATATCCGGAGTCTTTGCGCGGTCAATGTCCAAATGCGCATGGAGCGACCTGACATGGTAGAGGGAGTACGTTTCTCGACGACCGTGAGCCCGCGCAATAATGGCAACGCGGGCGGGGCCGCCATACCGACACCCGACAACAAGCCGGAGTACGCAAGCAAGAACTGCTTTGTCGCGACGGCAGCCTGGGGAGATGGGCATCACCCCATGGTCGAACTGCTGAGGCAGTTCAGGGATGCCGTTCTCCTGAAGACAGAACCGGGCGCCGCCTTCGTCCGACTGTACTACTGGATTGGACCGACGCTTGCCGCGGCGATTGAAGGCAAGCCCTTGGCCTGTCTTGCCGCAAGAGTCATGATGATCCCCTTGGTCGGCTTGGCCTTGCTTGCCCTGCATAGTCCGCTGCTTATACCGCTCGTACTGGTCCTGTCCTGGTGGATTGCCCGCTCGATTCCCGTGCAGCGAAAAGGAAGATTACGGCCCCGGCTGTCTCGACAGACCGGAGAGCGAGGGGCGATCCTGCTGACCCTGATTGCCGTGATGGTTGTTTTTTCGGCCTTGAGCGCTGTGATGATCACCATGTTTGGTTCAACGTCCCTTGGTCAAGCAACGGGAAGCAACGTCATGCGGGCTTATTATCTCGCTGAATCGGGGTTTCGATACGCGGCAAGCACCTATATTAATGCGGCCGACGAGACAGCCCGCGAGAATCTGATGCTGGCCATGCATAACCAGGAATATACTCTGTCCGGCAACGAAGGAAAATTTCGGCTTTCTGTTTATCCGTATTATGCCAGGTCGACTCAACTACCCAACGGAAACGAACTGACAACCAAGCTTTCCGGGGGCTTTCCAGTCCCGGAGGGCGACTTCGTCTCGGGCAGTTGGGTTAAGGTCCAGAGGCCTGACGGCGTGGTCACATACAATCGAATTTCTCATGTGTCTTCTCAGGAACCGAACACACTTCGATTTTACCAGATCAGTGCAGCAGGCAGCCCAGGAAGCCCCCTCGTCTGGGGCGACAGCTATGGGACGGGTTCTCTGATCACGCCCGTCTGTCTTCCTGACCGGAACTTCAACGATCGCAGACTTTACTTAAATCCCGATGGAAGCTACGATCTTGCCTACACGGCGGGTACGGGTGCCCTGGCGTTTCCGGAACGAAACGGGACTTTCTCGGTCAGGTTCGAGGGGGAACCTACTCCTCGAATACTCTCCTATAGGCAAAAAAACCTGAACACAGGCCGATTCGAGGGGATCAGCGACACTGGCGGGCGCAACCTACCGACCGTCCGCATGGTCGATCCGGGCAGCATCGCCCCCTATCAGAATTTTATTGAACTGGCAAAATTCGTCCGGCTGGAATCCACCGGTATCCTGGGGGCAGGCGCCGCGGCAGTCAGCCGCAAGATCACCTACGAGATTCCCCTCGGGTATATGCCGGCCGCTCCCAAGACGGAGATGAAAGAGCAGTTTGGCTCCAGCCTGGCAAACTGGTTCACCGGCTCCGAGGCAAGTCATATCGGCACGCAAGCAATCGAAGGCGGCGCCTTGAGAGTTACGTCGGCGAAAACGACCAATGTTTCTCCAGCATCGTCATGCCTGCTATTCCGGGAGAATCAAATCGCTCTCGACTGGCAAAAGGCCTTTTCGTCATCGGGGGCCCAGGAAAACTTCAAGACGGAGTGGAGCAGGGCGGGGAGATATCTCAGTTACGATGTCCAGGCTAAACTCAAGCTGGATTCCACGAACCAGATCTACGCCGGAGGCCTGTCTTTCCGTCTCGACGAGGCGGGCAATAGCCTCGGGTTTACGATCCTGAGCAGTGTCCCGGGCTTTTATACCACCAACGGGTGCGACAGGGACGGGATCCCCAATGGGATGACAACGGTCACTACTATCCAGTACAACCCTTATCTCGTTCTCTGGATGAAGGAGGCTGCGCGGACGGAAAAAAGTGTCGTCATTGTTCTGAGCCCACACTTGGACCCTGCATCGGCTGATCCCAACGACCCGCCCCCGACAGGAACGGGAACGAACGCCATCCTCATCGGCCCTTGCTCCTTCTGGGAGACGGGAAACCGGGTTCAATTCACGAACGTGGAAGGCGCGCTTCCCCAGGGGATTTCATCAAGTGTCGATTATTTTATCCGTGTCGTCACGTACGACAATAAAAAATACCTGTATCTCTTCGATACCTACGAACAGGCCATGGGATTGGCGGCGACACGATGGGAGGGCCTACGGGACATGAAGACCGCCGGGTCCGGCACCAGCAATATAGTCGCCCAGGATCCCCTGTGGACGGAACTCCTTCGGAAGAACCTCAACGCGTCTCCCTATATCGGCGATGTCTATCGAATCCTGAAAGCCGAAGGAAGCCAGTATATCCACTTCCGGGACTGGACCACGCTCATGGTACGGATCATCGAGGCGCCGTCCGTTTCCTTCATAAACGGCGGCGGCGCGGGACTGGAGATCGTTAGCGGTAGCGTCGTGTACCAGACGCAAGAGGACACCGCCGGCGGAACGGTGACGGCCATCGCGCGGGTGCGAAACGATCCTGTTTACTGGAATCGCTTTGACCAGCAGCCGACGGAGTGGAACTGGGAAGCAGGAACGGCTGCAGGGGTGTTGATGCTTGAAGTTCGCACCGTCGGCGGGACCATTCAGCCCTACACCTTTGCCAGCGGGAAGAAAATCTTCGTTGGGAATCCCCCATCCGGCACTTGGGTGGCCACCGCCGGTATCCCCTCGACCGTTACCGACGAGGGCGTCACCATGCGCAACCGGGACAACTGGATTCAGGTGTTCGTAGGCGATAAGGACGGTCCGGCCAATCCCAACGACAACCCCCTTGACATCAATAGAGGCCTCTCACCGCGAGATCAGATATTCTGGTCACCGGATCGTGTTGGCTATCCCGGGATCACGACGACAAGCAATGACCGGTTCAGTCTGGTTAAAATGGGTGATAGCAGGAATTTATGCTTCGCCAGAAGGTTTCTCTCTAGGCAGAACGCGGGAGATAGGGGCGATTTCATCCGCTTGGGGAAACCGCTATATGACGGTAGCGCTTTCTTCAGCACACCTGCCTCGGGATCGGATTTTTCTCGGAGCCGCCCCGAGGTTGGGCTCCATTCGTATGGCCCTGCGGACTCCATGACGAATTTTTACTTCGATGATTTCGCCGTCCGATTCGGCCCGGTCAGTGGCGTGAGAGCCGGATTCCTGATGCCGGTTCAGCGTTAACAGGTATATTGCCCCATGCAACAGAAAACCCGGCCCCGGCCGGGTTTTCTGTTGCCGGCGCGGCCGCGGTGAAAGAAGCGAGAATAGTGGATGAGGCGGGGGAAGCGGCAGGATCGGCAGCAAGTCAAACGGGATGAACGCATAGACCGAACAGAAGGAACAGACGGAATAGACCGGTTCTCTATGCCTTGGGCCGCCCGAAGTTGGATATCTGCGCAATCAGCTCGTCGATGGAGGCCGTCTCGTCGATGATCAGATGGGAGCCTCCCTTTTCCGCATCGTCGATGGACTGGCTGTAAAGATGGTCGAAAGCGCCGTCCCGCGACAGGGACGAGATGGCCCTCTCCCCGTTGCCGCCGCCCGGCGGGGTTGACTGGCCCCGCCCGCGGCTTGCCT
>Ga0302249_1001490_pt1 | contig 15998 bp, 28 predicted proteins | sample AAG_UR_Val_MG_FD_193531 | JGI IMG/M metagenome (GOLD analysis project Ga0302249, IMG submission 193531) | Enriched activated sludge microbial communities from anaerobic digester in WTTP, New Holstein, Wisconsin, United States - AAG_UR_Val | ecosystem: Engineered > Bioreactor > Anaerobic >... | reverse complement strand
ACTACAAACAACACAGTTACAACCATAGCCAGCTTTTTTGATGCAAGCAGAAACAGACGCACAAACCAACTTGTAGGTACAAAGATATATATCCCACAAGGCTTTGGTACAGCTCTAGAAATCATCCACTTCACAGCCAACACACTCCCTGTACGCAACAACACCGAAACACAACGAAGACAGGTTTCATCATCTTCCGACGGCACAACTTGGACAATCCGTAGCACAGACTTAATCACAGCAGGGCAGACGTTTACTTCATACTTCGGACTGAAACTACGGTTTGCAGGCGATACGCACAAGGTCGGAGATTATTGGCGATACGAGCAAGACGAGATGGGTGCTTTCTCGTTGCAAGATTCGAGCGGTGAAGAGTACGTCAGAGCGATAAACGGGCAACTGCACGTCAATACATTAGTCGGTAACGTAACAGGTAACGCATCTACGGCGACAGCACCTCTTTATCAATGGAAAAAACTCAATACAGATTTATTTAGGTATGTTGCCGGAGAAAATCCAACTACAACATATTACTGGTTTAAAGTTTGCGAAATAACAACTGCAATGACGTTTGATTTAGAGCTTTCTAGTGACCATAATCATGTACGCAGAGCTTCGTACCGATTGTCTGTAACAACATATAAACCTGAAACATATATATCATATACAGTAGCTTTGTTGAATCTAGGACAAACAGATAGAACACAAGCAAAACTAGCTGTCGCTCTTGATGCAGATGGGTATTTATACATACAAACAAATTGCGAATGGGTAAGTTCTCTTCATGTTACTTTACTTTACAGTCATGCTTCTAATTTCTCTATAACAATGGATAGACTAGGGTACGCACCATTTGGTTCTGCAAGTGGATTTACACCAGTTAAAATAATCACACAAACAGGTGGATTTAGAGTACAAAATGGTGTTGCCGGAAATGAAATTTCACCTATAATAAATACAAATATTATCGGTAAGGCAAACGTGCGTGTATCATTACGTCACGGTGATATATGGTTTGCTAAGACATGGTCTGGGCTAACTAGTTTTTATGGACACTATATCTGGACAGACGGAGATAACATTTATTATAGTGCTGGAACATCTCACTACGTACTAAACAAAGCGACCTCAACATGGACAACTAAGACATGGACTGGATTAACTGATTTTTACGGACACCGTATCTGGATAGAAGGTAAAAACATTTATTATAGTGCTGGAACATCTCACTACGTACTAAACAAAGCGACCTCAACATGGACAACTAAAACATGGACTGGATTAACTGATTTTTACGGATACCATATCTGGATAGAAGGTAAAAACATTTATTATAGCTATGGAACATCTCACTACGTACTAAACAAAGCGACCTCAACATGGACAACTAAGACATGGTCTGGGCTAACTAGTTTTAATGGATACTATATCTGGACAGAAGGTGAAAATATTTATCATAGCGATGGAACATCTCAACGAGTACTAAACAAAGCGACCTCAACATGGACAACTAAAACATGGACTGGATTAACTGATTTTTACGGACACCGTATCTGGATAGATGGAGAAAATATTTATCATAGCTATGGAACATCTCACTACGTACTAAACAAAGCGACCTCAACATGGACAACTAAGACATGGTCTGGGCTAACTAGTTTTAATGGACACCATATCTGGACAGAAGGTGAAAACATTTATTATAGCGATGGTACTCCACAATACGTGCTTCCTGCAACTCGGCATAATTATGTAGACGATAATAAGTACAATTCACTATTCGGCACAGTTACAAATTGTAGATGCTTTACATTATCTAATAGGTTTGTATTCGGGAATGAATAAGGAGAGCATATGGTGTAAATATAAAGGATGTAAAAATGACTACAGAAGAAGATGAAGAGATATACAACGAGATAGAAGCCGAGATACAGGCGAAACGAGAAGAAATACGAGGGATAGAAAATGAGCGATGATGACAAAGTAGTAAGCAAGATTTTAAGTGAACTTGAAGATACAAAAGCAATCGGCAAGATATGGAAAGAGCTAGAAGCGATACGAGTGTCAGTTATCGGCATAGATGGTAATAATGGCTTACGAGGTGAAGTACGAGCGATGACAAAACGGCTAGAGGAAAAAATAGCTAAACATGACAAAGACTTTGCGAATGAAAAACGCTTGCGGGAAAAAAACGATAGAGCCTTTGAAGATTTTTTATTGACAAGAAAAAACACTTGCTTGGTAGCCGTTGACCTAGAGAAGTATAAATGCGAACAAAGAGAGAGGGAAGCCATGGAGAAAAAAGAAAAAGAGCTTGAGAATAAATTTTTAGAAGAGCAACGAACTGAGCTAAAGAAAGCACGCTTGACAGTTTTGTCGGCAATTGGAGTTGCACTTATATCCGCAGGAGTTGCGGTGCTACAAATACTATGGGGGTAGATATGCAGAGGACAGCAGAGACGATTGGAAAATACGGTTGCTACTTTTTATCGCTTGTAAAAGCAGGCGAGTTATTGACAGGCATAAAACGAGATGCCTTGAGATTGTTTCAAAGAGCGGTAGAAAAAGGATGGAGCGAGACAGATTGTTTTTTGTTACATCCAGATTTAATTTTGCAAGACATTACAGGCGATTCGTGGACAGTACGCAAAGAGGGAGCAGACTATATCCCAAGGCAAGGAGAGATTGTTATATTAAGATATGAGTACAAAACAACAGCAGGACTTTTAGCTCATTTTGTTTTAGCAGAAGCCGATGGGGAAACGATAGGATACGACCCGTATGAACCAAGCCAGACCGTAGCTAAAGGGTATCTTGTATCAAAGAGGGTATTCAAGTGCATGAAATAATCTTATCGTTGATTGTTTTGATTAGTGCAGAGTACGGAGTACCAGAAAACTTTGTGAAGGCAATAGTGAAAACAGAAAGTAATTATGTTTGCGAGGCAATCGGCTATAATAAAAACGGCACGATAGACTTTGGGCTTATGCAATTAAACTCATCGTGGTATAATGACGAGAATTGGAAAGACCCAGAAGCTAATTTGAGGGCGGGCATTAAGCATATAAAAGGGCTTATGGAAATACACAAAGGCACGAGTTGGTGGGCTTTAGCAGTATCGTATAACGCAGGATACTCATGGCTAGTTAATAACCACGCACCACCAATGGCGAGTTTAGACTATGCAGATAAAGTTATGATGGAATGGGAGGAATTAGAAAAATGCAGACCGATAATAGTACGGTAAAAAAAGAGATAAGTGCAAAAGGTGCTAGTTTATGGGCACAGATATTTGCAGGATTATGGATCGTTGGGTGGAGTACATTTGCTTTTTTAAGTGGGAAAAATATTGCAGTTACAGATATAATATTGACGGCTATCTCAATAGCGGGTATGTTTACACCAGTATATTTTAGTATAATCATGGATAAAATCAAAGACATGAAATTAGGGAAATGAAATGAATGAAAAAACTTTTTTGTATATTGTTATTAGTTTTGTTATTATCGCCTTTTTTGTTTGCATCGGATACAGTGTGCTTGGATACACTAAAGGAATTGAGAGCGAACTTGAACGAAGCAAAGGTATTATTGCAGAGTTGGAGCTTGTCGCTGAACAGTCAAGAGAAAGATTGGCTAGAGAAGCAGAAGCTATTAAGCACGCTAGAGCAGAGCTTGAACGAGAAAGAGCGAGCATTGACAGAGAGAGAGCAGAACTTGCTAGAGCGAGAGAGCTTTTTAATGCAGATAGAAAGCGACTTGATGACGACAAAATCACTCATAGCAGACTTGCAGAACTCATTGACAAAAGCCTCGACCTCATTAAAGCGGGCGAAAACGGTGAATAAAGTTTTAGCCGTATCACTAGGGGTGAGTATCATCTCACTTGTTTTTTCTCTTTTAAAATAGACGGGTTATTCTCCTTCCGCCTATTTTCCCTCGGTTTCCCCACCGAGGGTTTTTTTATGCCCATTTACAAGCCCTACAACGCATTTTATACGCTAATCATATATTTACACCAAAAACACGAAAAAACGCACCACAGCACGCCCACGAGCCACACGGAGCATTTTACAGGCATGGATACAGGACACTATACAAATGTATAGTACTATTTATAAAAAAAAAGAATTATTTTGTTATTTTACTATCTTTTTTGTAAAAAAGACTTTACATTTGTTTTAATATTTGTTATAGTATATACAGAAAGAGAGAGAAAAAAAACGCTTGCGAAAGGGCAAGCAAAAGGAGTAACAAATGAAAGCATTTTTATTTAGACTTGCCATACGCATTAAAGACTTTGGCGAACAAAAGAGGAAGCCTTGGCTTATACGCCTTGGCTTGAAATTAAAGTGGAGGGTAATGCAATGAAAGTAAAGTGGCTTATCCGAGGTGCAGGTTTGACGATTGCACAAGCTTGCCAACACCTTGGAGTAACAAGAGCGGGCTTTGACTATAAGTTAAAGCATGGTACATTGCGAGCCGACGAAGTTATAAAACTATCGGCACTATTGGGAGTTGACAGCGAACTCATATTAAACGCAGTGAAGGGGGAAAAATGAACGAAAAACAATTTGAGAAATACCTTGAAAAGACAATGGGTAAGGTACACAGGGAGATAGAGAAGTTTTATAAAAAGTATCCCGAGTATAGTTGTGCAGATGGGTATTTGTCTTTGACATTTTTTAAGGATAGCGAACTCATGTTAAACTCTGCATCAGCAGATAAAAGGATAAGCTTTTACAAAGAGAGAGAAAAAGGAAAATGGAGGAAACTATGACAATTTATGAAAAACTAGCAGAAGCCAGAATTCGGCTTAATGTGAAAAAATCGGGCAGAAATAATTTTGCTAAGTATGGCTATTTTGAGCTTGCAGACTTTTTGCCAGAAATAAACCTTTTAGCAAAAGAGCTAGGTTTTGTTTGCTTGGTATCATTTGACGCTGAAAAGGCAACGATGACAATCAAAGACGCTACAGGCGAGGGTGAGATTGTTTTCACTAGCCCAATGAGTACTGCAGAATTGAAAGGTTGCCATGCGGTGCAAAACCTTGGAGCGGTACAGACTTATTTAAGACGGTATCTATACCAGACAGCCTTTGAAATTGTCGAGGCTGAACAATTAGACGCTTTACCTTTAGACAGACAAGAGCAAAAGCAACAGGTGCGAGCTGAAGAGAAAAAAAAGATTGACGATGATGAGTATCTTAAATTAAAGATTGCCCTTGTAGAGTATATCGAAGCGGGGTTTTTTGAGCATCCAGAAAACGTGGAGCGAGTGATAAGAGAAAAAAACATTGTACAGATGAGAATAGCTTTAAAAACAGCAAAGGAGAAAGAAAGTGAAAATAACAAATAAGTTTGGCTTACCAGAACAACTGGTTGGCAAGGTCGGCACGACACCGCACAATAATCCTGGCAACGTATCAGCCACGACGCTATTAAAAGGCACGAAGGAAATTGTCTTGACAAAAAGACACTGGGAGAGCCTGGAAGATGACGTATCTAATAGAGTATGGGCATTGTTTGGTACGGCAACACATAGTTTGCTAGAAGAGGACGGAGAGACTTCTTTTAGTGAGGAGTTTTTATCAATCCAGATAGGTGAGAAAAAACTCACTGGAAAGATGGACTTGTACGACATGGCGACTAAAGAGATAACAGACTACAAAACGGCAAGTGTTTGGAAAATCAAGTTTAACGACTTTAGCGACTGGAGAAGGCAAGGGCTTATCTATGATTATCTTTGCCGATCCAATGGGTTAGAAGTTGAAACGATACGATTTATCGCATTGCTTAAAGACCATTCTAAAACGCAGGCGAAAAGAGAGGCGGGCTATCCACAATCGCCAGTGTTTGTGTATGAGGTCAAGCCAACCGAAGAAGACCGAGAAGAAACCGAGGCATTTATCATTGATAAGATAAATGCTATCATTGAAGCCGAGAAACTTGCAGACGATGAGATAGAGCCATGTTCAGAAGCTGAGCGATGGGCAAAGCCTAGCAAGTTTGCAGTGATGAAAGAAGGACGAAAAACGGCAGTCAAGTTGTACGACAACGAGCAAGATGCAAAAGCTCATGTCGAGTGCGAAGGCAAAGGCTTTTATGTTGAGCAGAGGAAAGGCGAAAGCACAAAGTGCGATGGCTACTGTTTGGTGAAAGATTTTTGTAGTTTTTATAAAAACATGGAGGATTAGAATGGATTTGAATTCAGTTGTTTTAATCGGCAGACTCACAAGAGATGCCGAATTGAAGTTTACAAACGCAGGAAAGGGAGTTGCTAGTTTTTCACTTGCAGTAAACGGGTACAAAAAAGATGAAGTGCATTTTGTTAATTGCCAAAAATGGAATGCCGAGAAGCTTGCAAGCTTTTTGAAAAAAGGCAAGCGGGTATCTATTGCGGGTCGATTAGAGCAACAGCGATGGGAAAAAAACGGGCAAAGCCAAAGCAGAATGATTGTTACTGTTGAGAGCTTGCAATTTTTAGACAGCGGTAGTGGAAGCGGACAAACAAGCGGGCAAACAGTACAAGCGGAGCCAGACTTTGATTCTACAATACCGTTTTAATTTTACATGGTGGGTGAAATATCCCACCTATAAAGGATGAAGAGATGGAAGAACTAGACATACTCATAGAGGATATTGGGTGTAAAATACAGCAACTAACTAACGAAGTTGATGCACTAAATGACTTCGGCAATACTCCAGATGCAAACTATTTAGCCATGCTAGACAAACTACAAGAATGGAAGATGCTAAGGTTTGCACATGGAGAGTTGATACACTTACGCAGTGCTATAAATAACAACAAAGAAGCCTAACAACTGCTTCAACCTGACTCAAGCAGGTTAAGCAAATGTTAGATGGACATATTGCAGGATAACCCATAAGGGGTTATACCTGACGAAATTCCAAAGGGGTGAAATATCCCACCTATAAAGGAGGAAGAGATGACTGAAAAATACGCTATTCATTTGGAATGCCGCAACAGCGGGGCAAATTATGGAACCACTCGGCTTTATTCGCAAGAAGAATATGACGCGTTTCTGCAAAACCTAACAGACGCAAAAAAGGACTTTGTGGGGATTAGGTCGTGGAAAGATACTTGGTACTATGTTCAGAAAATTAACATTGTGTGTGTCAAAGTTAAGATAAAAAAAGTCAAAGACGTATAACAACTGCTTCAACCTGACTCAAGCAGGTTAAGCAAATGTTAGATGGACATATTGCAGGATACGTTATACCTGACGAAATTCCAAAGGGGTGAAATATCCCGCCTTTATTCTTAAAAAAACTAGATGATTATGTAATCAAAAAGGGAGCAGACACACCATGGTAATTTTAATTACAGAGGACGGCTATATAGCCGAAGGTAAACAGCCAGAGGTCGGCAAGCGGTATTATTTAACAGATGCAGAAAGTGGGACAGAAGCACAAAACAAAGCCTTTCACGCATTGGTACAAGAGTATTTCAAGAGCGGTGCTTTTTCCTATCCTGCAAAAACGGTTCAAGAGCTAAAAGATTATATAAAACGAGATTTAGGAGCAGGTTTTGAAAACTTTGTATACGCAACACCAGAAGGCATAAAACGAGCGACAACGACCGATGAGATACCAGAAGAATACAGGACAGCTCGGTATACGATGGGACGGCTTAAAAGTTGGAGTAAGTACACGAAAAGGGAAAGACGTGAAACAATGGACGCTCTTATCGCACAGATGTTACTGGTAGGAGTACAGACTAAGAAGTTTAACGAGATAATGACAGGCATGGAGGGGCTATGGCAAAAGAAGGACTAAACGCAATGCGACGAAATTGCCTTGCAAGCTTTCAAAAATTGCGACGAATGCAGTGTGCGGTCGATGGCTACTGTCGGTGCATATCTTGTGGAAAAGTTGGGCATTGGAAAACAATGGACGGAGGGCATTATATCCCACGAGCCGTGCGAGCCCTGGAGCTCGAGCCTGACAATGTTTGGGCTCAGTGTAAACGGTGCAATGCCTTCCTAGAGGGCAACACTACCGAGTACAGAAAATCGCTTATTGAAAAGATAGGACTTGAGCGGGTCGAGGAGCTAGAAGCAGACAGCAACAAATGGCAAAGGGGAAAATCAAAGGGCGAGCGGAAAGACATAGCATACTACAAGGAAAAGCGGAGAGAGTATGAGAGGGAAATAAAACGCTTGCAAGAAAATTGGTAAAAACTAAATATTGCGGTTTGAAACGCTAGACAAATAAATCAAACCGTGATATTATAATCATGTTAGATTCATTTATGTGAATCAAAACGCTGTCCCGGTTATTGTTTATTTCACCATACCCATAACCGGGCTTTTTTATAGTTGGAAAGCAAGAAGTAAGAAATACCACCTTTTACTTGTTGCTTTTAGCAATTTTACAAGCCTTATAGGGTACTGTTGGTGGTAACTCGAAAGAGTAACAGTACTTTATAGGGCTTTTTTTATGCACAGGAGGAAACAATATGACAATTCGGGAGATAGTCACGGACTTACTAGACAACTCTCCCGAGACCGTCTTTTCCTTGTGGTGGCTGGCTGATACAGTCGGTCTCCGCAGGGGGGAACGCACGATGCCGCATACTGTCAGGGAAGCCTGCCGAGACTACGCAGACCGTGCGGGGGCTGAGTTCTACTGCGTTGACCGGAAGCGCAGTCAATACAAATACGTTCCCGGCGTGAAGATCGCCGGAGCATTAGAGGGGAAAGAATGAAAATCTATATCGCCGGGAAAATTACCGGAGACAGCGAATACAAGAAAAAGTTTTACGATGCAGAATGCGCGCTTATTGATAAAGGCCACACGGTAATGAATCCGGCAATCCTTCCAGCAGGCTTCGAGTGGGGAGAATACATGGCGATATGCCTTCAAATGCAATCTGTTTGCGACGGAACGCTTTTTCTCCCTGACTGGAAAGACTCACAAGGTGCAAGGATTGAGAACATTAAAGCAAGAAATCGATACTATTCGATTGACGACATTCCGTCAGATTGACATTAGCACAGAAGCGGGCGAACAGACCTCGCACACGTATGCGAGCTACCAAAAACGAAACTAGAAAAACAATATATAAAAATTATTCATAAAAACTATAGACAAAAACATTTTACCGTGATATAATACAAGTATGAAAACAAACATTATTATGAAGTCCGAAAAGGACAGGGAATTATTTGGAGTTGTGATAAAGCAGGAAACTAAAACCGGCTTTATGTCATTAACAGACTTGCAAGAAGCGTATACTCATGCAAGAGTTTTAAACGGATGGAGAGACAAGAGGATAGATCATATCATAAAACAGGTCGAAAACTCAGAAAGGATTTATTACTTGTTAAAAGAACAAGGGCTCGTAAATGTATCAATTGATACGTTTACTGAAATGGTAGAGAAAGACGGGTTGATAAAAGTATTAAAGAAGGCTGGTGTTTATAAAACAACCGGACGCGGCGAAAACAAAACTGTTATGTGCAATCCTTACATATGGGTACTAGTAGCAATGGAACTTAATCCACAACTATATGCAAAAGTAGTAACATGGCTTACAGATAAGCTTATTCTTAATCGAATTGAAGCCGGTAATATGTGCAAGGCTTTAAACTCGGCTCTGTATAAAATCAAAAACACAGACTTTTCAAAAATTGCAATTGAGCTAAATAAAAAAGTATTCGGAAAACATGAAGCCGGAATACGCAACACGCGAAGCAAAGAAGAGTTAGAAAAATTGTATCGACTAGAAGACCGCTTAGCATTTGCAATAGACCGCGGGTACATAAAAAGCACGGAAGAAATAATAAAAGCTATAAGTGGTGAATAATGGCTGATACAAGAACAGCTTTATACAACCTAACCAAAATGGACAGTGTAAAAGTGCTAGAGGAGGTTTTCCAAATATTGCGGTTTGAAACGCTAGACAAATAAATCAAACCGTGATATACTAGTTATAGTTGGAAAGTAATAAGTAAGATTTTTAGCCTTTTACTTATTGCTTTTAGCAATTACGAGCCTTGTAGGTATCCACTGGCTAAACCCCGAAAGGGGAGTGGTGCTTGCAGGGCTTTTTTTTATACTAAAAAGAGTAAAGCATGAATGAAAAAACAATGACAGTTGTAGCGGTTGCAGGAGTGCTGGGAAATTCTTCAGACTGTTTAAGAAAAATAGTAAAAGAGTTGTACCGAGAGCACTGGATATGAAAGTCCAGAGTGAAAATGCAGTAACAGAATTTGAAAAAGACGAAACAATCCTTGTTTTATTTAATAAAGTGTGGTATAATAGATTATGCGGTGAAAGTGCCTTATACACGAGTAGCCGACATTTTAACTTATAAGGAGTTGTCAATGACAGACAAAGATTTAATTACATTCACAAACAAAGACGTTGGAGAGCTTAGAGGTTTTATCAAGGACGGAGAACCTTGGTTCTTGGCTGGCAATGTATGTCGAGCTTTAGGCATAAAAGACACAAGCCGAGCCGTACAACAAACAAAAGAACGGCTTAAAATAGCAGGTGTAAAGGGTACGATTTCAAGTAGCACCCTTTTAGAAACAAATGGCGGAAAGCAGACTGTTTTAATCATAAACGAACAATGTTTGTACGAGCTTATTTTTCAATCAAGAAAACAAAAGGCTATTAAGTTTAGGGCATGGGTAACTGGTGAGGTTTTGCCGTCAATAAGAAAAACAGGTCAGTATCGAATGGAAGGAAAACTAATCCGCAGAAGCCTTACCGACAATATTAAAAAATCAGTAGAAGATAAAAGCGACAATACAAAGAAATTTGCATACTCTAATTATTCACGACTTGTCAACAAATCTTTAGGACTCGAAAACAAAGTAAACAGAGATTTACTTGATGCGGATGTTTTAGAGAAAATTGCACATCGTGAAAACCTTGTGTCGGCTTTGCTTGCAGAGGGCAAAGAATATATTGAAATCAAAAACATTATAGACGACTTAAAAGGAGAATAACTAATGAATAAAAAAATAGAAAAACCGAACTATACACAAACGCCTAACATTTTATTTGATGAAATAATGAGAGACTTAAACGGAGTAGAATTAAAAGTAATACTTGCAGTAATTAGAAAAACTTTCGGGTGGCATAAAGAAAGGGATAGAATATCACTAACACAGCTTGAGGAAATGACAGGCTTATCAAGGCAAGGAATATTAAACGCGATCCATGGCAAGAAAAAAGAAAAAAGTGTTATAGGTGGACTTGTAAACAAAGGATACATAAAAATCATTGAAACAAAGCAAGGAAATGTTTATGAGTTAGTAGTCAAAGAAGTTGACCAGCAAGAAACAGCTAGTCAACTAAGTAGACTAGAGGTAGTCAACAAAGTTGACCAAGAAAGCTGTTTAGCTAGTCAACAAAGTAGACTAGAGGTAGTCAACAAAGTTGACCAAGAAAGCGGTTTAGCTAGTCAACAAAGTAGACTGACAAAAGAAAGTACTTTAAATAAAGATAAAGAAACTATTACACAACAACACTATATTCCTAGCTTATCTTCTCAACTTATCACAAAAGAAACGAGTAATAATAATGACTATCCTTTCCAAACAAATACAAAAAAAAATAAAGCTAAAGCTTCGACTACGTCGGATAGTTTCTTAAAACCTATTGAAGATAGATACTTTGAAAACTATAAAATACTACATAGCCAAAAAAAACTACAGCTAGAGAAGCCACCTTATTCATACGCAAAAAATAGGGCTATCCTTTCTCGATACAAAAGCTATGATTTAGATGTAATAAACAAAGTACTCGATGAAGCTATGAATGATAAGTGGGTATTAGATAACGGATATAGTATAAGTCATATCTTTGCTGAGAGTGTTTTTAATCGATTGGCAAATGTTAAGACTAAAGATGATTTAATGCCAGTGAAAAATGATTGTCCTGTTTGTGGGTTTCCTATACAGGGTAATAAATGCCATTTTTGCGGGCAAGGGAGATAACAATGAACTTTTTTGACAACGAAATCGAGCGAGCAGTTTTATCTTGTATGATTATGAACAACGAGATAATTCCTAACATTACAAGTGAGATAAACGAAACAGATTTTTACTCACAAGCAAATAAAGATGTTTTCCAAACAATAAAGAAATTTTACGGTGAAGGAAATGACATAAACATTTTATCACTTACAAGCTATCATAAAGAGTATCGTGAGTTAATTATGACATTGACAGACAATATTCCTTCCTCGGCAAATTGGGAGTTTTACACAAACAAAATTAAAGCGTATTCATCTTTGAGGGCTTTATATTCAGCGATAGATGATGTTAAAGATGCAAATGAATTCACAGTGTATGAAAAAGTACACAGCCTACAGGCGAACCTATCTTTGATAAACGAGAGCCAAGGTGCAAAAGATATTGTTTCAGTGGGAGATTGTATTTTACCAGTTGTTGAGCAGTTAGAAAAAAGGATAAAAGACAAGTCGCCTTTTTCTGGGCTAGACACAGGTATTGAAAACCTTAATAATATATTAGACGGGCTACAAAATGAATATATCATTTTAGGTGCAAGAGCATCGGTTGGTAAAAGTGCTATCTCAATGAACATAGCACGGCATATCGCAAGCATGGGCAAAAAGGTCGCCTACTTCTCCCTTGAGATGAGTGCAGAGATGCTTACAAGGCGACTTATTAGCGATGTGGGAAATATACCCGCAGGAGTGTTTAAGAGCGGGCTACTTACAGAGCGAGATATGCAAAAAATAAACGATGCCAATCAAAAGATACACGAAATGCCTTTGTATATCTTAGATAAGACAAGGGGACGTTTTGACAAGATAGTTGCACAGTGTAGATATTTAGTGCGGAGCTTGGGAGTTGAGGTTATTTTTATAGACCACGCATCTTTGATAAAACACAGTAATATGTCGCTTAAAAGACACGAGCAATATTCTTTGATAAGCAACGAGATACAAAGTTTGCAAAGAGAGTTAAACGTCCCGATTGTGTTAGTAGCACAACTAGGGCGAGGTGCAGAAGGCGAAATGCCTACCCTTTCTGACTTGCGAGAAAGCGGTACGTTTGAGCAGGACGCTGATTGTGTTATTTTATTACACAGATCGAGAGCGGTAGACAAAAGCGATAACAGCATTCCGACTTTAGCGTATGTAGCTAAAAACAGAAATGGAGCTTGTGGATATGCACGGCTTTTATTCAAACCGTACTTTTCAAAATTTGTAAGTATAAACGATGACGAATTTCAAACACTGGTGAAAAATAAAAAAGAAGCACCAAAAATTTAAGGAGGATAATATGTTTGAAAAACACTTAGAGAAAGCAAGGCAGGGCTACTACTGGACGTCATTTAATCCAGATGCAACAGCAAGGCGAACAATCGATTGGCTTAATAGCGTAATCAAAGGCGATCTAGAAAAACTAGATGAAGAGCATAAAGAGGGTTATGCGGAAAAGTTTGAAGCAAAGGCAGTCGCTTGGCTTAATTCATTATCAAGTTGCATGAGCTCGGCAATTACAGGCGGTAGCAATTTTAATGTCGCAAAAGCACAAAAGGCACGCAATAGAGAGCAGGCTGCATATAATGAGCTACTTAATTTTAGAGAGCGATTTTTTAAGGCAATAAATAGAGTACCGACTCCCTCGCCAGAGGACGAACTAGATAGTGCAATACGTGAACTTGAGCAAACGAAGATACGGCACGAGGCGATGAAGGAAATAAACAAGCGAATAAGAAAGGGCGAAAAATGGCAGGATATTGTTGGAGAGTATGAGATATGTGAAAAAGATACAGCAGGGCTAAAGTATGACGGCATTTTCTCGTATGAGCTATCTTTGAGCAATGCACGGATAAAAAGGCTAGAGGATAAAGTTATCACAATGAACAATCGCATTGAAACTAAAAAAACATTTGAGCCGATTTATTTTGACGGAGGGTACATTGACCTTGACGATGACAGGGTTTGCATTTATCATGATGAAAAGCCAAGCGATGAAGATCGGGCGAAATTGCGGGGCAATGGGTTTTTGTGGTCGCCGAGAAATGAACGATGGCAAAGAAAACACACAGCGAATGCCTTGGCAACAGCTAAGAGAATTACAGGTGGTAAAGAATGAAAGATAAAAAACTAGAGGAAAGACTTGAACGGCTAGAAGAACTATCTAATAAAGTTATGGCACCGTATCTTGAAAACGTATCACTTGCACAGCAACGGGAGAAAATAAAAGAGGAGCTAGAGGAAATGATTAGCGCAAGCAGATATGCAAAACGTCGAGATGTATTTATCGCACGCTTTTTACCAAAGTGTATGTTCATGCCGTTTTACAAAAAGCGGATTAAAGACACGAAGGATAGCGAGGTTGCGGATTATCTTATAGCTTGTTTCTCGTATAAGTATATCGCAAGAGATATGGCACCAGAGTTTAGCAAAAACGCTGATGAGATGATAAGCAATGCAAAAAAACTATTAGAGGACTATCTTAATTTAAGGGTACATATTATACTAAAGATACGCTATAATAAGCACAGGGGAGATATAAAAATAAGGGGGAAAAAATGAAGTGTAAAAATTGTAATGGAATTGGAATAATAAATCTATACGAAATAACTGGTGAGAATGTTTCAACAGATTGTCATCTTTGTGCAGGTACTGGACAGATTAGTCATAAAGTAGAGGAACAAAGCCAGTTCAATGATTGGTATAAAGAATCAGACGATGAAGACGCCTAACAACTGCTTCAACTTGACTAAAGCAGGTTAAGCAAAAGTTAGGATAATTTGCAAAGGAGGAAAGAATGAAAGAGGCTTTTGATGTTGAATGGGAATATGACGATGACGAACAGGGATTTGTCTACGTCCAAGCAACAGGCACAATTACCCGAGGTTATCCGGGCAGCATGTACGCAAAGAACGGAGACCCCGGAGACCCTCCCGAGGGAGATGAAGTCGAGTTCTCTAGTATTATGTGCGTTGATGAGAATGGGAAGGCGGTCGAGTTTGACTACTCTAATGAGGAATACTTGATAGACTACGTGCTATCACTGTATTAAACAAATATTAGGCGGACGCTCTGCCGCGTTTCGCCTACGGCAAAAGCGCGGACAACGCGCAAAGGAGATTTTATGACAAAGGAAAACGCAATCGCTCTTGCGGAATCAAAGTTTTGGGAAGGCATGACGCATCGGGAGATTGCCGAGTTTCAAATGTGCGAAGAAAAACTCTGTATGCCATTTTCGGTATTCCATGAGGCGGTCGAAAAAACTCTTGGTCGCCCGGTCTATACCCATGAGTTCGGTCTTAATTCTCAGGGGCTAAAAGACGAACTGTTTAACGGCAAACAAGCACCTACTTTGGAAGAGATTATCAATCTTATCCCCGAAGAAAAGAGGCTGATCGTTTGCGCCTAACAACTGCTTCAACCTGACTAAAGCAGGTTAAGTAAAGGAGTAAATATGGAAATAATTATAAGGTGTTGTGAATGCGGTCGAGTGTTAAATAATCAAACAGACGAATGTTTTGTGCTAGAAAATGGTGATGTTATTTGTGAGGACTGTATTGACTATCAGATATATACAGAGGAGATGGAATGAAAGAGTGTAAAAAATGTTTTTTTAGCAAGCCACACAAAGCGTGGAGAATTATTTGTTTGAGAACAGGAAGGCAAGCAACGAAGCCGTGTAAGTTTTTTAGAGAGAAGGAGGACTTGAAGTGATTTGTGTAAAAGGCGAGAGGGCAAGCAGTAAAGGATACAGAGAACGAAGAATGGCTGAGCCTGTGGAGTACGCCCTTGGATACAATAAAATAAAAAAGGGTGCAAAGAGAACCGTTTTGCTTTTAGAAATGCTAAAGCACGGTCGGGTATCAGGCAAAGACTGGTTGAAAGTGTACAACGGGAATAGAAACACGTCAGAGGCATATTTGACAAACGCTTTGAGTAGTATCCCAGAGTCGATAGCACCGTATGAGTACAAAGAAGGCACGACGGTATATGTTGATTGTTTAAGACGGG
>Ga0302249_1001483_pt1 | contig 16091 bp, 16 predicted proteins | sample AAG_UR_Val_MG_FD_193531 | JGI IMG/M metagenome (GOLD analysis project Ga0302249, IMG submission 193531) | Enriched activated sludge microbial communities from anaerobic digester in WTTP, New Holstein, Wisconsin, United States - AAG_UR_Val | ecosystem: Engineered > Bioreactor > Anaerobic >... | reverse complement strand
TGCCCTGTTTGCATATCCGGCGGATATTGAAAACCTTGCCGTCCGCTACGCCCGTAAGGTCATTGACTATCAAGGGGAACCGGGTGGCGGGGGGATAAAATCTACTGATCCCGATTACCACCGGGTGTATAAGACCTCCGATTTGCTGCTTCGTCACAAGAAACAGATTGAAGATCATCTGTGCGCAAAGGAATGCAGTCTGTTCAATCTGGAAGAGAAAATCATCCTCTATGATCTGACCAACACCTTTTTTGAGGGTTCCGGCCGGTATAACGGCAAGGCCCATTTTGGCCCTTCAAAGGAAAAACGAAGTGATTGTCCTCTGGTTACCCTGGAGACGGAGATGATTACCGTTCGGGAGGACAACCGGAGACTGATCCGGGCCGCCATAATAAAGGGACCGGACGATGATGAGGTTACCCTCTATTGCCATTCGACGGACAAGGAAATCAAGGAAAGGGGAATCAAAAATCTTTTTGAAAGCCGTTTTGAGGAAAAGCTGGAACAGATACGTAACGCCCTATCCAAGAAACACGGAACCAAGGTTTATGAAAAGGTAGTCGAAAAGATCGGTCGGCTCAAGGAACGCTACAAACGGATTTCTTCTCGTTATGAGATTGCGGTGACAAAGGATGAAAACACGAACTGGGCAACGACCATCGCCTGGGAACGAAAGGAACAAGAGAAACCTGCCGGTGTTTACTGCCTGAGATCCAACCGTATTGATTTCAAAGAGCAGGAATTATTTAACATCTTTGCCATGCTTACGGACATTGAAGACGCCTTCCGGAGCATGAAATCAGAGCTGGGGATGCGCCCGGTATCACTCGTCATTTTTTTCACAACCATGAACTTGGGCTAAGCACGGCTCGCGATTCTACTTTATTGCATAAAATGATTTGACCGCCAAATAATTGTAGGTTTCCTCCGGTATTCAATGCTTCGACCAAGATACCAAGGGCAACGATTTGCAGATGCTTTCTACAAGTCTCAAATTGGATGACAGGATCCGGAATTCAGCCATAGTATCTATCCCGAATGAACAAAAAAAGTTCTACGGGGATATTTATGAAAAAACACCTAAGAAAAACAAGGAAGAATGATCATTTCGCCAATAATTATCCCCGTTTTTTCCAAGGAAAAATAGGCAAATCATATGTAAAGACATCGAGATGCTGCCAGGCACCAAATGCACCCGGTTGCATTAGGGCCTTCCATATAACCGTCACTTTTGTTCCAGCCACCGTAACGAGAACATATCCGTGATGATCGCCGTTGTGGTATTCCCCCTGGACCCGCTTGTCCTGATACCGGCCGGACCATTTTTTCAGGTTCCCGCCTCCCGTGCCCACGATGATCTGCCGGATCGGATGACCAGCGTCATCAGGGATCAGGGCGCGGTTATAAAAGTGGTCATGCCCGCAAAAATATGCTTTTCCGCCGGCCTTGCCGATGGCATTCCAGAAGGCGTCCCTCTTTTTCGGGTAGAAACCGAGATTGTCCCGGTGCCTCGTCTCGAAAGCCGGTTCATGGCCGTAAATGAAGACATGAGGACTCCCCTTATCGCCTAGTTGCCCGTTGAGCCAGGCCTGGTTCACTTGATGCTGACCTCCGGTGAACTGATCCAGGCCGATGAATAAGGCGTTTTTGTGGACAAAGCTGTAGGTAAGGCCCGCTTCTTCGCCTGGTCCGTTTTGGGGATTGTGTCCAAAGTGTTTTCTGAAGGTTTCCTTCAGCCGTTGAACCGTATCGGGAGGCGGTTCAAGATGGCGGGGCAGCGGCGGCAGCGCCAGCCGTTCCGGCCCGCTGTCATGGTTGCCCCGGATCGGATATACCCTTATCCCAGCCTGATAAACGGGGCGCATGGCTTTCTTCCAGTTTGCGTATTGCGTATCGTAATCCGTTCCCCCGTTCCTGAACCAACCATTGACGAGATCTCCCGCAACCAGCACGAGATCGGGTTTTTCCTGTGCAATGTCGTCGGCGATGGCGCGTAAAACTGCGTCATTGATGCAGGTTTTATTGACTGCATCTTTATTGTCTCCCTGCGTGTCGCTGATGATGGCAAACTTCCAGGATTTTTGACCTTCCCCCGGCAACGCCCCGCTGTGGATGCAGGAAACGACAAGAAGTGAAAACAACGCCAGCAGGAGAACAACAGAAAGGATTTGCCTGCGCGGATGGATGGTCATAGCTTGTCATCCCGGTGAATGACGGCCATTGTGCCCTGGTTGTAGAGGTTGCGGGCGAAGCATTCCACCGCAATGTCCGCGCCGGCTACCATGTGCATGAACATGCTGCGGTTGCCCACGGCAATGCTCTTGCCCGGAAAAGCGCCTCCTAAAGTTCCTGACGGGACGGATTTGAAGTACCCCGAAAAGGGGTAATCATTTGTTTCGTGAAGTTCCTCATAGTATTTATAACCCGCGGGATAGTCGAAAAAGCGATGCTCTCCGGACGTAATAGTCAGATACTGGGCGCTTCCCGGCTCGTAGTAGTACCATTTTGCGCTATTGGCGCAGGGCGTGTGCGGCCACGGGAAATCCTCCCGTCCCACGCCTTCCATCACAATCAGCGCGACGTTATTCCGCAAAAGTTCCTCTTCCACGGCTTGCCGGATACCGGTGATGTCTGAAACGGCGCGGCCCGGCGCATAGAGGGGCACGGAAAAATTGATGGACGGAATCATCACCGGCGTCTTCTTGGTGTCGGTAATGGTTTTGAAGGCATAGCCTTTGCGCGCCAGCATCAGATGTTCCGGCGTCCGCAACGCCTGCTTTGCTGTTCCGCCAAAAAGACCGACCACTTCATTCCGGGGAATGATTTTCTCGATGTGCGGATGCTCCCGCAGGAATTGCATGTCGGCGGGACTCGGCTCATGCAGGCCGGCATACCGGGTGGACCAGTGGGTGCAGATGGCCAGACCGTCCAGTCCGGTGACATCGATCGCTCCCAGAAACTGCGTCATGTCCCCCGTCCCGACCACGATGGCGGCAACCCCCGACCGCTGGACAAAACGCTCCGCTTCTCGGAAGGCATCCGCAATCATCCCGCCCCTCGCTTCTTTGGTCATGACCGTATATCGGCCCGCATAATACTGGGCCGCATAAGTCAGAAAGACAAAGCGGGGATGATAGTGGTCCATGAGATCCAGCGCCGTATCACTGACCCAGCGATTGCTTTGCGGGTCCATGTCGCCCGGATAGGCGTGCCTTTGCAGGACCCCTCGGACCATTTCAACAACCGGTCCGGCAGCTTCCGCCTTTTCGCCTGTTTTCAGGTCAAACGCGTTTTGCCATCCCCGTCCGTCCACAATGGCCACACTCATGATTGCGCCTCCCCTTTTCCCACGGGTGAGCTTTGGAGACGCGCAATGCCTATCTTGCGCCCGCAGCCGGAACACAGGTCGTCTTTACAAAAAAGCCGGTTTAATTTGTCGCCGCCGCACCCCAGGCTGAAGCGCTCAATGGCCACGGCGCCGCATGCGGGACAAAGGGTATTCACCCAATCGGATCCGACAAAATTGTGAAAATAAACATAAGGAAGTTTCTTCCGGGCCGATTCCAGCGCCGCGTTGATGGCCTGAATGCTGGGATATTCGGCATGGATCATCTCGTCTTCCGGCAGCAGGCGAAACACATGCCACGGAATCTCCGGGTCAACTGACGCAATAAAGTCCGCCATGTCCTCAATTTCATGGTCATTGGCCCCGATAATCACGGGCGTGGCCACCTCCACATGGCGGATTTGCGCCAGTCTCCGGATATTGCGCAGCACCGGCTGAACGGAACCGATGCCGATATACGTCCGGTTGAATTCGTCGGAAAGGCCTTTAAGGCTGATATTGAAAAAGGAAAAGATGGCGGCCAGAATTTCCGTCCCTTCTTCCGTGGTGTAGGCGTTGGTGAGACATCCCAGGGGAAGTCCGGCGGCTTTTGCCTCGCGGGCCACATCAAGCAGGGAGGGGATGGACACGGTGGGCTCGTTGATACTGAAGACAAGGCTGCGGCAGTTGAGTTTTTTCGCCGTGGCGACCAGCTTGCCGGGCGTCAGACTATACAGCCGGTCCTGCTGAGCTTCTGGATCTTCCTTGGCGAAATAAGCGTTGGAGCAGTACCGGCAACGGAAATTGCAGCCCGTTGTGCCGATGGCCAGACAGCGGCTGCCCGGATCAACATGATAAAAAGGAATGGATTCGATGACGGAGGAGGCACAGGAACTCCAGCGTTCCGGGAAGCGTTCGCGGATGCCCTGCTCATTACTGGTGTACATGCGGCAAAAGCCTGTTTTGCCTGGCGCTATCTCACACCGCCTTTCACAATAACCGCATTGCATCTTTTTTTACCTTTCACAGGGTTAAACCGGATTTTGTTCACCGGTTCATCAGTTTTTTCGCTTCTTTGGCGCTCAGATCAAATCCCAGGAAAAGCCGAAAGAACTGTTGCGTTTCCTTGACCATATCCACTGGATACCGGTCCGGATAGAGAAGATTCGCCACCCACTTCACCCCCAAAAGCCGCATGAAGGATGGGGGGCGGTCAAACCAGTTAAATGGCTGATTTGGGATGAGATAAACCCTCCCGTTTTTTACGGCCCTGAGCCTCTGCCAGCGGGGATCGCCAAACACGGCGCGGTAAAAGGCGCCTTCGAAAACCAAAATTACATCCGGATCATAAAGCATGACCTGTTCCAGGGAGATTTTTTCCATGCCGAACATGTCTCGCACGGGGCATTGATGAACATTGCGGCCGCCGGCCAGTTTGATAAGCTCCGTGTGCATCGAGGTGTCGCAGTCGGTATTGAGACCATCCACACCTTCGGCGTAATATACCGATGCTTTCTTTTTGGGATCGATTTTTGCCGTAAAAGCCTTCATATCGGCAATCGTTTTTTGGGCATAGGCGGAAAGTTCTCCCGTCCGGCCTTCACGTCCCAGCAGACGCCCCAGAAAGGCAAGGGCCGCGGGATAGTCAGCAACGGTGGTGAGATTGACCGCTACGACGGGAGCGGGCACGGCCTTCATGACGGTCTCGTTGGTTCTGGTATGGAAGGCGGAACCGAACTTCTGAATGATGATGAGCTCGGGCTTGACTTTCAGAATCATTTCGATATTCGGGGTGTTTGCCTGGCCGTACCATCCGCCGAGCAGGGGAAGGGACAGTATTTCCTTCCGCAGGTAAGGCTTTTCGTATTCACGGATGGGAACGGTCAGTCCGGCCAGCATGGAAGGATCAATCGCATAAAGCAAATTGGTCATGGGCGGCGAAGCGCTGTAAACTTTTTGCGGCTTGTCGGCGATGGAAAACTTCCGCCCGAACATGTCGGTGATTTCTTTTCCCTGTGCCGTGTTGGCCGACACGAGCGCCACAAGAATAATCAACCCCCAAAGACATAACAGATAATGCTTTTTCATAATTGGATCTCCAAATGTAATTCTGAATTCAGGCCAGCCTCCGGACGATGTCGTCGTAGTCTCTGACGAGCGTAACGAAGCGAATGCCGCCTTTCTTCTTCAGTTGCATGAACGACGCCCCTTCACTGACCGATCTCAGTACGACGTCTTTTTCCGTCACCACGCTTCCGGCAAGGATATCAATGCCGTAGTCGTAAAGAACTTCAGAAAAAGGTGTGGACGGACCCAGAAGCATTTTCATGCTGTCCTTCCGGCAACGTTCAAGAATGCCTGGAAGCGTATGATTCATGAGTGTGGTGCTGGAAATGACTACGATATCCGACTGGGGCAGAAGAACATCCCCCTGCTCTTCCGGAAAATCTTCCGGCCCCGGACGTTTTTCGATCACCCAGAAGTTCCGGGCGACGCCTTGGAGCGACTCCATGTTTGGGAAATGGCCGATCACGGAAATATTTTTGCCTCTGCCCATGTCTTCGGCGATTTTTAGCCCATCCACGCCGGCATAGCAGTTCGGATCGACATGAAGCAGGGAATTGATGGCGGCAAGTCCCAGGGTTGCCCGCGTTATGTTGTTGTCCAGGCAATAGTGCGCCAACTCCAGAGCCGTCATTTCCGTAAAAGAACCTTCTTTGCTTTCCGCCCGGCTGTGATTGCATCCCGTTCCTTCGGCCATGCTGGAGGCCAGTCCGACCCGCCTGCTCACAACGGCGGTCCAGTTGAGCCCTCTTCTTACGTCTTCCACGGGGGCGTCTTCTTTGATGCTTTCCAGTATGCTGTTGAGAATTTTCATGGGATGCCTTTCTTGAAATGTCATTTTTCCATATCAGCACAAATGCTTTCCACAGCCGCAAATTGTCTGCGGCACACACACCTGGAAAGAACCGTTTTCAAACTTCAGCACATTCACCCTGGCGTTGTAAAGATGAAACAGATTTTCCGTGTTGATAATGTCGTCGCACGGGCCGTCTGCGACAATCATCCCTTTTTTGATCATGACAGCCCGGTCCGCTATCCAGAGGGCATGTTCGGGAGAGTGAGTCGCCTTGATGAACGTGTATCCGTCACGTGACAGCCTGATGATCTGATCGAGGAGCTTCAACTGATTTCCGTAATCCAGCCCGCCGGCCGGTTCGTCCATGATAAAGGTTCTCGCGCCCTGAGCGAGGGCCCGGGCAATGAGGGTAAGCTGTCTTTCCCCGCCGCTGATCTCCGTGTAGGCCCTGTCCGACAGATGGGCGATGGAAAGCCTCTCCAGAGCCTTTTCCGCTATCTCCCGGTCCGATTTTGTGTATCTGAAAAAAAAGGTCTTGTGAGGAATCCTGCCCATCAGGACAACATCCATCACCGTGTAAGGGAAAGAACTTTTATGGATCTGCGGGACATAGGCGATTTCGCGTGCCATGGTTCTGGCGCCCAGTCTCCGGATGTCCTCCCCGTTGAAATACACCCGGCCCGCGTCCGGAATAATCAGGCCGAGCATGATTTTAAGAAGCGTGCTTTTACCGCATCCGTTGGGTCCGAGGAGGGTGACGACTTCTCCCCGCGCAATGGACAGGCTGATCCTGTCAATGACTTTTTTTTTCGTATAGCCGAAGGATATTCCCTCCATTTTAATCAACGACTCTATTCCCATCCTTTTTTCGCTTTCCTCAAAATCAAGACAAAGAACGGTATGCCGACGAGCGATGTAATGATCCCGATGGGAATTTCCACATTGAAAAGCATTCTGGAAAAATCATCGACAATCATCAGGTAAATGGCGCCGATGAGGGCGCTGGCGGGGATGAGGATCTTGTTGTCCGGTCCCACGAGCATCCGGGCGATATGGGGAATGATGAGGCCGACCCAGCCGATCATCCCCGCGATCACGACGGTGAGGGCGCTCATCAACGTCGCCAGAAAAATCAGAAACATCCGTATCCATTCGACGTGAATGCCCAGCGATTGCGCCTCTTCGTCGCCCATGCTCAGGGCGTTGAGATAACCGGAAAAGAGAATCATGAGAGCAATGCTCACGATCTGGGGAATGCCCGCGGCGAGAAGGGTTTTATGGTCCACGAGGGACAGGCCGCCCATGAGCCATTGGACAATGGCGGGCAGTTGATTGGCGGAATCGGCGATATATTTCACGACGGACAAAAGAGACGTGAAAAGCGCGCTGCTGATGACGCCGCCGAGAATAAGCAGTAAAATCGTATTGCCCTTGTGAATTTTGGCGATGCCGACGGCGATGCCGACGGCAAGAAATCCGAAAAGAAAGGTCAGGCACTGCACGGCCAGCCAGTTTGTGAAGAAAACCATGCCCAGCGCCGCGCCAAAGGAGGCGCCCGCCAGCACGCCGAGAAGGGAAGGGGAAACAAGGGGGTTCACGAACATGGCCTGAAAGGATGCGCCGGCCACGGCCAGCGATGCGCCGATAAGAGCCGCCGCCAGAATGCGGGGCAGGCGGATCTCGAAAAGCAGACTTGAAAGTAAACTGTAACGATCGGGTTCCATGGCGCCCATTCCGAAAGATTTCAGCAATAAAAAGTCCGCAAGCTCGCTCCATCCCAGCGGGTATTTGCCCAGCGTCAGTGAAATAGCGACCGTCAGCGCAAAGAGAATGAACAGGACGGGGAAAAAAGATTTTCTTATTTTCACGTTATTCTTTTTCCCACCACATCACCGCCCACCGGATGGTCTGGCTGTAGGATAGCCGCCACTTGCCCAGGCGCTGGATCAAGTTCTTCCCGACATAAGCCGCAAGCTTTTTTTCTTCAAGAGCGGTTAACTTTCCCAGCATCCATTTCATAGACTCTGCCGCATCGTCAGGGCTTTCGAATGTCCGATCGCGGATTTCTTCAATAAAAGACAACTGCGCCCGGATGCCCAGATGATACAGCACGTTGTAATAATAAATGTAGTCCGGCCCCGGCTCAAAAGGCCTGCCCAGAGCCGTAAAAAGGCGGCGGTCATGAGGGCCGTCCCCGACGGCGGTGACGATATAAACGCGTTTTTTCGCGACGGCAGCGAGTTTCAGAATGCAGGATTGAAGATCGTCAACCACGAGGGAACGCGAAGCAATCACGATATCGTAATTGCCGACGCCCAGTTGCGCCCAATCATCTTCCCAGCTTCCCAAAATGGTTTTTACATTAGATATGCCATCGATTTTACAGCGGTCATTGATTACATCCAGCATCCGGGCCGAGAAATCCACCGCCGTGACGGAAGACACCCTTTGCGCCAGTGGAATGGCCAGGGCGCCGCTTCCGCAGCCCATATCATAAACCGTCCAGTGCGCCTCCGGATTCATCAGAGACAATAGTTTGTCGCAGTAGATTGTATCCGTGGATTTGGCAAAAGCGGAGGCCCGTCCGTCCCAGAAAGCCGCATCCCGGCTTACCGAGCGGCGCGCGGCAAGCTTTGCTTTCCACAGCCGGTTCCAGTCCAGATCCGTGAGATCGATGACTTTGTCCGGCGAGTCATTTTTTTTATGGATGGAACCTGCCGGGGGTTCATTTGCCGTCCCTTCGTAATTCACTTTTCTTTTTCCTCCCACCCGGAATAATAGTTGCGGCCCGCGGCGCAGGGCCGGCAAAGCCTCCGGCCGTTTTTTTCTTCAAACCGCATATCCATGACTCTCTCGCCGCATTCTTCACAGGTGACAATCAGGAGCGGTCTGCCCGGCAGGTCTTCCGGTTTGAGTGACACGCGGACTTCGCTGGTTTCAAAAAGCTCTTCCAGCGGCAGCATTGTGTATTCCTCGGTATGAGGAGATTTCTCAATGTCTTCCTTGGTCATTGTCTTGTTGCCGTCCTTGTTTTTGGCCCGGACACGGACGGCTTTTCCCGTTTTCAGGTTGACGAAGGTGGCCGCCATTTTCCCGTAATCGAGAATTTTCATACTGCGCTTGCCGGGGTGGCAGCCGGTTACCGCCAGAATCGCATCGCTGGCGCAGCGGTCCATTTCAACAAAAACAATCAAATCTTTTTTGTCGGCGCCTTTCGGATCGGTAATGCCGATCCTCTCCAGGCCCAGCATGGCCATACGGGTGCCAATGACAATGCCCGCGCAGGCGTCTCCGTGAAAGGTTTTGGCCTCGTTTATACAGGCTTCAAAATCCAGACTTTTTTTCATTTCCATTTTTTCTTTTTCTCCATCAAAAGTTTTTTCTGGAACCAATCGCAAAACTTATTAAATCCGTCGCTCCGGCGAAAGCCGGAGCCCAGAACTGATTGATTATTATGGATTCCGCGTCAAGCACGGAATGACGGAAAGGTATTTTGGGCGCTTCTGCAATTGGCTCTCTGTTTTGTCTCCCTGCCCTTTGTTGAACGGTCAATCCAGGCGATAAATAATGGGAATAACCAGTTTGGCTTCCACTGGCGGTTTGGGAAAGGGAGCGGCATCCTGAACCGTTTCGATGGCTTGTCTATCCAGCATTTTAAAACCCGAGCTTTGCACGACCTGGAATGATTTCACGGCGCCTTTGGCCGTAATAACAAAGGAAAGGACCACCTTGCCCTGCCATCCCATTCTTCTGGCGACGTCGGGATAGACGACGTTGCGGAGGATCTTATCCCGAATGTAAGCAAAGTGTTCGTTCAAATAGCCAGCCCTTGACGATTCCTGATCGCTTGCCTTGTTCCCCGCGCCGGGGCCCTTGCCGTTTCCTGCTCCTGTTCCACCGGCAATTCCGGGGATGCCGTCCCTGGTTGATATCCCACTATCCGTGAGACCGGCCGTTGCCGCCGTCCTGCTCTCAAGCTTGAAAGTTTCGGGAGGCTCGATGATTGGCAGATTTTCAGGAACTGACGTCATCCGGGAATTTTCCCTGGTTGACACAGATGCCTCTTTCTCTTTTCGTTCAGAACGACTGGCGGGTTTGACAGGCTTCAGTTTGACCCGCGGCATCGGCTCGTTTTTTTGAACAGTAGGCGCGGGAGGCAGCAAATCAAAATCCAGAACGACGGCTTTCCTGTATTGCGCAGAGAAAGCGCCGCCCAACAAGGCCAAACCAACAAGAAAAACGTGAATTAAGAAAGATAACTGGAACGCCCTGATTTGGTAATTCATGATCCTTCCTCGGTCTGGAGACTGACGCGGGTAAATTCCAAGCCCTTGACGATGTCCAGGATGCCGACAAAGTCCTGGAGGTAACAACGGCGATCCGCACGAATCAAAACGGGGACTTTCCTGTTCATCCCCCCCAGGTTGGTTTTCAATTCCTCCCGGGAAACGGCCCGGGAGTTCAAATAAACCGTCCCGCCCCGGTCGATTTCTATCATCTGGGTCTTAAGGGCCTCACCCGCTGTGTGACGGGCCTTTGGCAAGTCCATGGGAATCACGCCGGCCGCGATAAAGGAAGAGGTGGTGAGGACGATCGTCAGGAGCACCAGCATGACATCGACGAGAGGAATTACATTGATATAATCAAACGTCTTTTCTTCCATGGACAATCTCCCAACTCATAAGAAGAACCTTAATTTTTCTCAAAAGAAAATTGTACAAAGATACGGAGGGAATGGCCACCAGCAGGCCGACGGCCGTGGCCTTCAGCGCCAGCGCCAGGCCGGACATGATCTTGCCCGTGTCCATGATGCCTTCCCTGCCGATCGTGAAAAAAGTGAGCATGATGCCCAGAACCGTTCCCAACAGGCCGATATAAGGGGCATTGCTGCCGATGGTGGCGATGAGATGGATTTTTTTTGTGAGCTCCATTTCCAGTGTGGTTTTATCCGGGAAAGCTTCGATGTTTATATTCCTGAAAAAATAGAACCGTTCCATGGCAATTCCCATGGCAATGAAGCTCAGAAAAACCAACAACCCGATGATCCCGTAATCTATGACAACGCTAAGCCATTCCATTATTTATCCTTAGAAAGGCCACCTTATGCTTCCCCTCTTTCTTCCTAAAAATATTTCGCCGCCAGCCCTGCCCAGAAACTGCGTCCCGGCGCCGGGTAGCCGACTTCCGGTTGGTAGTCTTTGTCGAAAATATTTTTGCAGGCCACATAAGCCTCAAAATATTTCCAGATCGGCTGGGTGATCTTGGCGTCGAATATTGTATAATCGCTCGTCCTTTGCACTTCAGTGTCCGGTTTTTGCGGGGTCGGGAGTTGGGAGTACAAGTCTCCGACATAGGTCATGTCGAAATCGAGGCGGGTTTTGATCACGGGCAGGGAGTATTGCATGGCGAGGTTAACCCTATGCTTCGGAACATAGGTTACATCGTCCGTCACCCTTCCTTCGCTACGGTTGCGGGCCTCTTCATATGTATAGTCGGCCCGGAGCATCAGATCATCCAGGGGGTAAATCTCGGCACTCACCTCCAGGCCGTATAGTTGGACTTTGTCGTAGTTGACGTAATACGGATATTTCAATTCGGGCGGGGTGTCCCTGGTGATCATGTCGTCAACATCGTAATAGAATGCCGATACACCAGCTTTGGCATACTTGGAGAAGGGCCGTGATATTCCTAATGTGTAATTCAGACTTCTTTCCGGTTTCAAATCCGGATTCGGTTTGTCGCCGCCGTATAGCTCGCCCAGATTCGGGAAACGGGTCTTTTTGGCCACCGAACCGAATAATTTCGTTTTGTCGGCAAAGGTGTAGGCAAGCCCCCCCATGGGATTGTAGGTATCGGTGTTGCCTGTAGGGTATTGGGTCTTATAATCAAAATCACCGTTCTTCTTCGTTTCTGTTGACTCCCCTTTGTCCACCTTGAACCAGTCATAACTGATGCCGGCCACAACGGACAAATTCTTCACGAAGGTGAACTCATTTTCCAGGCCTACGGAACCGGTATAGGAGGTGGATTCGTCAAAAGGCAGGTAAGTATCGGCACGCTCCTCATGATTGTCTTTTTTGTAATGTACGGAAAATCTCAAGGTATCCCATTTAACCGGTTGATAATCGGCAAAGAAGGACATGCCCATTATGTAATCCTTGTAAGTGCTGAGGGCAAGCTTCTTGGTATAGGTTTCATCATCATAGGACACGAGGTCATCGGTGTGGTTGTGATAAAAAAGTTTCGCCTTCAGGATTACCTTGTCATGAATTTTTTGTTTGGCGTCCAGATCGATCCCCCAGTCGATATAATTGGGAAGGCGGGCAAAATTGGTGAAAGCAGGCTTATCGGGGAAGTACCTGATGGAATTGGCCGTTGAATTAGTGGAAGGAGACCAGGCCTTATCTCGGTCCAGGTAATGAAAATTCACATAATACTCGGAATCTTTCTTCGGTTCTATCCCGACCTTGGCCCAGATATTATTACTGGTGTAATCCGAATTGACCCGCTGACCCTTCTCCTGAACGATTCTTGAAAATAGGGGTTTCCCTTTTTTATTGCCGATCCCGCTCGGAGTCGGTTCATAATCTTCGGACAGACGATACCCGTTTGACTTGGCATAGGTGTAATTAAGCCAATAATTGAATATCCCGGCCTTCATGCCGTGCGTGGCGGAATAACGTTGCGACTCGTAATTGCCGAACTCCATGGAGGCGCTGGTGTAGGGCTTATCGGAGGGCTTCTTGGTGATAACGTTGACGACCCCGCCCAGAGCGTTGGCCCCGTAGAGGACGGAAGCGGCGCCCTTGGTGATTTCGATTTTGGCGATATTCTCCGTGGGAATCTGGTTCAAATCCAGCAGGCCATATCTGGTTTCATAATAGGGCACCCCATCGATCAGCACGAGAATCCGGTGCTGAGCGAAACCGTGGATAGAGACATTAGGCGCGTTCTTCGCGCCGGTGGTTACGCGAACGCCGGGGGCATAGAATAATGCCTCGGCCAGGGTCTTACTGTTGGTGGCCTTGATATCGTCGGCGGTTATTTCGTTAACGATGGCTACTTCCTTGACCCTGGCTTTTTCCGCGGAAATCACGACTTCTCCCAGGTCATAGACCTCGAATTCCTTCTCGGTTTTAACAACCGAAGTCTCTTTGACCACGGCTTTCTGAGCGGAAATGCCGGTTTTACCGGGCGCTTTGGCGGTCGGTTCCGCGGCCCAGGAGACGTTAAAAAGAATAATACTCAACAATGGCAATAAAAATAACTTTTTCCTTTTCAGCATGGTTTTCTCCTTATGTATAATTTTTTTGGATTGACTCTCTGGAAGGGACATGAGATTTTGGGACAAAGGGGAACAAAAGGCAGTGATAACCTCTCGATCAAAAAAAGATTTTTATCTTATGCTTAGAAATATATATGTTTCTTTTTACATATGTCATTTTGGGCATATATGTCAAGAGATATTTTGCCGGCACGCTATTACTTGGCTTCCTGGCAACATAAACAATGAATTTCAGATGATATTTAAGTTTTAATGCGCCGCACCAGCGTGTATATCTATAGCGCTCCGATAAATTCTACAGGTTGTACTCAGTTAAATGCTGCTCCGGATTCACGGCAGAGAGCGTTGATGGGATGCGATGGTAATCCCCATCGCAGAGACCTGAAAGTGACAGGATGGTCCGTAGCGGGATTTACATTTACGGAAGGGTGAGTATGGATGGTGATGGCAGACGGTATTGCCGTGTATTTTTGAGACGCTTTATTTGTCGGGAGGGTATAAGTCTGGGCAAGCCTGCCGACAGGTCATTGCTGGTCAAGTTTTGTTCTTGGCCATAGACAACGATTCGCCGGAAAAACAGCCTTTTGTTTGTAGTAGTCGGTAATTACTACTGTTTATGTTGACGATCCTTTCTTTCACTTTGAAAGGTTGCATATCTGGGAGACTATCAATTTTAGCAGCAGGAAGAAAGTGAGCTCATTACAGACACAATCAACAGAACAACATGCGATCTAAATCTATCCCCCAATACTTGCCGCAGGACACCACCTGTACAGAGTCGGGACGGAAACGCCAAGATCTTGAGCAACATCTTTTGGCGAGATACCTTCTGCAAGAAGTTTCTTTGCGGCTGCCAGCTTGCTATCCGTCATGGCCCTCTTTCTACCGCCTTTCCTGCCCCTTTCCTTTGCCGCTACCAGCCCCGCTTTTGTTCTTTCTATAATAAGTTCTCTTTCCATCTGGGCTAATGCTGCCATCACATGGAAGAAAAACCGCCCAGCAGGTGTATTGGTATCAATACCATCCGTTATGCTCTGAAAATGAACCCCCATCTCATCCAGATTGGATGTTAAATCAATCATGTTTTTCAATGACCTGCCAAGCCGGTCTAGTTTCCAGATGACGAGAGTATCACCCTTTCTGAGATAAGATATTGCCTCGTTCAATCCAGGCCGCTCTTTTTTGCTACCAGATATCTTGTCTGAAAATATTTTCTCGCAGCCAGCCTTTTTGAGAGCGTCTTCCTGAAGGTCTATGTTCTGGTCAAATGTTGAAACACGCGCGTATCCAATCAGCATATTTCCCCTATTCTCCAGCTTCCTTGATTGCTGCTTGCATGATTTTGTCATGAATCCAGTAGCCAGAGGATTTCATCTCCTGAAGGACATCGGTAAGGTCGTTTATTAATCCTGCCTTTTTTGCATCGATGAGAAGCCGGATGGTGCCAGTTACGGTGAGGCCATAGACATCTCTGGCAATCCGGCGGCCTTTTCTCTCGTCCATAAGAATCTTGCCAAGGCCCAATTCCCAGGCAAGGTGGATTACTGAGGCTTCGCCTTCGTCCAGGAGCTTAGCAAGGAGCGGTTCGGGTTTATGATCCAATTTTCGGACATCCAGCCAGGCGGCTTTTTTGTATTCGTCGAGGCCGGTAAATGATTTCCCTCCTGCCATGATCTCGATGTGGACCGGTTCCGGGATGATGACCGTTTCATAAAAGTTCTGCAGGAGATGGAGTTTATGAATGCCGGCAAGGGCGATAATCGGGCCTGTATTGCTTATTATTGTTTCCATCGGCCCGCCATTAATGCAACTCGGCTTCTATTTCCTTATCATCCCATTCGACAGAGGCGACACCCATCTGTTTGCAGGTCAGCAGGAATTCAACCCTGCTGATTCCGACAAGCTGGGCAGCCTGTCCAGAACTGAGACGGCCAAGCTCAAACAGTTTTACAGCCATTGCCCTTTTCGCTTCGGCTTCAAAATCCTCCGGGCTTTGATTTGTAACCGCAGGTATCGTGTCTGGATAATCCACTATGATAGATCGCTGCATTTAAGCCTCCTTTTTTCTCAGAACTCAATTGAGTTATACCCTATTGATAATTATAAATCAAGAATGGTTTTTGATAATGAAAATTGTTCTGTAATGAAGTAAAAGAGGTCTCATTGAAAATGTTATCATAAACGAACCTTTTTGATAGTGACCTACGCCACTGAAGCAATGCCATAGTAGAGTTTATAAGAAATAACTTCTGAGATGAATTGAACAAATTTTTTTAAAATTGATGTGCTCGTAAAAAGTCGGAAAATGGCCTTTTTTGAAAATTCGCACCTAATAATTACAGCAAGTTACAAATCTTAAATCGGCGAATTATGACTTTTTACGAGGTCATCAAAACTTATTTTGCTTCAGTTTTTGGCTGCAATGCACCCTATATCCTGTCAATCAGTTTGTGAGTTCCGATATAGTACAGCTTGTAAATAGATCCTTCTTGTTTGAAGATACACCTATAACCCATGTCCACATAGAATTCCCAAAAATCAGTTCCTTCTATTCGATGTATTTGCAATGACTTATGTTTGGGATTAGATTTCAAGAGTTTTAATTGCTTTCGGAATTTCTT
>Ga0302249_1001482_pt1 | contig 16093 bp, 8 predicted proteins | sample AAG_UR_Val_MG_FD_193531 | JGI IMG/M metagenome (GOLD analysis project Ga0302249, IMG submission 193531) | Enriched activated sludge microbial communities from anaerobic digester in WTTP, New Holstein, Wisconsin, United States - AAG_UR_Val | ecosystem: Engineered > Bioreactor > Anaerobic >... | reverse complement strand
CTGTGTCATCCCGGCCTTCCGGGGTCCCCGCCAAAGCGCGCAGCGGTTTGGTGGGGTGGATTGAGCCGGGATCCAGTCTTTTAGAATAATCATCCACGAATTACACTAATTAACACGAATTAAAAGAACAAAATAAGGGCAAATGCGCTGCCAAAAAAAGCGGCAAATTCCAACCCCCCATCATGCCGATCCGTGGCAATCCGCGCCTTTTATCCGCGTACATCTGCGCGAACCGCGTGACAACGCAGCCACACCAGGCGCAAAACAGTCTCATCACGGACAAAGAAAAACCCCCGGGACTGACCCCGGGGGCTGTAGTTTGAGCCACCCGCCCGCAGGATGGGACGGCGGCGGTTGATTTTGTCTATTTGATGAGCATCATCTTTTTATGGCTGCGGTAATTGCCCGCGGTCATGCGATACATGTAAACACCGCTGGCGACCGGGTTGCCGCGCTCATCGGTTCCGTTCCAGATTTCGCTATAGAATCCGCGGGGCTGGATCTGGTTGACAAGGGTGCGGACGAGCTGTCCCTTGGTGTTGTAGATTTCGATCTTCACCGGTGCGGGTTCTTTAACGCTATAGCTGATGGTGGTTTCGGGGTTGAAGGGGTTGGGGTAGTTGCCGATCAGGGCGGTTGCCGAGACCTCCACCACATCATCATTGGGCAAGGCCATTACGAAGTTCAGGGTGGTGGTCTGGTTGGCGTTCACCTGTATTCCCTCAGCGGTTTGGGAGGTATATCCGGTTGCGGAGGCTGTCACGTCGTAAGTTCCCACGGGCAGCACCAGGGTGTAGGCGCCGCCGCTGTTGGTTGTCGCGGTAACGCCGTTGGCGGTAACCTGGGCTCCGGCGAGGGGTGTGTTGTTGTTGCCCCGCACCACGCCGGCAATCAGGCCGGTGTATTGGACCTTTTCGATCGCGTTGGAGAACGACGGCACAGAGCTCACGCCGTTGGTGTAGATGGCTTTCACCGCCCAGCGGTAGTTGCCGTTTGGTACGGATTGCCAGCCGGTGTCGCTAAGGTTGGCGTCCGTGATCACTTCGGGAGTGAGGCACTGCCAGGATGGTTCGTTGCTTTCGTTGCCCTGGGTGAGGCGCCAAACCATGTATCCGATGTGTTGGCGACCACTTTGGGACACCGCTCGTACTTCTTCCGGGAAGGGCAGCCTGGGCTCTTCGCGGGTACCGCCGTTTTGCATTGCGCGGGATGGATTGGCGTTTGCCATCGGGCGGACGCCGAAGCCGCTTGGGGCAGCGGATTTGACGGTCAGGTCTGCATCGCTGAAGCGGATGGTTTGGGCAGGCGTAGCCGCGGGGGTCAAGGCGTTGCCGATGTAGATGTTATCGATTACCCAGTTGTACCAGAGGCCTTCGATATCGGGACCGTCGCAGGCGTTGAAGGCCAGCTTGATCTGATGTCCGCTGTAAGCGGACAGGTCAACGGTAATAGGGGAGGCATAGTAGTTCCAGCCGCCGGTCTGCGCGGAGGCGTCCCAGATCTCGGTCCAGGTGGTCCCGTTGTCCAGAGAGATTTTCACGTAGTAGTGGTCTCCGTTTGTGGATCCCAGGAACACGTGGGAGTCGAAGCTCAGGTATGCTGAGGGCGGGCAGTTAAAGGAGGGTGTGATCAGCCATTCGTCCTGATGGTTATAATCCCACACCATGCCGCTCTGATAAGAGCCGTGTGTGGGGGTGACCAGCCGACCATCGAGGTTGGTTGCTCCAAAGCGGCACCAAGTGGGATACAATCCGCTGCTGTTGGCCTCACCGGTATTGGTGATGGTCTGGGTCCAATCCGAGGGCGGGAAGGTGGTGTCTTCGAAGCTTTCCGTCACTTCGATGGCGTTGGGATCCGGCGCCTGCCAGGTGAGTTCGACCACCGTTCCGGTATCGTTCTCATCCGCTACAACTGAGTGTGGCGCGTAAGCCACTTCGTTGAGGGTGATGGTGCCCATGTTGTGGTTGGATGAGCCCACATTGATGGTTCCCTGCGCTGTGGTGTATCCGGGTGCCATGATCAAATAGTCGTAGTTTTGATTGGCATACACGCTGGGGATGGTGAAGCTGCCGGTGGCGGTGGTGTTGACGTTGTAATTGGCATATCCTTGCAGATGGATGGATGCTCCGGAAATGCCTGCTCCGGTATCGGAAGCGTTCACCTGGCCTGTAACGTTCACCATGGCCATCGGGGTCATGCTGACGTTGAGGGTTTCGGTCTCATCCTCATCAATGGTTACGGTCCGGGTGGCGTCCACATAGCCGTAGGCGCTGAAGTTGATGGTGTAGGTGTCGGACAGGATGTTGTTGATCTGATACTGTCCCTGGGCGTCGGTGACGGTTTGGTACCCGCCGGTGGTAAAGACTACTGCCACACCTTCCAGAGGCGCTCCTCCCGCACCAGTGACGGTTCCGTTCAGATGCCCCACTCCGCCGGGAATGCCGTAGAATGTGGTCATAGGGAACTGCCCGGTGAGGGTTCCGTTCGCGCTCATGTCGGCAGGATCGTAGGTAACAGAGTCAGACTGAATCTTGCGGACGCGGTTGCTGCCGACGGTCTGGGCTTTGAAGTAGTTTGTGCTATTGAACCAATTCCCATCCATCGGGCGCTGGAAGGTCAGGATCAGGTTTTCGCCGTTCAGATAGAGGTAGGGGTCGGCGAAGGGTATGGTGATGATGTTTTCACCAGTGGGGAAGTTCAGGTTTCCGGAGAAGACCTGGGTGTGGTTTTGGATCGGGATCCAGCCGGCTGACATATCTTCCGCCGTGGTGGTTCCCAGCCAGACGTTGATGGGTTTATCGAGCAGATCCTGTGTGAAGTTGTTGTATAGGCTCATGCCGGTGAGCATGCCCATAAAGTTGCCGATCTCCGCGGGGTAGATCAGATACTGCTGCACCGAGTTCTTAAAGTAGAAATCGATGGGGGTGCGGGCGGTTTGGACGCCATCGCCCACGGTGTAGGCAAGGGTGCCCGCGGGCTGCACCAGGACATTGAGATTGGGGGAACGGTCATTGAGGTTGTTCTGGTCTCCTGTGAGTACCACCCTGGCATAGATGGTGGTGGCGCCTTCTGTATCGGGAGTCCAGGTCACAGGCACGCTAGCTGTTTCGCCGGGAGCTACCTGCACGCCGGGAGCTGTGGCCAGTTCGATATCTGTGGGTGTGGCTACCTTGAAGAGTTTTACTTCATAGGTGCTTTGAGGCAGAATGCCCCAGTTGAACACGCTCACGGTGTAGGTGGAGGGTTGTCCCAGAGACGGGGTGCTGTTTCCGGTGATGGCTGTGGCAGCCAGATCGTTGTCCGGTATCACTTCCAGCATCACGTCATCCAGATACAACGAGCGGCCGGTTCCTCCCAGACCGTGTTTGAAGGCAATGGTACGGCCGGTGCCAGTGTAGCCGTTGAAGGACACCACATACTCGGTGACGGTGGTGGTGAGGGCTATCGACTGCACTTCCGTGTAGGTTGCGGGATCAAGCGGGTCGGCGATCACACCCACCGAGAGCGGATAGTTCGAACCGCTGGAGCGGGCCCAGAACTTCACGCGGGTGGTGTTGGTGGCGATGGCGGACGCGTAAGGCGGGGCCAGCAGGATCAGGGTCGCATTCGCGTCGGAAGGATTGTAGAGCCGCACGCAGTTGGGCTGGCTGTGGGAATAGGTGGTGGAGGTATAGGTTCCCACAAAGGCACTGGTCGATGTGGACTGGATGATCGAGCCCCAATCCACTGGAAGATCAGGGGTGGCGACGGCATCGAAGTTCTGCAGATAGGGCAGGGTGTTGATCTGGGTATCGATGCAGTTGGCGGTCACCGTGATGGTGTGCGTCTCGCGGGTTGTGTTGTCCACTATGGTGATGGTGGCGGTATGCGTGCCTTCGGCAGTGGGTGAGTAGTTCAGGTTGAAGTTTAGCTGCTGCCCAAAGCTGATGGTGGCGGGCAGGACAGGCAGGTCGGAGAGGGTATAGAAGGGGTCGCCTGTGACGGAGATGGAGTTGATTGTGAGAGCTCCGCCGCCGGCATTACTGATGCTGATCTGGCGTGTGACGTCGTTGTTGATCAGTATGGTGCCAAAATCCACAGCAGTGGCACTAACAGTAAACACCGGGGTGTTTCCGATGGCGCTAAGGTGGAAGGTAGTCATCGGGAAAGTACCGGAGAGGGTGCCTGTGGCTGATGGCGCGGTGGGGTCGTATTGAGTGGCGTCCGCACGCAGGATGCGGGCTCTGTTGCTGCCCACGGTTTGCACTCGGAAGTCGTCGCCGGAGTTGTAATAGGTGTCTTCCCAGGGACGGTTGGCATAGAGCACCAGGTTGCCGCTTGTATAGTTGTAGGGGGTTTGCAGCGGTATGGTGATGGTGTTTTCCCCGCTTGGGTAGGTGACGTTGCCGTCGTAAACCAGGGTCAGTCCATCCGAGGGCAGTATCCAGCCCGCGGAAAGATCGGAAGACTGGGTTGAGCCCAACCAGAGTTTGGTAGGTTTATCCGGCAGGTTGGTCACGAAGTTGTTGTAGAAGCTGAGCGCGGTAATGCTCCCAAACATTCCCAGCTCTTCAGGGTAATACAGGCACTGGAAGAGGCTGTTTTTGTAATAGAAGTCCACCGGGCGTCCATCCGATGAGGTGCCTTCGCCCACGGTCACGGCGATGACTCCGGCCTCCATCACGGTGATGTTGAGTTCAGGCGTGTTATCGTTGTCCGGCACGGTGTCTCCATTCAACACAACTTTTCCGTAGATGGTCATGGCTCCGTCGGTTGTGGGTGTCCATTCAATATCGAAAACATGCGTTTCACCTGAAGCCAGGTTAATTCCGTTGGTCGAGGCCAGTTCTGTTGTTCCAGACATCAGTTTGACCGTGTAGTTGGTTCCAAGCTGAGTAGTCGTGCTGGTGTTTTCCACAGTAATCTGGTAAGTTGAAGCCATACCCACGGTGGGGGTGGTAGAGCCGGCGATCTGGGTAGCGGCGAGGTCATGCCTCAGGATGTGCAGCATGTTGGAGAAGGCTGGCACGCTGGGCACGCCGTTGGTATAGATTGCTTTCACCGCCCATTTGTAATTGCCATCCGGAGCTCCGTCCCAGCCGCTGTCCACATAGGAGGTGTCGGTGATGGTGTTGGCGGTTAGCTGGGTCCAGCTGGTTTCATCGTTTTCATTGCCCTGCAGCAGGCGCCAGACTTTGTAGCCGATGAACACGCGGTTGGGCTCGCGGCTGGAGTCTCTGGAGATCTGATGCTGGGAACGCAATTTATTGATCAGTTGTTGTTTGTTTGCCACATCTTCGCTTTCCAGACCAGAGAATCTGCTTGGCGGCGTGGGAGCGGGAGGGTCAATTTGAGTGACAGTCCTTCCCATGGGTGGTCCGACGTAGATATCGTCGAGATACCATCCGGCGTAAGAAACCGTACCGGTGGCGAACCATTCAAAACTGATTTCCACGTTATTCTGGTTGCCATAGGCGGAGAGATCAATGGTCAGGCGCTGCCAGGGCATAAATACTGCCGAAGCGATCGTGCCCCACACAGTGTTGCCGTTGACCTTGATTAAACCGTAGTCCCAGTTATTATAGCCGTCCATATAGTGCCAAAGATCGAGCACTGGGTTGGCGCATTCGGAGAGATTGAAGGTCTTTCTGAGGTAAGACCAGCCATTGGCGTTGGTATAACCGCCATCGATGACTGTTCCCCACATTCCTGTTCCGGAGTGCGCTTCGGTCGGTGGAGTATCCGCATAATAGGTGTCGATATCGGTGTAATTGCTGACGTCGTATGTATTGGTCCATTCCCAGTCGCCGAGGGGGTTTGACCAATCGGAGCTGGGAACCCAGCCGCCATTGTCAAACTCGAAGTCCTCCACACCTCCGCTGGAACCAGGGCTCCTCCAGACGAGGGAAACCTGAGTCTGCTCGGTGTTTTCGGTGGCCTGCACATATCGTGGAGGTACAGCCGTCTCGCTCATCACCAAGGTGCCCATGTCGTAGTTGCCGGCTCCGACCGTGATGCTGCCGGTCAGGTCTTGGTAGCCTTCTGTTACCAGCTGATAGTCATAGGTGTTACCGGAGAACACTCCGGTGATTGTGAAGTGTCCTGTGGCGTTGGTGGTGCCAGAGTGGGTCGTCTGACCAACCAGGGTGATGTCAACACCAGCAAGGCCCACGGTGGGTTGATCGCTGCCGACCACAAGGCCGGTCACGTTCACGGTGGAGGAGGGGATGAGGTTTATATTTTGGGTGGTGGTCTCATTTGCCAACAGGGTAACTGTCACAGACTGAGTCTCATAACCGATTTTACTGGCGGTGAGGGTGTAAGTTCCGGGTTGCACGTAGGGGAAATTGTATGCGCCGTTGGTATCCGTGACGGTGGAATAAATTGTCCCTTCAAGCACAATGTTCACATCCGACACTGGGTTTCCGCCGGATGTTACCACTCCGTTGAGGATGGCCGTATCCACGAAGTTGAAGCTCAAGCGGATATTGGCACGGTTCTGCGATGTGGTTCCTGTCGTGTTTCCGGCGGCATCGGCTGAGTCGCTCTGGAAGCGCAGGGAGGTGTTGGTTCCGGTGGTTTCTGTGTAATACACTTGGGCGTTTCGGGTATAGCTACCGGGAATTAAGGTGGTGACGATATCCACAAGCAGGTTGGATACCCCGTCCCACAAAAATGGAGCGCTGAAAGGGTGTGTGTTCCAGCCTTCCACAGGCATAAAGTTGTTCTCATAGAAGACTTGGGTATATTCCCCAACCTCAAAGGTGGTGGTCAGGGATTGCTGGTTGGTATTCTTCACCTTGATCGTATAGTTTGGCATGGGTGAGCAGGTGTTCAACGCCATCACGTTGAATCCGAGGGAGCTGATCAATCCCGGAGCTCCGCCGGCGGCTATAATCTCCGCCGCGGTGTAGAGATATTGCTGACGGAAGTTTTTATAATATGTTCCGTATGGGGTGGGGGCTCCGGTCGCCGTGTTGGTGGAGGTTCCGTCGCCGATGGAGACTATAGTTGTTCCCGCTTCCATCACCAGAACGTTGAGGTTCGGGCTTTGGTCGTTGGTGGGATTGATGTCTCCTGGCAGGAACACCTTGGCGTAAAGATCCACATTTCCTTCCACGGTGGGGGTCCAGGTCAACGGCACTTCCACTGTGGTATCAGGAGCGATATCCACACCGTTCGCGGTGGCCAGTTCCTGATTATCGCCGTTGAAGAGCTTGACCGTGTAGGTGCTCTGCGAGGCTGTGCCCCAGTTGCGGATAGTGGCGTTGTAGGTGGTGGCGTTGCCTACGGTAGGGGTTACATTGCCGCTGAGCCGCTCGCAGGCCAGGTCGTTGGGCGCGATCTGCTCAAACACCACATCGTCCACATAGATGGTCCGACCTGCGCCGCCAAGGCCGTGCTTGAAACAGATATGTGTTCCTGTTCCGGTATAGGAAGAGAGATTGACCACATATTCGGTGAGCGTGGTGCTGAGAAACAGGTTCTGCACTTCAGTGTAGGTAGCGGGATCCAGAGGATTGCTCATCACTCCGACGGAGAGCATATAGTCTGATCCGACTGAGCGTGACCAGAACTTCAGGCGTATGGTGTTAATGGACAGCGGCGGAGCGATGGGCGGGCCCACCAGGATCAGGGTCGCACTTGCGTCGGAAGGATTGTAAAGCCGCACGCAGTTGGGCTGGCTGTGGGCATAGGTGGTGGAGGCATAGGTTTCCACCACAGCGTTTGTGGAACTGGATTGGATTATGTTTGTCCAATCAAAGGGCAGCTCCGGAGGGGTCACCGCGTCCCAGTTCTGGCTGTATGGCAGGGTGGTGACATCCGGATCGCCGTGGGTGGTGAAGCTCCACACCGGGCAGTTACTTGCGCTGCCATGGGTGTTGTAAGGAACCACTTGCCAATAATAGGTGGTGTTAAGCTGCAGATCGGGATCGGGGTCATAAGTGCACGCCAGACCCAAATCCTGGTTGTTGACGATGTTGGTGGGCGGATTGTCTGTGCCCAGTGACAAGCGGTAGCCGTCCGGCCAGATATTGCCGCGCATCCAGTTCAGGGTGGCAAAGGGGCTCACCAGGGTCGCCCCGGGCTGGGGTGAAACAACCAACGCCGGATCTGGCGGCGTAGTGGTGGGGGTGATCAGTTGGATGTTGGCGCGGTTGTAGGTTCTGTTGCCGTCAACAGTTGGGAAGTTGGCGTCAAGATACTTGTAGACAGCCATGTAGTCCGGGGTGGTGCTGGTATATTGGAAGTTGGGGTAACCTGACGCCCAGCTACCATCCCAGTTCTCAAACAGGAATTCGATGTTCTGGGTGCCGTTCCAGGCAAAGGGAGTGCTGAAAGCGATGTAGTGCCAGCCTCCTCCATTGTAGGTAAGCTCGCCCTGAAATACCTGCTGAAACTGCGTATTGTCCGGATAACCGATATCCGTTGTCTCATAGGCCGAGACAGTAGTATGCCGCACATACACACGTTGGTCTTGCACGGTATAGTTGCTGGGCGTGTTGCCGACGTAGAAGCCAACGCCGATGATGGTGTTCGCGCTGGTGAGTCCGGCAGTGTTTATCTCTGCCTGCGTGTAGATAACCTTGCCCCAGCCGTAGTTGTATAATCCGTAGAACGGAATATAGTACTGGGTGCTGGTTCCGTCGCCGATGGTGTAGGAGTCGGCGAAAGCGAGAACAGCAAGGAGCAAGAACAGGGTGAAGATAACAAGTCTTTTCATCTCTTCTCCTTAAAGTGCTTAATTAAAGATTGTTACGATTGAGTTTAGTGCGGTTGTTAAAACTTTTGACACCTTATACCCTCGAAATGGAGAGGATTGCATAACTTGGCTTGAGCCTGGCTGTGATTCAGGTTGCACCGCTTGCGGGCGTGAAGATGTTGCGGGGTGAGCCGCAACCGCTCCATGCGATACTTTCCTGTCAACACAGTCTTTGCTACAGCTCAAGCTGAACATCGTTTACCTCGATGTCTTCATTTTGGGAGAACGCAAACGAACCCAGCTTATCACAGATCACAAGCTCAGGTAAACGTTTCCCTTCTCCAATCCATGTAAAAAGAGTTCCCTCTTTTTGTAAAGGATTATTTTGAAGCTGCCGCGTAATAATTGGCTTCATGTTTTGCCTTGCGAAGGGAAAGTGATGGCGATGGTCGTTCCGCTTGTTTTGGGCTGGACACTTGACCTTATATCCGGGCTGCCGAAGTCTGTTCGGCAGAGGCAACGGAGTTGCCTGTATGGGAGAGACCTCCGGTCTCTGTGGCAAACGGACTTTGCCACCCCAAGGCACTGGATCCCGGCTCAATCCACCCCACCAAACCGCTGCGCGCTTTGGCGGGGACCCCGGAAGGCCGGGATGACACAGAATATAGCTTGGTGGACTTGTTTCGGGGGAACCTTTCCACCATCAAAGATCCTGTCGATCCTGTCATCCGCGTTCTATTCCACCTTTCCACGACCTCATCGTAGCACCTATATATATGGGGGCCGCATTTGCAATATCTGGCTCGCCGGGGGTCTTCCGGCAGTCATCCTTAACCCGGTGAGGGATGACCTAAGGATGATGGCGCCAAAGCCAGTCGCAGCAAGGGACGGAGCTATGAAGGGAAAACGGGATAATTGGTATTTTATTTTGTTTGGCGCAAGTATGGCGGGGAGGATTTTACGCCGAAATAAGGATGGGGGAAGGCAGGTTTTTCCATCCTTGTTCAGTGACGCTTTCCGTCCCTGTCTCTTGTGTGGGGCGGCACTTTGCGCCTGCCATCCTGCGTTCCATCTTCCAGCCCTAAGGTAAGATGCGCCGTGAGTAACGCGTTGTTCTGAATTATTCGGTTATCTTCCGTTAACAAACCACTTTCTCAGGCTGAAAGAGAGCCTTTTTTGTTGACATGAATTCAGCCGCTAAATGCAATGTCCGAAACACCACTTTCGCCAAGGAAGGGGACAAACTTTATGAAAAAGAAATGGAGAATTATAATCGGGATCGCGGTTGCGCTGATCCTGCTGGTGCTGGGTCTGCGTGCCTGCGGCAAGGCGGGCGGCAAGAAGATGGCTCAAGACGCTGCCCCGCAGTCCTATACGGTGGCTCGGGGAGACATTGTCACCAAGATTGAGATCACCGGTGAGGTGCAGCCCAAAACAGTGGTTGCCCTGAAATCCAAGGTCTCGGGCAAGATCGTGAAGCTCTATGCCGACGAAAACGACTACGTTAGTAAGGGACAGAAGATTGCGGATATCGAGCCGGACTACAACCAGGCCAATACCCTGTTCAGCACCAAAGCCCAGCTCAGCCGCGCCGAAATGCGCCTGAGAAACGCGCGCAAGGATCTGGAGGACAAGCGGGTGCTGCTGGCCAAGGACTACATCTCCCGCGAGGCCTTCCAGGCCGCGGAAGACGAACTTAGCTCCGCCCAGATCGACCATCAGCAGGCGCAATCGCAGTATGAGATGATCAAGGATATGGACGTGCCCGGCAAAGTGATCCACGTGTATGCCACTGCTTCCGGCGTGGTGATCGAGCGCAAGGTCAACGAAGGCGAGATGGTGCAATCCAGCCTTGGCAGCTTTGGCGAGGGCACGGTGCTGATGAAGATCGCCGACCTGGCCCAGATGACCGTCGCCAGCAAGATCAACGAGGTGGACATCGCCAAATTCAGGTTGGGACAGGAAGCCACCATCAAACTGGACGCCCTGCCCTATGAGGAATACAGCGGCCGCATCGTGAAGATCGCCCCCTCGGCGGTCGTCGAAAACAACGCCAAGGTCTTCCCAGTGGAGATCAGCATCGATGCCAGCGGCGCCAAAGCCAAGCCGGGCATGACGGCGGTGGTCACGATCATCGGGGAATCGCGCCTCGACGTGCTGGTGATCCCTATCCGCGCGGTGTTTACCGACGACAAGGGGCAGGACATCGTGTATATGCTTCCCGAGACCGCCGCCAAAGCGCAAAAAGGCAAGGACGCTCCCGCCCGGGAGCCGTTGCCCACGCCTCTGCAACTTGGCGCCAACGACCTGCAGCAGGTGGAGGTGCTTTCCGGCCTGAAGGAAGGCGACAGGATTTCACTCACGGAGCCGGGATCGGCCAAGAACAACATGATGTTTATGGGAATGTAAAGGTATAAGTATGATAGAGATAAAGAACCTCTCGCGCAGCTTTGGCGAGCTCAGAGCTGTGGACGGGATAAGCTTCCGGGTGGAACCCGGCGAGATCGTGGGCTTTTTGGGGCCCAACGGCGCCGGTAAAACCACCACCATGCGCATGATGACCGGCTATCTGCAGCCCAGCGGGGGCGAGATCGAGCTGGATGGCGAAAGCATCTTTACCGACCCCCTCTCCGCCAATGCCCGCATCGGCTATCTGCCCGAGCAGAATCCGCTCTATGCCGATATGGACGTGGAGGAGTTCCTCGTCTATATGGGACGCCTGCGCAGGTTGGGCAAGGAACAACTGTCCGGCCGGCTGGACTACGTGCGTGACAAATGCGGCTTGCAGGATGTGTGGAGGCAAAGGATCGGCACCCTCTCCAAAGGCTTCCGGCAGAGGACCGGACTGGCTCAGGCCATCCTCCACGATCCCGAAGTGCTAATCCTGGACGAACCCACCAGCGGGCTCGATCCCAACCAGATACTGGAGATTCGCGAACTGATCCGCGAACTGGGAAAAGCCAAGACAGTCCTGCTTTCCAGCCACATCATGCAGGAGGTGCAGGCGCTCTGCGACCGGGTGGTGATCATCAACGCGGGACGGATAATTGTGGACGACGCCATCGACAATCTGGGCTCCTACATCGAAGGCTACAACCGCGTGGTGCTGGAAGTGGAGGCCGTGGAACCGGATTTTTCGCCCTGGCTGGAACAACAGACCGATGTGGAACTGGATGCCTCGCAGCAGGAGGAAGGCGTTACCACCCTGGAATTCCTCTGCCCGCCGGATGCCGATATCCGCAAAGACCTGTCTTCCTACGCGGTTTCCCAGGGCTGGCAGATTCTGAGCATCTATCTGGAAAAACAAAGCCTGGAAAGCATCTTCCACGAGCTTACTTCCGAGACGCGGGAGGCGATGGAGGAACTGGCGGAAGAGGAATTGCCGACGCAGGCTGAGGACGCGGCAGGCCCCGCGCCGGAGGAAACGGCCGCGGACACGCCGGAAGACAGCGAGGAGGAAGACAGATGAACCCCGCCCTCACCATCGCCCGCAAAGAATATCAGCTTGCCATGCGCAACCTGGGCACTTACATCGTTTTGGGTATTTTCCTGATCTTTACCGGATTCTATTTTGGCAACACCGCCTTCAAGGTCGGTCTGGCAGAGCTGAGGGGGATTTTTGGCTTTATGCACACCCTCTTCCTCTTCTTTATCCCCGCCCTCACCATGGGGAGCATCACCCGGGAGCGGCACAGCGGCACCCTGGAACTGATCTCCACCCTGCCCATACGGCGTGGGCACATCATCTGGGGCAAGTTTCTGGCAGCTTTCGGCCTGCTCAAGACCGTGCTGCTGCTCAGCTTGGTCTATCCCGTGCTGGTGCTGCTTTTTGGCAGCGGCTTCGACATCGGGGCTGCGCTTAGCGGCTACCTCGGCCTGCTCTGCGCCGGCGCTGCCTACATCTCCATCGGCATCTTTGCCAGCAGCCTGTCCGACAACCAGGTGCTGGCTTTCATCCTGGGCCTTGCCATCTCCGCCGTGTTTTATCTGCTTGGGCATCTGGGCAGTATCCTCTCCTCCACCCTCTTCACGCGGCTGGAATTCTTTGGCTTCGACTACCATCTGCAGAGCTTTTTCAAAGGTGTGATCGACACCCGCGACCTGCTCTATTTCGCCGTTGTGGCTTACATCTTTGCCTTGCTGGCGCAGATGCGTCTGCAGGCTCAAAACCTTGCCCAGGAGAAGTGACATGGCTCAGAGATCACAAATATTCAGTTCCTACCTGCTGCGCGTGGCCATCGCCGTGATGGTCTTGCTGGTGGGGGGCTTGCTCTACCTGCGCCAGGATGTGAGCCGCGACCGCGTCTATTCGCTCAGCAAGCACAGCCGCACCACTGTTCGCGCCCTCAAGGACAAGGTGCTGGTCAAGGTCTTCGCCTCGCGTCAGCTACCTCCGGAGTTCAGTAATCTGAACCGCGCCCTCAGAGACCTGCTGGAAGAGTTTCAGCGCAACAGCCGCGGCAAGTTCCGCTATGAATACGCCCGCTTCGCCACCAACGAAGAGCTATTGTCCCAGGCCAGCGCCAGCGGGATTCAGCCCTATGTGGCGCACATCCAGGAAAACGACGAACTGGTGAGCAAGGAAATTGTGCTGGGACTGGTGCTGGAAGGCGCGGGCAAGTCTCAGCCGATGGTGCTGATTCCCGGCATGGAAAGCCGCATGGAGTATCAGATCATGAAGGAGCTGAACAAGTTCGACGCCCGTCCCCTGCCTGATCTGACCATCTTCGCGGATTCCCTGGGCCTCATGTACCAGTATGCCAACAACCGCAACGAACTGGCCACCTTCATCTACGAACTGAGCCAGAACTACAATATCATCTACACCGATCTCAAGACCGCGCCCCGCTTCACTCCCGTGATGCTCTGCCTCGGCGTGGTGAGCGATCTGCAGCGTATCCAGCTCTACCATCTGGACCAGTATCTGATGCAGGGTGGGCAGATCGTGATGACCCAGGACCGCGCCTATGTCTATTCCAATAACTACGGCACCGCCGTGGTGGAGACCGAGAGCAACCTCTTTAAGCTGCTGGACCACTATGGCATCCACATCCATAACAACCTGGCGCTGGACCGCGAGTGCGAGATACGCAAGGGAGCGGGATTGGGCACCCAGGCGCCTTATCCCTTCATCCCCATGATCCGCGGTAACCCGAAGCTGGATTATACCCGCGGCTTTGACAGCATCTATCACTTCATGGCCTCGGAGGTCACGCTGCTGCCGGGCGCCAGGCTCAAATACAGCCCCGTGCTGCAGACCTCGGATCACTCCAACCGCTTGCTGGGCCCCGTGTTTCAGGTGGAGGAATCCATCAACCGCGGACTGGAGCCGGGATATCTGAACCAGCCTCCCATCACCGTGGCGGCGGAGTTTTCCGGCCAGTTCAACAGCTTTTTCACCGAGGCCCTCACCGATTCCACCTTCCATGCCTCGACGGACAAGGCGCGCGTCATCCTCTTCGGCGACAGCGAACTGCCTCTGGATTTCGGAGCGGGCGCTTATGTGGTGCTGAACGCAGTGGATCACCTGCTCGGCAGGAAGGAGGCCATCGAGCTGCGCTCCCGCAACCTCCGTCCCTCGCTGCTGAGTACGGGCGTCTTCATGGAACGCTTCAAGATCAATCCCTCCGATCCGGACAGGACTTCCGCCATGCTCAAAACCTGGTTCAAACTGGGTTCCATCCTTGGCCCGCTGGCGCTGCTGCTCCTGATTGGCGCGGGGGTGGCCATCCATCGCAAGGTCAGGAAGGTGGAGGCATGAAGCGCAACCAACTGATCCTGCTGCTCATCCTGCTGCTCCTGGTAGTGGGCTACATCTGGCTGCGTTCGCGTTCCCCGCGGGAAAGCCTCAAGCCGGTGTTTGCGGTGGATTCGCTGCGTGTAGGGCGGATCGAGATTTCCCAGGGGGAAAGAAAGATCGTCTTCTCCAAAACCACGCAAGGCTGGAAGATAAGCCAGCCCATTGACTGGGATGTGGAGCCCGACCGCTTTGGCCTCTTCTTCCGTGACGTGATCAAGGGCAAATATGCCACCACCGTCATCGGAGAAGGCAGCGAAGCCGTCGCCAGCTATCAGTTGCAGGACTCCCTGGCCTTCTGGGTGAAGGTGTGGGATAGCAAAGACAGATTGCGGACGCAGGCGCTCTTTGCCAATCTGGGGCATCCTTTCGACTATTTCCGCTACGCGGGGCAGGACAAGGTCTATCAGATTCGCCAGAAAGTGGCCTCCGAATATCAGCCCGACCTGGCCTACTGGCGTAAGCCCAATGTGCTCAGCATTAGCCCCGACCGGCTTTTCCGGATCTCGGTGCGGCATCCCAAAAACAGCTACGTGCTCAGCCGCAACGCCGATCTCTGGCATTTCAAGGACAAAGTTGCGGAGTTTGACGTGCCGCCCGGCAACGTGACCATGGCCAAAATCCAGAACATCCTCGCCAAACTGGATGCCTACAACGTCATGCAGGGAGAGGAAGCTCCCGCGCTCCAGGATTTGGGCGATCCGGTCTGTGAGGTGGACATCCTGCTCACCGACAAAAGCCAGCGCCAGATCAGGTTTTACAAGTATGGCGACAACTACCTGATGACCGTGGACAACCATCCGGATATGTATTTTGAGGTGATCTTCGACACCGTGTTCCGCTTCACCCGGCACGCCCCGCTCTTCAATGCCAGGGTGGGGGAGCTGCCCCCGGAAGGCGCCATTTGACCACCATCACCCGCGCCCGGGCGCTGGATGAGCCTCTCTTTGAGAGTATTACCCGCATCTGGGTGAATACCGGCATCAGCAATCCTGCCCGCATGGACGACCTGGCCTCGGTGCGCTACAATCTGGACAACGGCGGCATCATGCTGCTGGCCTGGGAAGATGAAAAACTGGTCGGAACAGCCTGGCTGAGCCACGACTTCCGCCGCCTATACATCCACCACATGGCGGTGGAACCAGCCCTGCAAAACCGCGGCATTGGCAGGCTGCTGCTGCAGGAGGCCCTGCAGATCGCCCGCGAGAAAGGCTTTCAACCCAAACTGGAAGTACACCGCGACAACCCCGCCGCCCGCCATCTCTACCACAGTTGCGGCTTCACCGACCTTGATGGCTACATCACCATGATCCGCCGCGGCTGAAAAGCCCCCACCTGACCCCAAAACCGTGTCATCCCGGGCAAGCGTGCTTGACCCGGGATCCAGTGTCCAGGGGTGGCAAAGTCCGTTTGCCACAGAGACCGGAGGTCTCTCCCAAACAGGCAATTCCGTTGCCTCTGCCGAACAGACTTCGGCAGCCCTATAATAACTAATCTTTCCTACACGTAAGTGCTTGAAAAATGGTGTGTTGTTTTGACAGAAGCATGGTGTATCTCATTATGAGACATTACGATAACCTTTCAGCGCGAATATGGACTTATCCATTTCTTCG
>Ga0302249_1001451_pt1 | contig 16316 bp, 23 predicted proteins | sample AAG_UR_Val_MG_FD_193531 | JGI IMG/M metagenome (GOLD analysis project Ga0302249, IMG submission 193531) | Enriched activated sludge microbial communities from anaerobic digester in WTTP, New Holstein, Wisconsin, United States - AAG_UR_Val | ecosystem: Engineered > Bioreactor > Anaerobic >... | reverse complement strand
TCAACACGACTATGAGAAAGAACTGAAATCACCAGCGTCGCTTCGCTCCGAGGGGGTGGCGGCTTCACCCGGAACAGGGTGGCGGCTTCCCTCGGAATCGCATGGCGGAATCAGCGGAATAGGCACTGAACGAAAGCTCTGGGATGCGGGGGTACTGTCGTGGGAGGATCTTCTTGGTAACCAACCTGTCATCCTGTCCAGAAGGAAACGGGAGACCCTGACCGCAGCAATTGAGGAGTCACTGCAACACCTGGAAGCAAGAAATCCCCATTACTTTGGCCAGAGACTTCCTTCAAATCAATGCTGGAGGCTCTTCAAGGATTTCAGGGACCGGATTGCCTACTTGGACATAGAAACCACCGGTCTGGAAGGGGAGATTACAACTATTGCCCTTTATGACGGGCAAGACATCAGGACCTATGTCAGGGGTAGAAACCTCAATCAGTTCGAAAGGGATATCCGGGAATACGATTTGATCTGCAGCTACAACGGGAAGTGCTTTGATGTGCCCGTGATCGAATCTGACTTGGGGATAAGACTGAATCAGGTCCATATCGACCTGCGAAATGTGCTGAAGAGCGTTGGATTCACTGGAGGGTTGAAAGGCTGCGAGAGAAAAACGGGTATTGACCGAAATGAGTTGTCGGGACTGGATGGTTATCATGCACCTATTCTATGGCAGGAGTACAAAGATAAGAGGGAAGAAAAGGCGCTAGAAACCCTTCTTGCCTATAATTGCCAAGACACCGTCAACCTGGAAACCCTGATGGTCATGGCGTTCAACCTCAAGCTGAAGGATACCCCTTTTCAGGGAATACATGACTTGCCCTTGCCTATTGCACCGGAGATCCCCTTCAAGGCAGACATTGCAATAGTGGACAGGGTGAAGAATATGGGGGGGTGGTCGTGGTTCTAAATCAAGAAAGCTCAACCGATCTGATAGACCGCTAAGTATATGGATTTATGGCATATACGATGCAGTTTCAGGTCACGTGAGGAGAATTAATCAATGCTAATAATTGATGAAGTGAAAAGGCTGTTCCACGTGGACAAAAGGAGTTGGCTTAAATTTCTCGATGATGGAAATCTTCCGTTCAAGCCTGATCAACTTCACAGTCTATTTAAAAGCATCATCAAAGAGGATTCGTCGCCCAAGAAGGATTTATTGCCAAGGGGCAATATGCTTCTCCGTCCAAGAAGGCGAGATGAGTTTACGGTTGACGCTCAAAATAAGCCGTGCAGACCGGAGGAGGCTCTTGAACGGTTTATTACTGCATCAAATCCCGATACTTCGTCTCGTCGATACTGTAATCAATTTCCCATAAGAGGCGGGAAGGAGTCCTGCGATATTGCCATATTAAACGACGACACAAACCATGAGTTTGTTGAATTGAAAGCCTGGCGCAGCGACGACTCACCCCTTTACGCCATTGTTGAATGCCTGAAAAACTTTTACCTATATTCTAAGATAAGAGATTATGGAATTATGCATCACATGGAATTCAAATATTTTAACAAAGCGAATCTGATTGTCCTCGCTCCCCGTTACTATTACCAGTTATGGCTACCTCAAAAAAGTAACTTTGACTCTTTGAGGAAAGCTTTGACAGCTTTTAGCTCTGAATTCGACACATATATTTCTCTGATGGAACTGAGTCTAGAAGAAAAAGAATTTAATGAAAAATGCAAAGTATGTAAAATAATCAAGGTGACAAACGGGAAAAAGAAAGTCTGTGTATCCACCGAAGATGCTATTCCTGAATTAGCAAGAGATAATTGGAGGCTGTTGGTTTCCTCAGAAAGAAGCTGAGCTGATCCCAGAGAGGTTCACATGTCTCTTGATCTAGCCGTAATCATGGATCGAAAGCTATCCATTCGAGAGCTGAAAACAGTCTCCGAATTTCTGCAAACAAAAGGATTCCACCAAGATCGATTCGGGTATCACGCGACGCAGAAGAAAATCTTCCTCGATATCTACATCGATCGGGAACCTGAAAAGAGCGACTTTTGGAGTGACGAACCTCCCAAGGTGGTATGGTTTACCCCGCTGGCGGAAATCAGTCTTGAATCCAGGCACACCAGGCAAGCCCATCAGATGAGCTACCGAATCGCCAAGAAGCTGGCAAAACTCGTCGGAGGTTTCATTTACGATAACCAGTTTGGCATTGTCTATGATCCAAATGGAAGACCCTGTGATCACTTCAAGACAGGTCAGAAGTTCGAGAAATACGGCGCCGGCACGGATCTCTTTATGAAAAGTGTAGGTCTTCTGGAAAGTATTCTGAATAAATAGCGGGACATCTTGGATTTTATATGGAGCTTGTTATCCATAGGGGCGCACATCAGGTAGGGGGCAGTTGCATAGAGCTGACCTATATGGATTCCACAATACTCCTAGATGTTGGACTCCCCCTGGATAGTGGATTTGACGACGACCCGGAAGATGCTCTGCCGCAGCCTCTGTTTGAAGAAATCAGACAGGGGATAAAGAAAATTGACGGTGTTGTTATCTCCCACGCCCATATGGACCATTATGGTCTAGCGAGATTGTTACCTAGCAATATCCCTCTTTATTGCGGCAATGCCTCTGCTGAATTGATCGAAATCACCGCGAAAATAAGATCTCTGAATTCGGAAGGTGTCGCTTTTCAATATTACAGGGGCAAGGAACCCTTCACCATTGGACCATTCTCGATAACTCCTTATCTCATGGATCATTCAGCGTTCGATTCGTATGCCTTCCAAGTCAGCGCTGGGGGCAAGAGTGTCTTCTATACAGGTGACTTTCGCGCCCACGGAAGGAAATCAAAATTACAAGAGGAGTTGATCAATAATCCTCCCCACGTGGATGTCCTGATCATGGAAGGAACAATGATCGGTTCACGTATAGACGAGCCTGTCATTACAGAGGAAGAGCTTGAAGACAGGTTTTTTCAAGTGATTTCGGAGACATCAGGGATCGTCCTGGTTAGCGCCTCGAGCCAGAACATAGACCGCATGGTAACCATATTCAAAGCAGCACAGCGCTCTCAAAGACGTTTCATCATAGACTTCTATACTGCCGAAATACTTGAATTGCTTGGAAAATACGCGAGAATCCCTCAAGCATCCTGGCCAAGAGTCAGAGTCTGCTATCCAAAGTTGCTTGCTGACAGGTTTGAAGAGATTGGATTAAAATACATTCTGACAAAGCACCGGGAAAATGGAATCAAATGGACAAAGCTAAGAGAGCTTGAACCCCAGTCCGTAATGCTTGTTCGACCTGGATGTCGCTGGGACATCCGAAAATTTCTGAACCTCAAGGATGCTACCTGGGTTTATTCCATGTGGCCAGGCTACTTTCAGACAAGCAAGCCGTTAAATAAGCTGCGGTCATACTTTGAGGAGAAGAATGTCCGGATCGAATACCTGCATACAGGTGGCCATGCAAGCATACAAGATTTAACAAAACTGGCGAAGGCACTTAACCCTTCGACGCTCATTCCCATCCATAGTGAGCATGCGGAGAAATATAAAGATTATTTCCCGAATGTGACTCTCTTAAATGACGGAAAGGTATTCCTCGTTGGATAATGGAAATGAAGCATAATCTCGGAAAATACGAGTTAGAATGGATCCCTCTCATGACCTCTGAGTCGATGGATGGATCAGGACATGGCATTGAATTTCAGCACAAACTGGGCAAGGGTTATCTTGTGATAGGATTCATAGAAGGATTTGCTTGGCAGAATGGTCTCAGCAATCACGTTAAAGTATATTATCTATCGCCTGAGAGCACAGAGTGGGGAGAACTGCTATCCAAGGCAGCCGACATTTTGCATGAATTAACAGATTATGTATATGAAGTACTTGAGAAGAAAGGACCTGGCAAACAGAGAGAGAACATGCGGACATGGTTTAATGGATAATCGTCGTAATTGCGAAGGAGCGAGTTGAATGTCTGCTATAGTGGAAAACACATTCTTTTATAGTAAAAGACAGCGTGATCAGTTTAAGAAACGTGAACTTTTTAAGGAATGGTATAAACAGTATCCTCAGATATTTGATGAGGACGATTTCCGTATTACTGTTGAACAGTCGAAGGGTCATTATTTCGAATGGCTATCAGCCATCCTCATTTTCCATAATTCTGGATACCTGAGCCTTGTCGAGAAGTATCAGTTCAAGAGCCACAAGAGGAAGCATGATATATTGAAACAGTTCGCGTATTCTGGTCAGATAACCGCAGAGTTATATGATTTGATAATCAATGGGAAGAAAAATGGTTTTGGGAACAGCCAATGTCCAGATCTCTTCGTCTACCTGCCAGACGGCAGTGATTGGTATTTCTGTGAATCTAAAGGCTCGGACGTTATTACCCTTTCGCAGAAAAGATATTTTGAGAGATTGTGTCAAGTCTCTGGAAAGAAAATTCAATTGATGAAATTCAACCAGCTGGATTGAGTGTCAATTAGTGAGAACTTCTCACACTGGATAGAACTATCGACGGCAGCGGATCGGCGCTAAGGACAGAGGAGGCGTAAGATGCTGGGAGTACCGAAGTGCTGGGACAGAAAGTGCAAGCATTTTCTCGGGGTGCTACAGCCTGACGGGACGGAAGAGAGCGAGGTAAATTACTGCAAGGCGTTCAAGAAAGGAATCCCGGATGAGATCGCGTATGGGGACAATCCCCACCTCGTTCCGTTACCGGGACAGGGAAATAAACTCTTTTACAAAAAAGTGAGGTGAGAGTCACGGAAGAGCAGTGGTACTAGGTTACCGATATTCGTGACTTTCTTAATTAACAGATTCTCATTCACTTCTTTTTACCGTTTTATCTCCTTGGAATTATTCCGGATATTGTTCCGATTTGCAGTTCTGGGTAAATACAAGGGAAACGGGGCGTGGGGGCATCAACTCACGACAAGGTTGCTACGTTTTATTGAATTTCATTAATTGCTTATATTGCTCATGTGTCAAGTTTCTATATGGTGCTCTCTCCTTCGAAAACTTTTCAAAGCCGGCTAATTGTTGTATACATTCAACTTTGATCGGTTTCTCCATAATCACTAATGTATTCGGCGCAAAATAGTTACTCCAAGGGTAATCACGTTCTTCATTTGTTTGTTTGACTTTTTCAATTTCGACCTCGACAGTAATAGCCTTCAAGTATTTATCATACAACAATAATTTCCTGCCAGTTCCATCAAGGTTCTTATACTCACGAGGTGTGTTCCACCGTGACCATAGACCTCTCCTCATTTCTTCAATATAATGCTCGGCATTTACTCCTGATTTATCGCCGAAAGCAATCTTAGAAATAATTCCAACAATGTCTTGTTCAAATATTGAGTCTCTAATGAGGTCTAAATATTGCTCAATGATTGATTTCAAAACACCATGCTTATCACTGATGTACTGGCTTAAATAATCATAAACATTCTTCCATTCCAAGTGGCGTATGATTTTGTCATTTATTTGCAAATACTTACGAATGTAGCTACTATTTGAATCATCAGGCGTCAACAAAACAAGAACTTGTTGCTTATGATTATCGTTAGCAAATACTTCTAAATGTCTATTGAGTTGATCATCTCTCAATGTAGCTGAAACAATTTTTGTCTCAAATTGAATGGTTGAATACTTTCCAATAAGTTGTGCATCCACCGTACTCTTGGTTTCATACCCCTCTAACACTTGAAAGTATTTATATTCATCAGGAGTATCTATTCTAAGCAAGCGATTCAAAAACTCATTCACAAAATTAGGGTCTTGAATATTGCCGAGGCTTAGAATTGATATTAAGCCATTTGTAAAATGATTTTCTTTTTGACTATAGCTACTAAATATATTCACAGCTTTATTTGTTTTTGCCATTTTTGCTTCCTTCATTATAGAGCTGTCGAACAGTTATTAGGCGGGTCCGCATAAAACGCCATTGGAGATACTGTCGGAGGCGAACTCGACCCGTATGCCCCGCTCGGGGTAGGGGACTGGTGGATAAGACCCTGGCTACCCGATTGGACATAGGCACTTTGCAAAAGAAAGCAGGGGGTCGTGTTTATGATCATACATCAGTGAAGAGGAGAAGGTAGTCACTTCCGCTTGCTAAAGACATCTATTGCCAATGGGATCGTACTTACCGCCCCGACCAGGAACAATCTCCATCCAATTTTCTTTCTCTTGTCCTCTCTGATTATATCTGCAAGCAACAGCCCAATACCCACACCACCTATCACGCGAGTGCCGGCTATTAGCATGATCTCCGGCAAGGTCAGCGCTGACTTCTTCATACTGCCTCCTCATTTAGCAGTCGCTCCCATCGATGCATTGACTGCTCTAATCTCCTGAAGAAGCTCCTGCTTCGATATGATCCCCTTCCTATCGAGCAGGGCAATGAGCGCCTCTGTCTGGATGATCTCCGATATTATCAACTCGCGGAATGTGACAGTCTCCCGAGAATCCAGTATTTGCGTCATCTACTCACCTCTAACCCTACCCATTTCATGGTCTGAAAATCGCATCCAGTAGCCTTCGTGTTGCTTCATATATAGCAGGATCCTTGCTCGCCCTGGGACCTGCAACATTGAGAGTTTCTATTTGATTCCTTTTCAGCCAGATTCGTACAGTCTCGCTCGCCTCATCGATGCTCATCCTGTTGAAATCGACGTGAATGAACGGCTTGTCCTTCTTTTCCGAAAGAAATTGAGTTAAAGCGGAGCCTCCGGTCAGTCTTCCATGCGACATGATCAATGTCCCGTCTGCAGCGAGAATGTTCTTCTCCGTGCGCTTTGAATAATCGGAAGTCGGCATTTCCTGAAGCTTGTACTTGTCGGGCAACGTGCCGTCTTCGGTCTTTCTTCCTTTGGGAACCCATCCGCCATAGGGTATATTGAATTCAATGGCATAGTCCAATGCCGCCCTGTCTGCTCCGGTCTGACCTCCTGATATAATCTTCATTTCGTTCCCAGACTCTAAATAGGATCACTTCCTGCCATTCATTTTATCCGCATCATACCTCAGCACCCCATCCTTTCTCACAATGGCCAGCTTGTGCTCCTTCCTCAAATGGGTCAGATGGACGGATACGGTTGCCTTTGTTGTCTTTGCTCTTTTCGCCATTTGCTCAATAGTTGCCCCATCCAGGAGCATCTCGTCGATCATATCTGCAGTTGTTCCTATCCCGTGCCTCAGCCAGTTTCTGTTCTTGAGTGACAGTTCATGTGACTTCTCAGCATACGCCGTGTCTGCTCTGTCGAGCTTCATTCCGCTGCTCATTGAAACACCTCCCGTTTATCCTGTGCAAATATCTTAGCACTTATTTCAGACCGAACAATATAAAAAAGGAGAGTGACCATTATGCTTATTATTCCTCACAAGAAACTCAAATCCCGCGAGGCAACCATGGAATCTCTGCTGGATCCTGCCCGACTCAAATCCTTCGTCCAGGAGCTTCGCGCATACCTCAGGAGCACACAGTATCTCTGCGTAAAAGAGGGATTCGAGAATGACCCCAGGAACTGTGTCCACCGAGGCATGTATGACAGACCAGAACCGGTGCTCTTCAGGAGGTTCAATCATTTTTGCACGGAGCGGGGGCTGGACTGGGAAGGCGCTCGCGAGATGGTGGAGAATATGTTGAGTGAGAGGTTTATGTGCGAGTGCGAGATGGTCTGGAGGTTGAAGGATGAAGAGATAGAGGATAGGTGGTGAGAAAGAGGATATTATAGTAACTTCCTTTGATTATTCCGCTTCAAAAGGGAGATATGTCTTGTCGATTAGTCCCGACATTATTATTGTCGATCGAAATTTTTTCTCTTTTATGCCAGCAGTTCAATTGCTTTCATCTGCGCGTCGGTATCTCCCCAAAAGGCATGGATGCCCTTCTTTTCGAGTAATTTTATTGTCAGGTCGCCAGGTTTGTTTTCAAATGAAAATACCAATTTAATGCCTGGATTTTCCTTCTGAAAATACAGGAGTGTATCTGCGTCTTTTGCAACCATATCTGACATCACTTGGCCCGAGTAAGACTTGCACTCGATTGCTACTTTCTGTCCGCGGGAAGTTTCCATAAAAATGTCAATGTCTGTGCGAACCTTGTTTGGGTCTCCATAAAACTCATTTCTCATCTTGATGATTTTATGGCCATTACGAGTTGCAGAGTTTGCTAACCTGAGTTCAAACAGCGCTCCTTTGACATTAGCATAGTCTGCGGCGCAGAGAAGTTTTACGACATTCTCGAACCCCTCGACCTTGCCGAGACTTCTGTAAAGGTCATCTGCCTCAGCGGAGGAAATGACATTTCGCTCCCTCGCCACAGCAAGTAGAATTGCTTTTCGTGTTTCCGGGGGATACTTTGTGATGGCCTTCGTGATCTCCGGCAGATTTTTCAGTTTCGACAACGCCGAGATTTCCGAATGACTAATTTTTGCTGCCGTAATTGCTGCATCAACCACTCTAGGCAGTTTCTGGGCAGTGCCTACCCCCGCAATCGCATTACAGACAAGAAGGATGCTCATCATGATAAATATAGAAATGAGAGCTTTAATGTTGATACGATATAGCATGCTCTTCATGGTTAATCCTCCGCGTTACTGAACTGACACTTTACACTGGTAATTGGAAACAAAACTTTCCAGTTGAGTATGATAACCTTCGTACTGGCCGATTGTTCGATTGAGATCTAGTAAGGGTTTCTTGTTTTCCGGATCTTTGAGGAACTTCTCGTCTGAACTGACATCATTCAGGCAAGTCTTTGCGACATATAAGTAGTCGCTGTAATCATTCAGAGATGTCTTAAGTTTGCTCTTTGCCAGATCACATTGAATCGACTCTGGAGATATAGAGGTAACAATTCTTATAAAGTCCTGTTCCTTCTTCGTCATAACAAGAGATTTAACTAATAAAGCCTGATTTGCCTGAGTGCGGTATTTTCTCTCTGTCCTCACCGTGATGTTTTGTATCCTCACAAGATGGCTTGGTTTCATCTTGTCCAATCTGAGCATTAAACGGTCGACAAAAACTGATAGGGTGAATGGTATCAGGTCGTTGTCTTTTTCGTTTTCTATGGCATACTTCAAATGATCGATACTCCACGATACATCGACATCTCCCTTGGATAAGCTGGTAATCGCCAATAAGGCGTGAGGCAAAGTGATTGAAATATTTGATTTGCGATCGGTGTTCGCTATCCTAACCTCGGAAATGGCGTGTTGAGCGTAATAGTAAGAGTTATCGTAATTCCCAGCATTCAAATAGAGGAGTGACAAAAGGGTGTATATCTGGCCAAGCTCTTCATGTGTCTTCAGATCCTGATAATTAAGGGCGAGGTTGATCCCTGCAGTAATGACCCGCTGATTGCTTTCATCAAATTGTGGCTTTGATGAGTCATATTGTTTGTTTATCGTTTCTATGATGTCCTCATATAACTTCGAGCCGCGATCATTTCTCGGCAGAGGAAGAACTGGAAGCGTCTTAGCACGTTCCATAAAAGCGGACTTGTCATATACTTCTAAGGATTTACTCAAAGTATAATCGATCACGACGTCTGAAGTGAAAGAAAGGGCCGCAGCTAATATTGCAGTTCCACCTAGTATCCCTAACCCTCCGGAAGCTATACTCCCACCACCAATCAACGCGAGACCATAATTCGTTGCAGCAATTCCAGAAAGACCGGCTGCTTTCCCAATCCAAGTGCCGATAGTCACTATCATTGGTCCACCTGTCCCACCAGAAAAATATATGATGAGAGCTGCGCCAATTGCGATTACTAATGCAATACCAACTGTTTTTAACCAATCTATAGGTGACTTGGAATAAAAGGCTTGAAATGTCAGGTTTTCATCCCATGCATAAGCAGAGCTTGACAAAATGATAAGGAAAATTAATCCGCTCAGTACGATGCAAAGATATTTTAACCAATTACGCATGGCTAAGCTTTGCCTCCAACTTCATTTCATGGGTATCAATTTCAATAAGGTGAATACTCCATCTTGTCTTTTTTAGTGTCTTACCTTGAACGGTATCGCCAACAGAGACTTTCACAACGGTGACATGGGGGATTATTGGATGCGAATTAGTCTGGTTTGATGCACATATAATGGGGGGGAATACTACGAGGGCTGACAAAACAGCTAATGAAGCGATAGTAGGCGTTGATAGCCTGAATGAAGCCTTTCTAAAATTTCCCATCTCCGACCCCCAGAGCAGGAACAGGACATGAAAAGCACATCACTCACAAATTATTCAATAAATAAACTAATAATTTCAATTTCTTATCTTACAATACACTGTCGATAGACTTATTTCCCCGATCAATTCTCCCTTATACTTGCAACTAATGTTCCTAAATCGGCTTCATCAAGTTGGAGTATAAATTCCAGGTAGGCGTCCGTCTGCAGCAGTCGCTTGAGAATAAAGACGAGATCTTCCTTTGCCATCCTTTCCTCCCCTCGGTTCCAGGATAACAAGTGCTCCTATATATATAAATCATTGAAAATTCAAGGATATTCTTGAATTGCCCACAATTCGTCCGGAAAGGAGAAGAATCACCATGCTCAACCAGTGCGTTCTCACAGGGAACCTGGGTGCGGACCCCGACGTGTTTTATTCAGCAGAGGGAAATCCCGTGACGTCCTTCAACATCGCCTTTCACTCAAGCAAGAAGAAGACCTGCTGGATCCGGGTCGTCTGCTTCCAAAAGCTTGCCGACATCGCAGCAAGGTGCCTGCACAAGGGAGCCAGGATTGCCGTCATCGGGACCCTGGATCGCCACGTCTGGGAGACCGACGAGGGAGTCTCCAAGAGCACCTACCAGCTCATCGCCAATTCGGTGGAGTTCATCAAGACCGACGGCAGGGGTTTCAAGGAGGGAGAGAACAAAGACGAAGTTCCCTTCTGATGGAAAGGAGGGGATGCCATGCAGGAGAAGACCGTAAAGCTCATCATCAAGGCGGCGGAGATCGCCATCGGCATCGCAATACTCATCAAAGAAATCTTCAACGGAGGTGGAAAACATGACGATAGCGGAGCTTCAAAAGAGAAGTGAGAAGTCCCAGAGCCTGAAAGTCATCCAGGTGGATGAAACCTGGTTCTACGTGGAGTCCGACGAGGGCAAGATCTGCTACAAGGTCTGCTACGCGGGCGAGGAGAACTACTGCTGCCCCTGCGGCGATTTCCAGAAGGGGGCCAAGAACGACCTGAACTTCAAGTGCAAGCACATCCTGGCGGTCATGAGCTGCGTTCCCAACGGGGAGCAGGGGAAGGCGCAGTTCCTGGAAAGGAGAAAACCGAAACTGGACGAGCGGTTTATCACGACGATCGAAAATAAGGACTTCGTGCTCTATGCGGGACTCCTTGACCTGGGGCACCAGAAGGGAATCCTCAAGATCGATGTTGAACCATTACAGCTTCCCACGCCGGAGAATGGTCACATGGCATTCTGCAAGGCAACGGTTCTTTCCAAGTCGGGTGAGGTCTTCACCGACGTGGGGGATGCCAACCCTCAGAATTGCCATCCAAGAGTTGCCAAGCATCTCCTTCGCATGGCCAGTACCCGGGCAATCGCCAGAGCTCTTCGTTCCATGACCAACGTGGGCATGACGGCGCTGGAGGAGATTGCGGATTTCGGGGATATCATCGACATCCATGACAAGCGGGAAGCCGGGAAGATCCCTCAGGCAGTACCGAAAAGGATCGCAAAGGCCGACAAGAAGGAGCCCAAGCCCATCCCCCAGCAGGAGCAGGTGGACAACCCTGAAGGGAAGCGGGAGCCGGCTGCTCAGGCAAATCAGGACAGTCCCCCTCCGACTCAAGCTGCCCCTCATTCCGGCAATGGCAACAAGGCATCTGAAACGAAGAAAGCTGACGGAAACGGCAACGGACGGGGCAAGACCAAGCAGGAAACTGCCCCCAAGATCTCGTCCGCCCAGGCAAATGCCATCGCGAATCTCTCCCGCAGAAGGGGCATCTCGGTTGAAGACTTGGAGAAGATGTCTACCGATGCCTACGGGGTCAAGGTCGAGCACCTCTCCCAGAAGGATGCCTCGGGACTGATTCGAACCCTCCAGCAGAGCTCCTAAGCGACAATCCTCATCATAACCAACTATTTCCCCTCATCATCCGGGACAGGATGCACAGGGATTGGTGTGTCCTGTCCCTACTTTCATAAAAAGCGCAGGCGCCTGCGTTTTTCAGCCAGGAGGTATTCCATGGAATTAAACGAAATGAGAAAGGAACCCCATCTGTCGGCATCGGCTATCGGGGATTACATCGACTGCGGGCTTCTCTACAAGCTGGGGAGGATAGACAGGCTGCCCCCCGAGTTTCGAGCGGATGCTTTGGAGTTCGGCAGCTGCATCCACCTAGCCCTTGCCGACTTCCACAATCAGAAAATGGACGGGAAGACCATGACCGCAAAGGAGCTGCACGAGCGCTTCGAGCGTTACTGGAGGGCAGCGGCAGAGGGTCAGGAGAACATCCACTACGCGGATGGAAAGAATTTTCAGACCCTGCTCATGGAGGGCAAGGAGCTTCTAACAACCTACTACCACAAGTGCCCTCACGATCAATTCAGGGTCGTGGCCATTGAGGAACCCTTTTCATTCACACTGGAGGGATGCCCGGTAAAGATCATCGGCGCCTTCGACCTGGTCGAGGAGGACGAGTCCGGCACCATCGTCATCGTGGACTGGAAAACAAGTGGAAGGGCTTATTCCGCGGACGAAGTGGACCGGAACTTCCAACTCACCCTCTACCAGATGGCAGCCAAGGCAAACGGTCATGCCGAGAGGGAGATCCTGCTTCGCTTCGACTGTCTCATCAAGACCAGGACCCCCAAGTTTGAGCAATATTACACGTCGAGAACGGAGAATGACTTCAAGCGGGCAGAGAAGAAGATCAGCGAGGTCTGGAGGGGAATCTCCAACGGCGTATTCGTTCCAAACGACGGTTCCCAAAATTGGCGATGCAAGAACTGCTCGTACAAGAAGCACTGCGACGAATGGTTCGAGAGGTGAGGAAACATGACAACGGAGATCATAACCCAGGCGCAGGACTATCTGACCGTCTCACACGGGGACCGCAGAAGGAAGATACTGGATATCTCAACCCTCCTTGAAAACCATCCAACGGAGACAGTCGTCCGATTCATGAAGAGCCTTCTTCGGGAAAAAGAGAAGCTCTTGAGAAAGTACATTCTTCGGGACAAAACGGACCCCAGACTGGATGACCTGGTGGCCGTGATGTTCCGGATCTACATGAGCATCGAGGTATTGGAGAAAGAAAGCGAGGTGATTGCAAACCATGGGCTTGAACAAGGAGCAACAGAAGGCGGCAAGCTTTCTCACGGGAACGGCAGCGGTCATAGCAGTTCCCGGTAGCGGCAAGACCCGGACCATGATGGAGAGGATCGGAAAACTGGTCATTGAACACGGGGTAGCTCCAGAGAACATCCTGGGTCTTACCTTCACGAGAAATGCAGCGGAGGAGATGAGGCAACGACTTATCCCGGTATTGGGCACCCAGGCATCCCGGGTCACCCTGAGCACCATCCACAGCTTCTGCCATTATCTATTGCGATCCGAAGGGAGGATCTTCGAGATCCTCTCCGGCAGGGACCAGCTTGTTTTCATAAGGGGTGTCATGAAGGACTTGAAGGTCAAGAACCTCTCCATCGGCATGGTGATGCAGGAGATATCCCTTGCCAAGAACAATCTCATATCGGTCGAGGAGTTCAGGACCCTCTATGACGGCGACAAGACCATGCTCAAAGTGGGAGATGTCTATGATCGCTACGACCAGGAGAAGGAAAAGAGGTATCTCTACGACTTCGACGATCTCCTGGTCAGGGCGCATCAACTCCTCAGCGAGAACCCTTCCATCCGGGAGAAGTACACCGAGCGCTACCTTCATCTTCTCATTGACGAGTACCAGGACACGAACCCCCTGCAGTTGGAGATCCTGAAGACCCTCATGGACGGGTCAGGCAATGGGTCGAGTTTCTGGGTCTGCGGGGATGACTGGCAATCGATTTACGGATTCATCTCGGCATCGGTTCGCAACATCATCAACTTCGAGCAGATGTTTCCGGGGTCGAGGATCTTCATCCTCAACCGCAACTACAGGAGCACCCCCCAGATCCTCAGAGTCTGCCAGAACCTCATCGAGCACAATGAGAGAAAGATTCAAAAGACCCTGATGACCAAGAATCCCGATGGTGAGGAAGTCATTGTACTGGAGGGTTCTTCCGAAGAGGGGGAGGCACTCAACCTGGTCAACGAGATCCAGGAGCTCATCTGGAACCGTGGATACGAGTACAAGGACATTGCCGTACTTTATCGTGCAAACTTCCAGAGCAGGGTTCTGGAGGAATCGTTTTCCCAGCACAAGATCCCCTATCGCATCGAAAATGGTCTGGGGTTCTACAACCGCCCCGAGGTGAAGAAGCTCCTGGACTACCTCAGGGTCATCTCCGACCCCAACTCCGATGCCGGCGACGAGGCATTGCTGTCCATTCTCAACGTGCCCGTTCGCTACATCGGCAGGAAGGTCATTACCCAGCTTGAGGAGGAGGCTGCAAGCAAGGGGGTCCATCTCTATGAGGCTCTCAAGTCGTTCAGACCGGACACCCCTTTTATCCGGAAGAACGTCAGGGAGTTCGTCTCGTTCCTGGACCCCCTGACCCAGCTTGCCCATACCCTTCATCCAGCGGAGGTCATCAATCTGCTGAGAAACAATCTCGACTACGACCGCTACGTGACAGACGAGGATATCCCTACACCCGATGACTCCAAGATCCAGAACCTGAATCAGCTACAGCTCGCCGCAACACGGTTCTCCAGCATCAAGGCATTCCTTGAATACACGGAAACCTTCCAGGACGAGACTACCAATGACACCGAGGGGGTATCTCTCATGACCATACATAAAGCGAAGGGGCTGGAGTTCCCGGTTGTCTTCGTAGTCGGACTGGTCGAAGGGATACTCCCCTCCAAGAAGGGGGACATCGAGGAGGAGCGAAGGATCTGCTTCGTGGCCATGAGTAGGGCAATGAAGCTGTTGTTCCTCAGCTGGAGTCACACCTACCTGGGGCAACCCTCCAAGCGATCCATCTTTCTGGATGAATCGATGGGGGTCAGAGGCGACTCATAACCCCTTCCAGAACCTTCTAAAACCGTCCACAGCAAGAGAACTCCCTTAACCCTATCTCTCGAATGGGGAAGGATCAATTTGACCTTCCCCTTACTCTATCCATGAACCAGTACATCCACAGAAAGGAGAATACCTATGTCGTTTGAATTACTATACTTTCGCGATTCCGACAAGATCCTGAGAAAGAAGAAGATGGGCAACATGGTCCTCTCGACCCTGCGCTACCTCGACGATTGTCTTCAAGGGACTTCATACAGGGGGGAACTGCTCCGTCAGGCACTCTCGGATATGGACTGGAGGCAGGAGACCCTGAGCATTCTGGATGGGCGCCGCTACCAGTACAAGGGGATTCGCAACGGGGTGGCCATCGACGGCAGCTTTTCGAGCTACGAGTACGTCCAGGATGCCCTGCTTCGATTACAGGTGGGTTTCGACAAGAAGAAGATCGAGACGGGCATCGTCCTTCTGACCGCTCAAAGAAGCGAGAAATCCCCCCTAGGGAGCACCAGGGAACTGGTCGAGCAGGAGATCCAGGACCTCTACCCCACCATCAGTCTGCCTGTGGCTATCGCCCTCTTCGACCTTGGAGAACCGAGTGTAAGCATGGAGGAGATGGAAGGAGAAACCCCTCATGAACAAGCAGAGCAAAACGATCCTGACCCTGCAGCTGATCATCAGGGCAATCAGGAGCCTGATCCGGTTGCTGTCCCGAAGGCTGAGAAGAAAAGGAAACCAAGGGCTAGGTCGAAAGAAAAGGAGGAAGAAACATGTCCGGAATGACGACTCTTGAGAAGGTCTATGACCGTGTGGAGAGCATGGCTAGGTACCACGAGGACCGATTGATTCCCGTAAATGACGTCTCCTTTGCGGACCTAGAACGGGTTTGCATCTCGGATGCGACCTACAACATGCGACCTATCGCGCAGCAGAGCATTTGTTGGCGACTGGGGATCCCGAGCCACTATCTGCGGAAATGCCCACCGGAGATCCAGAAAAACAATCTCGACTATTGGATCAAGCACGAAAAGAACGAAAAGCTGTTTTTCCGGTTTGACGGAAACGAGGTCAGAGCGATCTTCACCCCGAGATACGTTCCCACCGATAACAAGGAGGTTCTCGATAGGTTGCTCGAGCACGGATACAAACCCGCGAGCCGAGTTCAATGCTCGCTGGATGACGAGTTCATG
>Ga0302249_1001450_pt1 | contig 16317 bp, 17 predicted proteins | sample AAG_UR_Val_MG_FD_193531 | JGI IMG/M metagenome (GOLD analysis project Ga0302249, IMG submission 193531) | Enriched activated sludge microbial communities from anaerobic digester in WTTP, New Holstein, Wisconsin, United States - AAG_UR_Val | ecosystem: Engineered > Bioreactor > Anaerobic >... | reverse complement strand
CGTTCCGGCAATGGCGACAAATAAAGAGCCGGGGGAACATTGTTGAGCAGCATAACAAACGGACGAAACCTCGCCTGTGGCGCCCGGCGCTTCACTTAACATTTCAATTCCTTCCAACAGCTCCCGCAGATCCATCATGCCTCAGTTTTTCATCTGAAAGGTAATTTCACATGCACGCCTTTTACCGATTACGGTTCCGGGGGCCGGATATTGCCTGACCGCCCAGCCGCTGCCGGATACTTTCGGCTCGATTGATCTCATCTTCGCCAGCTTCAGGGCTTCCCTGATGGTCAGTCCGCTGAAATCCGGCATCACTGAGTCATCGTCCTCTTCACCGGAAGACATCTCTTGCGTCAGACTTTTTTCGCCCAGTACCATACGCAGATGCCCCTGTTTTGCCGGCACCACAACCGGTGTCTGCCTGATGCCTGTTTTGTAACGATTGAGGAGCTGCTCGCTGATGTCTCTGAAAACAGGCGCAGCCGCCACGCCGCCCCACTTGTCATGCTGCGGCTCGTCGAGGATCACCAAAATCACCACCTGCGGATTGTCGGCGGGGAAAAAGCCGACAAATGACGTCCGTACGTTTTCCGATGAATAAACACCGCGGGCAAAATCAAACTTCTGCGCCGTACCGGTTTTCCCCGCCACCGCCACATCGGCAATGTGGGCGTTTTTCCCCGTGCCGTCCTCGGCGCCGACCACTTGCGTCAGCATGGCGGTCAGACGTCTGGCCGTCGCCGGAGAGACCACCTGGCGCACTGCCTCGGGTGAGTTGACTTTAACGGGATTGTTGTTTTTATCCGTTATCGCCCGAACGACGAAAGGCTTCATCAGCAACCCGTCATTGGCGATGGCCGCCATGGATGTAACGAGCTGAAGGGCCGTCACGGAAATGCCCTGACCAAAGGAAATCGCCGCCGTATCCACAGGACTCCATTCTCCGGCCGGGCGCAGAAGTCCCGCCGCTTCCCCGTTTAAATCAATGCCTGTTTTCGAGCCGAAACCGAAATTTTTGATGTACGTATAATACTTTTCGCGTCCCAGCTTTTCGGCAATTTTAGCTGTGCCGATGTTACTTGAGTATTTCAGGATTTCGCGTACCGACAGATAACCGTGGCGCTTGCGGCTCGCCTCGCGTATTACGCGGTTCGATACTTTATAATATCCGTTTTCACAAAAAAACGAATCGGATTCGCGCACTACTCCTTCTTCCAGTGCGGCGGCCAGCAAAAAAGGTTTGAAAGTTGATCCCGGATCAAAGGAATCGGTAATGGCACGGTTCCTCCAGTCATCCGGCTTCAGGCCCTTGATGTTGTTGGGATTGAAACCCTTCTCATTGGCCATGGCCAGAATTTCACCCGTCTTCGGGTCGACGACAATCGCCGTGCCGCCCTTTGCCCCTTTACTCAGCACGGCTTGTTTAAGATGAGTTTCCACCAGATACTGTATGCGGCTGTCGATAGTCAGAACCAGATTGGAGCCTTCATCTGTTGTGAGATTTTTATCCGGCTCGACATGCAGGAAAAGTTTTTTCCCTTTGGCGTCTCGGGCCCAGGTAAGTTTTTCCGGCGTTCCTTTGAGATAGATGTCGTATTTTTTCTCAAGTCCTTCAAGCCCTTCCGCATCGAAACCGGCAAAACCGATCAGGTGGGCGGCAAGCTGCCCGTTGGGATAAAAACGTTTTGGCTCTTTGATTAAAAATACTCCTTCAATCCCCGCCGCTTCAACAAGTGCCGCCTGCTGGGGAGGAATTTTTCTGGCCAGCCAGCAGAAACTTTTCGGCTCGGAGATTTTCTTCAACACCTCATCGCGCCTCATGTTAAGCAGCGAGGCGATCTGCAGCGACGCCCTGGCCGGATTGGTAATTCTGCTCGGGTCGGCGCAGACGGAGTCCGCCAGCACGGATATGGCCAGATTCTCGCCGTTGCGATCATAAATCATCCCTCTTTCCGGGTGCAGTGATAAAGTGGCGGTATGCTGCCGGCGGGCGAGCTTTTGCAGCTCTTCTCCGGAGAGCACCTGAAGATGAAAAGCGCGCGACAAAAGAGCGATAAAACAAACCAGGAACATCACCATAATGATGACCAGCCTTATCTTCAGCCATTTCCTGGAATCCGACGCCATCTTCACTTCCCTTCCTGATTAATCACAACCACCTGCTCCGCCGTCGGATAGGACATATGCAGCTTGTTACGGGCAATATCTTCAATTCTCCGCGGCGCTTTGAGCATGGCCAGTTCCAGCTCCAATTTTTTTTGCTCCTCCTGCAGGAGCTCTCTGGCGGACAGGGCCGCCGCTGTTTCATATTCGAGTCTGGTCATCCTGATATGGAGACCTACGTAAATCACCGCCACAAACATCAAAACAAGGGCGACCACGATAAACGTCGGGTATTTCACACCCAGTGAAACACCGGCCGCTTCTCTTACGGGCCGGCTGTTACCTATCGTCTGACTCCCCGCGGTCTGCGTCATTTTTCAAATCCTTTCCGCCACGCGCAGCCTGGCACTGCGCGCCCGTGGGTTGAACTGTATTTCTTTCGCGGAGGGCTTCACGGCCCGACGCGTTAAAACCTTCACCGTCGCCTGCTTCGAACAGACACAACGCGGAATATCTTTCGGGCAGATACAGCTTGCCGCCATCTCGGCGAATGTATTTTTTACAATCCTGTCTTCCAGTGAATGAAACGAGATCACTCCGATGCGGCCTCCCCGTGCCAGCGCACCGACCGCCGCTTCCATGCCAGGCCGGATACAGTCCAGCTCGCCATTAACAAAGATTCTCAGAGCCTGAAAAACGCGGGTCGCCGGATGAATTTTTGTCTGCCCAGGCCGTGTGGGTACGGCCCCGGCGACAACAGCGGCCAGTTGCACCGTTGTTTCGATCGGCGCGGCCCGCCTTTCTCTCACTATTGCCCTGGCGATCCTTGCGGCCATCCTTTCTTCTCCGTACAACCTGAAAATGTTTGCCAACTTTTCAGCTCCGAAATTATTGACCACATCACAGGCGCTCAATTTCCCGCCCCGGTCCATTCTCATGTCCAGCGGCGCCGGCCTGGTGAAACTGAATCCCCGCTGTGCCGTGTCCAGTTGATGGGAGGACACTCCCAGGTCCAGAAGAACGGCATCGACCTTTCGGACATCCAGCTCGCGCAGCACATTGCCCAGATCGGCGAAGTTGGCCTGAAGCACAACCTGATGCCCACCGAAAGGCGCGAGCCTCTTTTTTGCCGCCGCCACTGCTTCCGCGTCACAGTCGAGTCCGATAAGACGTCCCTGCGTCCTCTCCAGAATTGCCCGGGCGTGTCCTGCACCGCCTATGGTTGCGTCCACGTAAACGCCGTTTTTTTTCCCCGCCAGCCAAAAAAGCACCTCTTCCAGCATCACCGGTTGGTGGGAAAAAACCGCATCCATCGTCAGATCCCCAGGCTGTCGGCTATCTCGTTATCCTTGTCTATTTTTTCACCCGCTTCCTTATTTCTGAGCTCAAACTTTTCCCTGGGCCAGATTTCAATGTTTTTGAGCATACCGGCCAGAACGATCTCTTTTTCCAGTTGGGCGTATTCACGCAAGAAAGGGGGAATCAAAACCCGGCCCTGACCGTCAAGCGTGCAGTCCACGGCGCCGGACATGAAAAATCTCTGAAAATCGCGGAACTTTTTGTCCAGAATGCGTCTTTTGGAGACCTCCTGCTCAATGAGCAGCCATTCCGCATAGGGGAAAACGATCAGGTATCCGTCCCAGTTCGTGATGACCATTTTATTTTCATAATGCTCGGCAAAAATCTCACGGAAACGTGACGGAAAGATTACCCTTCCCTTTTCATCGATTCCATGGTGATATTGCCCACGAAACACGGACATGGATTTCCCCTCCACAATAAACCACTTTACTCCACAAGGCCGACTATAAAGATGGAAAATACCTTTGTCAAGAAAAAAATGAATGTTTTCCAGACTAAACTGACTTCAACAGCGACGGTAAAACGGATAAAAAAGACAGTTTTGCCTATTTTGCAGCGCAAAAAACACGCATGACCAGCCGGCGCCCCGCCTCAGCTGTTTATCCGCACCAGTTTTTGTCTTAAGACAAGCGATGGAATACACGGGCTTTAGCCGCGGTTGCCGGCTCACGCCTCTGGCGGTGAGGAGATTTCGACTCCCCGGGAAAATTTATTAAGTGTTGAAAAAGGACAATGAAATTGCTAGGTAATGCGAAAGAGGTGTAATTTTGCGCATCCTGGGTCTGGATTACGGGGAAAAACGAATCGGTCTGGCCGTGTGCGATGAGCTGGGTATGACGGCTCAGGGCCTGCCCACATTAATTCGCAAAACAAAAAAACACGATCTGGAGATCTTGCAACAGTGGCTGGGCCGCTACTCGGTGGAAAAAATTGTCATTGGTTACCCGGTGCGCCTCGACGGCTCCGAGGGCATCCAATGCGAAAAAGTCAACCGCTTTGCGGCCTTACTGGAAAAAACTTTTTCGCTGCCGGTAATCCGATGGCCGGAGGCGATGTCTACAAAAGAGGCGGAGGAAATTATGGCCAAATGCGGTGTGCACTGGCGCAAAAGAAAGGAAAAAGTGGACAAGCTGGCGGCCTGCATTATCCTGCAGAATTTTCTGGATAATGAAGCTCAAAAGTAATAATAACTCATCTGTGTGACCATTATCCAAACCATCAATTCCGGACATCAATAAAATATGATGAAAAAGAAATTTACGGTTATAATTTCGGGCATCGTGCTTTTGGTGATTGCCGTTGCCTCCATTTTCTCCCTGGTGCTTTTTTGCTATGCCAGGCTGCCGATTGACCGCCTGGGCGGCCCGACCGTGGTCGTGGACATCCCCAACGGAGCCGGTTTTCTGCAGGCATCCAATATTCTTGCTGGCACGGGACTGGTGCGGAACCGTCCGCTGTTTTTCGCCCTCGCAAGGGTAAAAGACGCTACAAAGAAGATCCGGGCAGGTGAGTATGAGTTATCGCCCCTGCTTTCCCCGTCAGAGCTCATCGACAAGCTGGTGCGCGGTGAAACCATGAAACACCGCGCCATAATTATTGAAGACTGGAGTCTCAGGCAGATCGCCGCCTATCTTAAGGAACGTCGGCTCGTCGATGAAGAGGCATTTCTAAAGCTTGCCTACGATAAAGAATTCCTCAAAGCACAGGGCATCGAGGCCGACTCTGCGGAAGGCTACCTCTTCCCGGATACATATTTTTTTGAGCGGTCGATGACCCCCAAGATGATCATGAAAAGCATGATCGACCGATTTGAGAAAAAAATTCCGCGGGAGATGATCGATAAAGCCGAGGCCAGGGGGCTCGATCGTCATGAACTGGTCACCTTCGCCTCCCTCGTCGGTAAAGAGGCGGCCAATTCGGCGGAAAAACCTCTCATCGCCGCTGTTTTCCATAACAGGATGAAAAAGAAAATGCCCCTGCAGAGTGATCCTACTACTGTTTATGACCTGAACGGATTTGACGGTAAAATACTGCGCAGTCACTACAAAAGGGAATCCCCTTACAACACCTACCTCATCCGCGGTCTGCCGCCCGGTCCGATCAGCAATCCCGGTCTGGACTCATTCAAAGCAGTTATCGATCCTGAGGAGGCTGACTACCTCTACTTTGTTGCCCGCGGCGACGGAACTCATGTTTTCACGGATACGCTCGACGAGCATAACAAAGCAGTGGCGGCGGTACGCAAACTATCCAAAGACATCCCCAAAGATTAAGCCCCGGCTGAAGGTATCCGGCTCCGGACAAATTATGAGGTTGTGAAAACACACCGAGTTTGTTATTGCCAGACATCACCTCCACGGGAAAGCGAAGGGAAAATGCAGCACTTTGTTCTGGGAACAGCCGGCCATGTCGATCACGGGAAGACATCTCTGATTAAAGCCCTGACCGGCACGGATACAGATCGTCTCAAAGAGGAAAAAGAAAGAGGTATCACCATCGAGCTGGGTTTTGCCTCTCTTTCGCTGCCTTCGGGGCGCACACTGGGCATCGTCGATGTGCCGGGGCATGAGAAATTTGTCAAACACATGGTCGCGGGCGCGGCAGGCATCGACATGGTCCTGATGGTCATCGCCGCGGACGAGGGCGTGATGCCTCAAACCAAGGAACATCTGCAGATCTGTTCGCTCCTGGGCATCACCGCCGGTGTGGTCGCGCTGACCAAAACCGATCTGGTGGAAAAAGACTGGCTGGAGCTGGTCCACTCCGATGTAACCGATTACCTTAAGGACACTTTTCTGGCCGGCGCCCCCGTCATTCCCGTTTCGGCCGCCGCCGGCGCCGGTATCCCCCGGCTGCTGGCCTGCCTTGACGAGGTTGCCGGACACCTTCAGGAAAGAACCGACGACGGCATTTTCCGCCTGCCGATCGACCGCATTTTCACCATGAAAGGCTTCGGCACGGTAGTCACCGGCACGCTCATTTCCGACCGGATTGGCGTAGGTGAAGAAGTTCAGATCCTGCCGGCAAACATCTCCGCGCGCATCCGTGGCATCCAGGTACATGGCCATACGGCGGAAACCGCCTTTTCCGGGCAGCGCAGCGCCGTCAACCTGCAGGGCATTGAAAAATCCACGCTGGGCAGAGGCAATGTATTGGTTCGCCCGGAAACCGTGCGTCCCACCAAGCGTCTCGATGTATTTTTAGAGTATCTGGACTCCAATACACGTAAACTCAAAAACCGGACACTGGTGCGCCTGCACACCGGCACAACAGAAATCATGGCGCGCGTCATCCTCCTTGAGGCCGATGAACTTGCGCCCGGCGAGCGGGGTTTTGCCCAGTTTATCCTTTCACAGGAAGACGTCGTGGTTGCCGGCGACCATTTTGTCCTGCGCAGCTACTCGCCGGTCACCACCATCGGCGGTGGACGGATTCTCGATCCGCTGCCGGGAAAGCATAAAAGAAAAAACGAAAAAATACTGGCCGGCCTGCACACGCTGAAAGATGGTTCCTTGATGGACAAGATAGCCGTTGTGCTGGAGCGGGCAGGCTATGGGGGCATCCGCATCCGGGATCTCGCCTTCCGTCTGGGCGTTCATGCCAAAAAAATCAGAGAGGCGCTCGAGAAAATGTTTTCCAATCGTCAGGCGATTTTGCTTGCCGGAGACGATGCGGCGGTTCTTTCACCAATCCTGCACACCCAGTTGGAGGAAGCTCTTTTAAATGGTCTGGCCGCCTACCACAAAAACAATCCTCTGAAGGCAGGCATCTCCAAAGAAGAGCTCAAATCAGCCCTTCCTCCGGCGGTAAGCACCAGACTATTCAATATGGTGATCGCCGCGCTGGTGAAAAAGGGAACTATCGCCGGCGACAAGGACAGTGTCCGGCTGGCATCACACAGTGTAAAACTAGCCGGCGACGAGGACGACCTGCGCCGCTCCATCGCCTCTGTTTATGCCCGCGCCGGCTTGACCCCCCCTTCACTTGGCGAGGTGTATGAAAAATTCGGCCACAACAAAACCATGGCGCAAAACATCGTCCAACTGATGATCAAAGACGGAGAACTGGTCAAAATCAACGAAGACCTTTGCTTTACCCGGCCGGTCATGGAAAAGCTGCGCGAAGACTACAAGGCACGACTCATCAAAGACGGAAAAGCGACACCGGCGACCTTCAAAGACCTGACCGGACTGTCACGAAAATACATCATCCCGCTTATGGAGTACTTTGACTCAACCAAACTGACGGTACGGGTGGAAGACCACCGGATACTGAGAGAAAAACCCTGACCGGGAAAGAATCAAAACACGAAAGGCAATTCATTTGAAAACCAAAACCATCTATCTTCAGGACATCAGACAGGGAGACAAAATCGCATCCTCTTTTTTAGTCACAGAAAAGAATATGGCCTTTTCACAAAAGGGCTCGCCCTATATCAATGTGCGTCTCAAAGACAAAACGGGCGAAGTAGATGCCAAAGTATGGGACAGGGTGGACGAGCTCGACCAAACGTTCAAAAAAGGCGATATCATCTTCATAGAAGGGCGGGTGCAAAGCTACCGCAACGCCCTGCAGGTCTCGATTCTTTCCGCCCAAACGTGCGACCCCCAAAGCATTGATTCGTCTGATTATCTGCCGGCCAGCGCTCTGGACACAGACGCCATGTTCGCGGAACTTACCGCCTTCATCGATACCGTCAAGCTGGAGCCGGCCAGAAAACTTTTGGCCGCTTTTTTCCACGATGAAAAAACGGCCGAACCTTTCCGGCGTGCCCCCGCCGCCAAAGGCTTTCACCACGGCTATCTGGGCGGCCTGTTGGAACACACCCTGTCGGTCGTCAAACTGCTCGACCGGATAGCCGCTCATTACCCAGAGCTCGACCGCGACCTGCTCATCGCCGGCGGCATGCTGCACGACATCGGCAAAATACACGAACTGACCTATGACAACATGATCGCCTACAGCGACGAAGGCAGACTGGTCGGTCATCTGGTCATCGGTGTGGAAATGCTCGATGGGAAAATCGCCTCTATCGAGGACTTTCCGGAGCGCCTCGCGCTGGATCTGCGACACATCATACTTAGCCACCACGGCGAGTTTGAATACGGCTCGCCAAAACGGCCGAAAACCATGGAAGCGATGGTCGTCCATTTCATGGATGATCTCGATGCCAAGCTCAACGCATTTCAATCCATTGTCGCCGCCGACGCCGCGAACACCGACACTGAGTGGACCGCCTACAACCGCTTTTTCGAGCGCTATCTGTATAAAAGGAAAAAGGGATAAACAACCGGGTAGTTCTTCAGATCACGACGGACCGTGTAAATATTAAACGTAGAAACCTGAGTCCTTTGCCGCCCGTTCGTGGTGAGCTTTCTTGCCGTTCATGCTGAGCTCTTCACTGACGATTCATGCTGAGCTTTACCGACGATTCATGCTGAGCTTTAATACCCGTTCATGCTGAGCCTGTCGAAGCATCCTTTAGCTAATCCTCTAAACTTCTAACCCTCCAACCCTCCAACCCTCCAATCCTCTAATCTTCTAATTCTCCACCCCCGGCCCGCTAAAGCAGGCCACACCCGCCGGCAGGGGACAAGAATGATGCGCTTCGCGCTTTATTGCCGTTCGTGGTGAGCTTTATTACCCGTTCGTGCTGAGCCTGTCGAAGCATGAACGTGGTACCACAAACCACTAGCGACGAGCCACGAGCTATGAGCTACTTGCTATATCCCATCCACTAGTGTGAGAGATTTTTCAACTGCCTGTAACTACCGCTAAAAAAGTCGGTTTTTTTTACACATTAAGCATTTTCCGGCCTGACGCGGCGCTAACGAAATTTGTATCGCCTCCCATAAATTACAAATCATCAATATTTACAATAGTATAAAAGAGACAAGCGCCTGCTTCGGGTCATGAGGTACAATTTATGCATATACTAGCGAAGCAAAAATAGTTAAACGACCGCCTAAAAGGGATACATATGAAAAAGGACAGCTCCATTTGCTTCCGCGCCAGCAAAGACCTGCGTGATGCCCTGGAAGCGATTTCTGCAGAAGACAGACGTTCACTCTCCTCCACCATCTCCAATATCCTTTCTGACTATTTGAAGAAGCGCAAACTTGTCACTTCAATGGTGCAGTCGGAAAAGCGCCAGTACCCGCGTGCCGTCCTATCCGTCCCGGCGGTCATCAACCAGCCGGACACCTCGCAACTGGGCATTGCGGCGATCACGGAAATTTCACTGGGCGGTTTGAAGATCCTGCTTCCGCGGGAACTGGAGCAAAGGCTGGCCATCGAGCCACATGGTTCCAGATTTGAAGTGGTTTTTAACCTGCCCACAAACAACACACCGATCAGACTCTCCTGCGAGTCCAGAAATGCAGTCGATCTGGACAACAACTTCCAGGTCGGGGCAACGTTTGTCGATGCAGACTTTGAAAACTACAAATCGCTCCAGGCCTATTTGATTTGACGCGCAGTCTCCTTTTTGCACCGGGTTTTTTGGAGAACTTTGCCAAACCCTGCCCAACCGGCAATGTCATCATACCGGTGAAAGCCTGCCCGCGAAATCGGGGGGGGCCGGCATCCAGTGTTGCCAAGTGCCTTGGGGATTCCGGGTCAAGCCCAGAGTAACTCGAAGAGGCATTATTCAAATGTTTTTTTGGTAACGCAAAGGGGAGAATTTTGTATGACAAATTTCTTAAGCGTCGGTTTTTTTAACAAAACAAAGTATTGTCATACACTTGAATACACTGGGCTTTTCGAGGTGCTGAAAAAAAGTATTTCCTGAATGTCGGAATACTTTACATTTGGAAAAAACGCAGTGGCTCAGGCTTGATTACCAAACAGCATTTGTCAAAAATATATTCTAAAATAACAAGGAGTTATGACAATAAATGAATTATTTGAACCACACGGCACAATTCATGCTTTAATTGTCATACAAAATGGAGTCGAATTAACTAGGGAAAAAAACTTGTGATATATAAGGAGAGAAAAAATGAAAACAAAAATCCTGATGACTTTTCTGGCCGTATTCTTCCTAGCAACAGGAAGTGCGCTGGCGATACCGGTGGTGACTATATCAATCGACGGCAATACCATCACATATGATGTTGTTAACGATATTGACGGCTTCGACATTTACAATATAGCCTTAGGACCTTCTAATTTGAGCATCGACGGAAGCTGGGTAGTGCCTGAGGGAACCAGTTACAATGGTGCAAACGGTTATGATTTATTTGTTGTAGATCCTTATAATAATAGGGTGACTGGGCTGCAAATTACCTATTCGATACTGCCGGACGAAATTACATATGCCATCTTTATCGCAGGTGAAAATACATATGATGGAGAAGGGGCAACCTATTTAGGATATTCTAAGAAGAATCAATTATATTCATATGGATTTTTTGGTACAGTCAGCACTGCCAGTGTTCCGGAACCGGCATCGTTACTTCTGCTAGGACTTGGACTTCTTGGGATAGCTACAACTAGGAAGAGATTACAAAAATAGTACATCAACTTAATTCAATAGTAAAAGGCAGGGCTCTGGAAGTCCTGCCTTTTACTATTGAGACCTTATCAAAAAATTCAAGTCGAGTTTATTGGCGGGAAGAACAAAGCCAATGTTGAAAAGTTTCTTTCTTTATCTGGTTACTCTTTTCTTACAACACACAATGTAACTTAAGACTCGCCTCTCCAGAATGAATCATCTCCCTCACCCGTCAAGTTTTTTGTATTACTGTAATCAACCTCATTCAGCTCGGGACATTGCCAAACCTTTCTACCAACAGTCAAATGTTTGTCTTTTACCGCTGATATACCTTCATAATTTGGTGTTACTTTTTCCATAAATATTCCCCCTTTGATTACAAATTACATTATCAATTAATCTTAAAGATTGTTTTCTGTCAACAACTTTGTTTTACTTATAGACCTCGACTCAATTCATGAACTCGAAGCGGGAAAAACCAAATTAGCAAAACTAATCGAACGAAGAAATGCGCCAATATTTTTTGAGCTAGCGTTCCCTGATAAAACCGTCTGCCAGAGATTTTTTGCAGCATCCACATCGACATATTTTCTTACTTCAGCCGCGGTTTCCATGTGGTTAAGCACGTAATCAATATTACTTTTCTGGTCAACAACTCTGAAAAGACCGTCTGCCGCTTGCTTGCCATGTAAAGTGTTCAAGCGGACACAGTCCGGCAGCAGGCCATTCATGGCGCGACGGATCAACATGCGCCGCCCTTCAGATGAAAAGAATTGATCATCGGGAACGCCCATACAGTATTCCACCAAATGGACATCCGCACTCGGATCCCTTACTTCTAACTCATGAAAGGCCTGTATGGAGGGCCAGAAAAAGCCAGCAATTATTCCGGTTTGCCTGATAGTCAGATCCCTTTCCGTCAAAGGATCAATTCCTTCCAGGATCACGCTTTTATTTTTTAGCCCCATACGTTTTATAAAATCTGGTTGGGGGCAAGCATAAAGTAGATTGTTTTCCTGATGAAGAAAGTTTCGGCACCTCAATATGGTCGGCTTCAGCAGCGGACGAAGCAATTGGCTCTTTATAGAGCGCGGAAAAGAGATATTAGCATTTTTGCGATACTTGTGTAATGCCCGCCAGCCTTTGCGCCACTGGTTTTTGCAAAACAGACAATAAACGTAATTTGTACCACCATTCCATGAAAAGCTACCATTACCGAGATGTCCTATTAGCAATACACCAAAATCTCTGGCTTTCGCATTTTGAAGCATCGAGATAATCCAAAACATATTTATGGCAGCATGTTGTGGTTCTCCGGTGATTTCCAGGCTTTTTTTAATACCGTCAAGAATGGTCATCTCTTCGGCATTTATCGGCACATGCTCAATATTGTCGTAGAGCTTCGCCACCTCGTGGGCGAGTGGCCACTCATCGGTTATTTTGCCGGGAAAAAGGTGCTGGCAGGGATAAAGTGGCACTGAGGTATAGGCAACAAGGGGCTGATTTCGTTTTTTCAGCTCCTGGGCGGCCAGGGCAGTCACAGAGCTGGAATCAAGCCCCGCGCTCAAGGTGGATGCCACGGGCCGGATGGAGTTTAGCCTCACGCGCACGGCGCGGCGGAACTGCTCGAGAAATCCTTCCGCATATTCGTCGTCGGAGGCAAAGCGAATCGGTGGCGCCTCCTCTAGGCGCCAGTACTTTTCAATTTGTTTGCCTCTGTCTGTGATATGGGCAAAATGAGAAGCGGGGAGGAAATTCACATCCTCCCAGAAGGTTTGAAAAAAAGTCTCTTCCGAATAATCAAAGATCATTCTGCGGGCAAGGTGCAATTCATTCAGGCGACGGGGCACCTCACTGTGGGAAAGGACAGCCTCGGAACTGGAGGCAAAAACGACCAGCGGCGGCTTGAAATAGTAATAAAGGCCGGTGTTGCCCATATGGTCGCGGGCGAGAAATAGCTTTTTTTCTTTTTTGTCCCAGGCGGCAAATGACCAGTCACCGAAAATATGCCTGCAGGCCTCCCTGCCCCATTTGCGCCAGGCAAGCCAGACCAGACGCCCGTCCGGTGTGGTCGGCCTTTGGGGATGAGGTATGCCAAACAGATCGCAAAGTTCATCTCGGTTATCGAGGCGTGCCGCCGCTGTGAACAGGACGTCCGTCTCCGTATCGTGATGGGGCATTTTTTCGTAAGGGGACTCGTGGGTGACAATCAAAAGCGCATGACCGAAAGCGGCATTTGCGGAAATAACTGAACCGATTCCATCGGGGCCCCAGTGTGACATCGCTGAGGCCATCTTCTGAAATTCTTCAGGACTTGCCGGACGCCCGTCTAAATTTACAAACCCGAAAATACCGCTCATCAGGACCGCCTGTTTTTCAATAATTATACGATACGCCGATACCGCCGCCATGCTGCTGGCATACGTAACTCATATCAGGAATGATTCAGTTTTGAAAATACAAACTTTCCCCTGCGGGCGCAGGAAAGCGGACCGCCGGTTGATGCGCGCATGATGGCACAGATAAAAGGCTACGTCACAACAATTCAAATAAATCTGATTTTGCGGCTTTCTTATCCAGTGTAAGGACACTTTGACATCCCCAATGATGGGCTGATTGAGCAATCAGCAGATCGGACATATCTACTGATGAGGTCATGGCTGATGAGACAAAAGCCTGAACTGCAGGCTGGGATTCAAATTTCAAAATCGGCATGGAAAGGAGATTTTTAAAAGTTTCAATAACTTCTTGGCGGGAAATATTGTAAACGGATTCCAGTACCCAGATAGTTTCAAGAACAACGGCAAGGGGAACAAACAATATCCCCTGAGAATCTTGTGTATCTTTGAAAAGCTTATAAACTGCCTGCGCCTGCTTTTCATCGTCTCTTACAAGAAATCGCACAATGATATTCGTATCGAGCGCTTTCATCCTTTTTTCTCCCGGATTCTTTTCCGGATACCCTCATCCATGCCTTCAATGGATACGGGTTTTCTCCTGGAGTCATGAAGGCTTCCAAAGACACCGTCAACCGTGGTTGCCACAGGACAAAGGACCACACGCCCATCCTGTAAAACAGAAAAATCCACTTTCCCTCCCACTTTCAGCTTCAGAGCTTCTCTTATCGGCTTGGGTATTGTGATCTGCCCCTTGCTGGTTAATGTTGCCCTCATCATTCAACAATCCTCCTTACCTTTACAATATTTCCTTACTTTAAGGTAAGGCATATTTCTCTAAAAGTCAATACCTCATTGCCCGGAGCACACCAGATCCTAGCGCTCCACCAAAATTAGGCGGCGCTCTTCCAGCTTGTTTAAAAATTTCAGCACATCCGCCGCGCACTGCTCGGCGCTCACCTCGTATTGTTGGCAAAGCCGTTCGCACAGCTCCTCGACCGTAATTGGCTTTGCCAGGTTCTGCCAGATGGCCGTGGCGATGGGGTTCAGTGAATAATACTTACCGCGGTCAATATCCGCCATCACCAGCTCATCATCCACCGGCTCGGCAACCGGCTCATCAGAGCGCACAACTTTGCTTTTCATTGATACTCTCATGCATCAGCCCCTCTAATCATCCAACCCTCCAAACTTCCAATCCTTTAATCTTCCAATCTTCTAACTCTCCACCCCCGGCCCGCCCCCTTCGACAGGCTCAGGGCAGGCTTCGACAGGCTCAGGGCGAACGGGGGACATCAGTGGATGCGCTTTGCTATTTTTTGACTGTTCATAAATTTTAATGCCCGTTCATGGTGACTTTACGGCCCGTTCGTGGTGAGCCTTAATGACCGTTCGTGGTGAGCTTGTCGAACCATGAAGGGCACACCATGAGCTATTCGCTCCTCGCTTTTCACTCCTTACCCGTGGCAATCGCTTATGACGACGCTATTTCATGAAAGAACTGTTTGGTTTTCAACCATTCCTCCGGGGACAGCCTTTCAAATGTTTCGGATTCCGCGCTGAACATGTTTACATTCAAATCTCTTTCGGCATCGTCAAAGTAAACAAGGCTTTTTTTGATTTGAAAAAACATTTCTTCGCCGACATTATATTTGCGGCCGACAGCCGACAGAAGATCGCTCATGGAATAAGCAGTCTTTTCGATAATAAACTTCAGATCAATAAAATCTTTACAAGCTCCGCGCTGATTTATCGCAATGAGCTTCATACAGGCCAGGTCGAGAAGAGATGCAACCGGCAATGGAAATCCGGGATCGTGTACTGGCTGATTAAGCAAGGGATAAGGATACCGAAAAAGGCTGAAACCGGTGTTGTTTAAATTCAATACAAGAGTGTTTTTCTCAATTTTCGCCGCAGACACCCTGAAGCCCGGACCGAAAGCGATCTGCAATTGCCGATGCCAATGGAGGCTGTCAATTTCTTCTGACGTAAAGAAATCGAAATCAACCGACAGGCGATGCCCCAAATGCAAAGCCACAGCCGTCCCTCCTGCCAGATAAGTTTGCGCCGGAAGTTCGTTCAGAATCGGATTTTTTAGTATGGACGCCATATCGGCGGTAATGCTTCGGAAAAACATCTGGTCGCCTCCCGCGGAATGCCGAAAACCATTGAAAAATAATTGACGGTTTTAGGACTCAGGTTTCTGCTCTGGCTGACAACTTTCTTTATGAATTCCTCTCCATAAAAGGCAAGAACCGCCTTGAACTCTCCTTCCGTCCCCCGCTCAAGAACACGCTCGACGATGATGAATTTATCGCTGTCAGAATCGAGCAATGATTTGTCCCAAAAAAGTCTCTTGTTCTGATTTATAATTTTGTCTATTTCAGCCATGTATATAAAACTCACATTGGGTGTTTATCCCTTGCTTATATATGTCATATTATCAGGGTTAAGCTTCCAGGAAAATGAAAATTTTACCCCTGTCGATATCCGCCATCACCAGCTCATCATCCACGAACTACGAGCTATCGGCTATCCTCTAATCTTCCAATCTTCTAACCCTCTAATCTTCTAACCCTCCACCCCCGGCCGCTGACGCGGGCCACCCCCGCCAGCGGGGGATATCAGTGGATGCGCTTCGCTATTTTTTTGACCGTTCATAAAATTTTAATGCCCGTTCGTGGTGAGCCTTAATGCCCGTTCGTGGTGAGCCTGTCGAACTATCCTTTATCCTTTATCCTTGAGCCTTTATCCTTGAGCCATGAACCACGAGCTATCGGCTATCCTCTAATCCTCTAATCTTCCAATCTTCTAACCCTCTAATCTTCTATTCCTCCAATCTTCTCCCTCAAAGCGGTATATTATTGTGCTTCTTGATCCGACGCGCCTCTTTTTTGTCGCGCATGGCCTCAAGAACCGCGATAATCCGCCGGCGCGTGTGGGAGGGTAAAATCACCTCGT
>Ga0302249_1001427_pt1 | contig 16535 bp, 14 predicted proteins | sample AAG_UR_Val_MG_FD_193531 | JGI IMG/M metagenome (GOLD analysis project Ga0302249, IMG submission 193531) | Enriched activated sludge microbial communities from anaerobic digester in WTTP, New Holstein, Wisconsin, United States - AAG_UR_Val | ecosystem: Engineered > Bioreactor > Anaerobic >... | reverse complement strand
CCGACCGCAGGGCCATGGCCGACAGCGCCGCCTCGACGACGAGCAGGGCCATGCCCGCCGCAAAAAAGCGCGGCACGACGCTTTTCGGGTCCCTCGAGACGACGTAGACAGCCAGCCCGGCTGTCACCACCGCCGCCAGATATGCCATCAACACACTGATATTCATCATTTTTATTACTTGAGGAGGACCATTGGAAGGATTTTACGATACGTTGTCGAGGCCCCAGACGGCGTTCCCGAACAAAGCGATAAGCATGTGTCATCGCGAGGCACGGCGAAATCAAGAAGTATTTCACCGATGCCTGACATCGCTTAGGACACTTTTCAAGATTTCACTTCGATATTTTTCTCGATGGCCTGAAGGGAAGATTTCAATCGGGGAAGTTCGTTTGCGACAACCTGCCAGACAATCTCCGTGTCGATACGAAAGTAATCATGCACGAGAATGTGTCGCATGCCGATCATTTTCGACCAAGGCACGTCGGGTGCTAATCTACGGACATCCTCTGGAATTAACCTTGCCGCCTCACCGATGATCTGAAGATGCCTCGTGAACCAGCTTTGAATCAGCTCATCCTGTTCGAACCTTGACTTGCCCAGTACCGAGTAGCGTTCAATATGTTAGATCGCTTCGAGAATGTCTTTGATACGCTCTTTTGGATCTCTCACAGCGACACCGCTTCCCTTAATACTCGATCCCGGATCCGTGGATTAAGCCCGCGCTCGGTCACCACATCAACATCACACCCGAGGACTTCCTGCAGGTCCATGAGCAGACCACCAAGATCGAAAAGACTCCTGCCCGGCTCCATTTCAACAAGAAAATCAATGTCGCTTTTCTCGTCGGCTTCACCTCGGGCGACAGACCCGAACACACGGATATTACGGGCACCATGTATGGCCGCAATTTTTTCGATCTCACCCCTTTTTCTTGTTAAGACATCTCTGAGATCCATACTAATAACTCTCCAACTACAACATAAGTGAATTCAGCTTAAAATACAAGGAGTTGATTATATGCCCTGCTCTATTCTCAGCTAATCCGGCAATACAAACTTCCCAATTTCCCAATAACCAGATTCCTGTTACTCGTCCTGTAGCCCGACGCCCTAACGCGCTGCGGCATACTTCCTCCACTTCTTGCACTGCCGCGCAACAAACGTGCCGCACGTGTGGCAGCTGCTATCGGCTTTTCTTTTTGATTGATGTCGTCAACGACCGCAACATTTTCGATATTTTATCACATAACCCATCAAGGCTCTGACTATCATCTGTCTTTATCAAATCAAGTCCTGCTGCAAATTCCAGAAGGTATTGAGTCTCGCTGAGTGAGCGGTTCGCTATATTGATAAACTGAAGCAATTCTTTTGTGTGAGGACTTGCACAACCCTCTGCTAGATTAGTCGGTATGGATAGCGCAGCCCTCCGCAACTGATTTGTCAAGTCATAAGCATACTTTGCGGGGAAATTGTCTGTAAGCTTGTAGATGCGAAAGGCCAACTCGTTTGCTTTTTGCCATGCGACCAAATCTCTGTATTTCTTCGCTCCAGTCATTGTTTTTCTTCTCTATTAATATCCCCTTCTTTCACTTCTTTCACTTCCCCCACTTCTTCTTCAGCTTCTTCTCCCACTCCCACGCCGTCCTGATGATATATTCGAGATCGTTGTACTTGGGAGCCCATCTGGTGGTCTGCTTCAGCTTGTCACTATCAGCTATGAGGGCCGGCGGGTCCCCTGCCCTTCTGCCTGTCTCTTCCACGGGGAAATCGATGCCTGTAACCCTCTTCGCAGTGTCGACGACCTCCTTTACCGAATAACCGGAGCCGTAGCCGCAATTCATGACCGTGCTCCGGTTCGTTCTAAGCAGATGATCCATCGCCCTTACGTGGGCATCCGCGAGGTCGTCCACGTGGATGTAATCCCGAATGCATGTGCCGTCCGGCGTCGGGTAATCTGTCCCATAGACATACAATTTGGGATATTCGCCAAGAGCAGTTTTCAGGGCCCGCGTAATTAGATGCGTGGCCTCCTTGTAGGCCTGACCCAGCTGGCCGCCTGAATCGGCACCCGCCACATTGAAATACCGGAGAGCCACATACCGGAAATCCGTCGCTGCGGCCAGATCGGCCAGCACATGCTCGATCATGACCTTTGTCATGCCGTAGGGGTTGATAGGCGACATGGGGGCGATTTCCGATACTGGGATTTTCTCTGGGATGCCATAGACGGCCGCCGTTGAAGAATAGATAAAATTCCCGACGCCGTGAGCCCGCATGCCCTCCAGGAGATTCAGTGTGTTGGCCACGTTGTTTCTATAATACTTCAGCGGCGCACTGACGGACTCCTCCACCTGGATATAGGCCGCAAAGTGGATGACCGCCTCGGGCCTGAAATCCTTGAGCACCTGGTCGATAGCAGAGCGGTCTTCCAGATCTCCCCTCACCAGTTTTCCCGACAAGACGGCCCATTCATGCCCCGTTGAGAGATTGTCGAACACGCATATCTCGTGCCCCGCTTTCCCCAAAGCCTTAACCGCATGGCTGCCAATGTACCCCGCCCCACCCGTTACCATTATCCGCATAATATCGCTCTCTTCTTCTTTTATTTTCTCATCTTATCTTCAAGCCTTAGCGGCCTTCACTTCCTGCACTTCCTGCGCTTCCTTCACTTCTTCCACTTCTTCCACTTCTTCTGCTTCTCTCACTTCTTTCACTTCCCCCACTTCTCTCACTTCCCATAATATTCCCTATACCACTCGACAAACTTGCCAATCCCTTCCCGGATGGAAGTGCCGGGCCTGAACCCCACCTCGGCCATCAGGTCATCCACATCAGCAAAGGTCTCGGGCACGTCACCCGCCTGCATGGGGAGAAGACGCATCTGCGCCTTACGGCCCAAATGATCTTCCAGCACCGCGATGAAATCCATCAGCTCGACGGGCTGATTGTTTCCGATATTGAACAGCCGGTAGGGTGCAAAGCTGCTCGCCGGGTCGGGCTTGTTTCCGTTCCATTCCGGAGATCCAGAAGGGATCCTGGTCATGACACGGACAACCCCCTCGATGATGTCGTCGATGTACGTGAAGTCCCGTCTCATCTTGCCGCTGTTGTAGACATCGATCGCCCTGCCCTCCAGGATTGCCTTCGTAAACAGGAAGAGAGCCATGTCGGGCCTTCCCCAGGGCCCGTACACCGTGAAAAAGCGAAGTCCCGTGCAGGGCAGTTTATAAAGAGCCGCATAGGTGTGGGCCATCAATTCGTTGGCCTTCTTTGTGGCTGCATAGAGGCTGATGGGGTGGTCGACATTATGATGCACGGAAAATGGCATGGCCGTATTGGCACCGTAGACGGAACTTGACGATGCATAGACAAGATGCTTTACCGCATTGTGCCTGCAGCCTTCCAGTATGTTCGTAAAGCCGGTGAGGTTGCTGTCGACGTAGGCATGGGGATTCTCCAATGAATATCGGACGCCGGCTTGTGCGGCTAGATGCACAACGATATCAAGTTTCTCCGTCTGAAATAATCCCGTCATTCCCTTTCGGTCAGCGAGGTCGAGACGATGGAAATGAAAATGAGCGTGCAGGGCCAGGATGGCTAGACGGTCTTGCTTGAGTTGGACCTCATAGTAATCATTGAGGTTATCTAGCCCGATAACCTCGTGTCCATCATCCAGCAGCCTTTTCGCAAGATGAAAGCCGATGAATCCGGCTGAACCTGTGACCAGTATTCTCATGAATTCAATCTGATCTCCATTTTCTACCGAGGAACTCGCAGATATGACATTTTATGTTGACGATTATCACCAATATGGATAGTAATTCTGCATTAAAGGAAAGCCACTTCAATGTCACGCCCTGGGAAATACATGATACGCTTAGCAATGTTCATTGTCTTGGCATTGCTGCTTGGCGTTGCAGGCTGGTACGGATTTTGCGCCCTGTATTATGGGCAGATAACCCTGCAGTGGAATGCAAACAGGGAAACTGATCTCGCAGGATACAAAGTCTATTATGGGATCTCTTCTAAAAACTATACACGTTCTGTTGTCATTGGACTTGCCGCGGAGCCACATACAGAAATAGTGAATTATAAATTGACAGGACTCACTAAAGGGCAAAAATATCATATTGTCGTCACTGCGTATAATACTTACGGGTATGAGAGCACGTTCTCCAACGAAGTGGAAGGAATTGCACGTTAACTTTTGTACGGCGCAACGTTAACTCGACTGAATCACATCCATAAATGATACTTGATAGTTGACTTCCTAACGCCCGTCCCACCCGGCCAACCTTGCCCAAAGCCACCAGGCAGCATACGCCTTTAGATTCGCATTCAGCGGTTGAGAATGCGCAGAATCACATTTATACCAATCGACCCCTTCCGCGTGTTCCTTTTGCCATTCTATTGCCCAATTCCCATCCCGTTTACCGTCGCCCTGTCTTGAATAGTCACAATTGTCATTAGGATATTTGTTCCCGAAATAAACGCCGTCGGGATTCCACGTTTCAATATCGGCAAAATCATACAGTATTCTATTGTTCGCCCGGCAATAAGCTCTGATCTGTTCATTCCGTCTGTGCACATTACCGCGAAGTCCTGTGCCATCCAAGTGTCCCGTCATGTATACAAAGTGTACACTTGGATAATCTCTTTCCAATGCATTCATAAGGTTTAAATACAGGTCAATCTCTGCTTCTGATGCATCGACCTGCCCGCACCACGACCAGATGACGACATTCACATCAGGGTGAGATTTGAGATAGATTCTCGTTTCCTTTTCCCATTTGGTTCTATCCGGGTAGCCGAGATCCATATAGGACTCTGAAAACGGGGTATCCCGTAAATCGAGCGCACCACCCGTCCCACTTTTGTTAAATGCATACAGAGGACCTTTGAAACGAACCAGCCCCTCCATGCCAGTAACAAGCTGACTGCCGTGGGATGTGTGGCCGTAAGCGATGTGCAATTTTGCCTTAGCGGCATGAATCCACTGCGTCGGGATTCGATCCAGCTTTGTGCATCGGTGGTCAACTATGATTTCGCATGTCGGCCTCGATGGCAGGCTGGCCGGAGGAGACCCGCCTCTTGTCGCATATACGCCGCTACCGCATGCAGATAATATTAGTAAAATTGCTGCTATGAAAAAGATATTTGCTGAGAGTCGCATGCCTCGCGCGAACCGACCCATATTTGTCCCCCCTCATAACTTGCTGAACAGAATCGCCGCGCCTTACACAAACATCAGAAAGAATTCACCGGTGCGCGCATGCACTAGGCATTTGGAAAGCGGACCCTTGCCATGTTGACGCATATCGCATAATCGTTTTCCGAGATCCAGCCTCGCCACCGGCCATATAAATAGGCCGACGCCCATATGAGGATCGAGCCGGCTATGAATAACATAACAAATCCGACAGGGCCAAGTGTTCCTTTCATACCCAGCAGCGCCGGCACGCTTTCAATGATGGCAAACTGGATCACGAATGTGAAAAGGGACGTCCTTCCGAAAACAGACAACAGCCAGAATAACCGGTTGTATCGCCCCATAATATCCGTCTCTTTCAAAAAGACGGCACACAAAAACGCAAGGGCTGCCAGATAGCCGGGAAGGATCGCAGTCGTCTGGCCTGGGTAAATAGCAAGAAATATGTTGGGGTTCCAGGTGCTGCCAAAAGTCATCTTCAGCATTTTATAGCCCAGCACAAGCACAATGCTGCAAACGGCTAAGAAGAGACTGCTTCTGTTAAGCATCCTCACCACTGCAGATACTTCCAGCGTTCCCTTCTTATGGCACATCAGGGCATAACCTGCAAAAGAGCCTGATAGAAATATCGCAAGCCACGGCATAAGGGGAAACCAGAATACCTTAGGTATACCCAACCCGCCAAACGTCAATTCCTGAAGAATCATCAACAGTGTATTATTGGGAATTACATACGCCCTGATGAGAACAGCCGACACGAGCATAGCTGCTATAATCACAACCCTCGTCGCAGGTCCCAGATAGATGATAAATAAAGGAGACACGAGCATACATATTGCAATCATATCGGTAATTGGATAATTTAACACTACCATATTTACAAGCGCGGCAGCACTTGACGTGCGTTCTATGCCAGCCGTATTGAAAAAGTAGCTTGCCAAGTTGATCAACACGTGCGCGATAAAAAGCAGAAACACCGCACGTCCAACATAATTACGATATGCCTTTCGCCAATCGGACTGCATATAGAGGAAATAACTGAACATTACCCCCGAAATCGACACGAACGCCACAGCGGCAAGCCCCGTCAAGTTCCACAGCAGAAAATCAATCAGCCGGGGGATTGCTTTGAAGTTCACGCTGAGGTAAGCGTGCTGCATAATCACGAGCAACATCGCAATGCCTTTGAGTATATCAACGGCAAGGATACGCTTATGCGCTGTGTGATGCATAGAGTAGACTAACGGCCTGACAATCTCACCTCTGAGGCGTCCACATGGTGTCTGATCTCCCAGCAAACGTCCTGAACCAGGCCGACAGCTGTGCGAGAAGAGTCACCAGAAAGAATTTTGCGAGATCCGTGATTTTTCCGCCAGCAAATCCTAGTATACCAAGCATTGCTACTGCCAGGGCAGTGAGTTGAATACCGAGAGTAATGCTGTAGAGATGCGATCTTCCCAGGAGCATGAGGTTAGTTCCAAATGCTGCAATCAGGAAGAATGGGACGAGAAATCTCATGATCTTGTGGGATAGGAGAAAATACGTGAACCAGCCATATTTCAGCGGATTGAGAAACTCCAGATTTCGCCGTATGGCGTTCAGCGTGCGATTCGTGATTCTAACCTGGCGCTGATACTCTTTAACTGTTTCATCTGCCGATTTTTCGAAGCAATAGACGTCGGGATCCATGACGACTCTCCTGCCCTGTCTAATTACGTGAAGCGGAATAACAAAATCATTAATATCATCCGCCCGAAGAGTCTTGTAAAGCTCTTTCCTCATTGCAAAGACTGCCCCGTCAGCGCCTACACAGGATGATACATGACTTTCATGAATCTTTATCAATCGCTCGAAGCGTGAATACATTCCCGTTGTGTCCTCTGCCCGATTGACTTCACCATACCGCGTCCAACCCGTAACAAGACCTACTTCTCTGTCTGCAAAGTTTCGGACAAGCTTAATAAGCATGTCGCTGTTAAACATGGAATTAGCATCTGTGAATAGAACGATGTCGCCCTTTGCTTCAGGCACAGTGCGGTTCAAACATAATGTCTTTCCTGATCTTTCTTCGAAAGCCCTGAGCGCAATCCGTTTATCGTCGAAACTGCGAACAATATTCTCTGTATTGTCCTTAGATCCATCAGACACGACCAGTATTTCGAACTCCTCGGTCGGATAATCTAATCCCAGTGTATTCTCGATCTTCTTCGCTACAATCTTCTCTTCATTATAGGCGGAAATGACTACCGAGACGAACGGTTTGATATACTCTCGACGCCAAGGCCTGCGTGCTATTTTCGCAATAACGAGCAGACTAACAGGAAACACGATGTATGAATAAATGGATAGCGCGACAAATATCCAGAATATCATCTCCATATCAATGACCTAGCCCATCGTTATTGTACAGCTACAAATCAAACTTTCTTGGAAAATACTAGCAGCAACAATAGCAATGTAGCATGGATCTCTCTGAGAAGTGTTAATCAAGAACATTCTTTGCGTACTCTTGTTTTATTGAGACAAGTTCTTCGGATTACGTTTCTAACATGCAAGCGGCATAAATAACGCATCACCTATACTACTAGTGTATTGGCAGAATCTTATCCCGCAAAGCCTGCGCTATGAGACGGTTGGCCAGCGGCTTATAGTGAACTCCATCTTCATGAAATAGTTCAGCTGTTGGCTGCCTTGACAAGAGCAAAACCTGCCGTGCGTCAATTACATTGAACTCACCAGACCTTATGATATGAAGGGCCCTCGAATATAAATCTGGGAGAATACTTTGAATACCTCGCCGAGAATACTCCTTTTCGCTGGGCATCATAATGAATATCACGCAGGCCCCATGCTCTCGTGCAGTTTGCACAATATTATCCATAACCGCTAAAAGAAGGTCTTCTGTCTCGCTATCCGGGATAAAATAATTGCATAGTTTGTGCACCCTATGGTAAGCAAAACGAATAAAAGCCGAGAGAGGAAAGAGACCCATCCGGCAATACCCGCTGAAATAATCATAGTAGTGATCGTTCTTTCTTAGGAAATCGAACAGTTCCGGATTATTAGGAACACGTGCAAGCTGAATTTCAGGGTGAACCGGGATTAACCGTAATTTGCCATCAGTCAGTTCATACCGCGGTTTCAGGTAGGGCATGTTTCTTTCTTCACGCATGCGTAACGGTATATAGTGATTATTCAACCCCCCTATTGATGATAGGTCCAGACCAACGACTACGACCTTGGCCTGATATTTGTGCAGGTCGTGTCTGTAGGATAGCAAGCATTGGTCCATTGAGTACATCATAGTCCCAAAATTCAGGGCTTCAACATCTCCTCCTTCAAAATAGCCCGAAATGGTCTCATTGTTCTTAACGTGCGTACCGCCATTGACCATTGAGCTGCCAAGAAATATGAGACGTCGTTCCTTGACTAGCCCAACATGGTTCGGGTGCACTGAACGGGCACCATTGGCATCTATAACCCAATTACCTATCGCCACGTTAGGTCTATTGCGCCATCCGCAGTATTTATCAGGGAGGAGGTATGCATCTCCTTGAAGGAACCGATGCGTCGCGTCGACAGATTGCGTGCCAAGATACCATGACAAGTATTGAGTCCGTGGAATGACTTCTGGCAATATCAGAAGTCCGACAAATTCAAATAGCAACCATATCCCTATTACCCCATAAAGAAGAGGTGCCTTGCGTCGCAGGCTTGTCAGTTTAGTAAAAATTGAGAGGCATCTCAAAGTCGAGTTACCCATTCTGTCTGCAAATCATCAGAACTGGAAGTATATGAACGGATTGGGTTTATCTGGAACAAAGTGATACAGCAGGATGATCATACAGGCATACGCCATAGCGCGAGCATGAATGTATTGCCTTTCAACCCCAGGCCACTTGGTCACAATCCAACCATATGTGTGATCAACAATAAATGCCCCAAACCCCAATAATACCGGAGGTGTTAAAAAAAGGATCTCGGAAGATTCGTTTATGAACATTGCCTTCAGATAAAGTATGGCTGTGTCAAAAGTTGAAGCAGCAAATGGAATCCATGCAAGACAGATAAGACTTTGCGTATAACTCCAGCGTGTAACGACGGCAAACCGTCTGCCCCCTGCACCCATCGAACCCCATTGGATTAAATTGGTCATTTTGCTGAGGTATCTGTCTATCGCCAAATAAAGGCCGTGTAGTGCCCCCCAAAAGACAAAGGTCCAAGATGGTCCATGCCAAAGACCGCAGATAAGCATCGTAAATTCGAGATTCAGTAGTGTACGCAAGGCATTTTTATGGCTTCCCCCCATGGGGATGTAAATATAATCTCGAAAAAAAGTCGACATGGTGATGTGCCATCGACGCCAGAAATCTGAAAAACTGGTCGCAAGGTATGGAAAAGCAAAGTTCTCCGGTATTTTCAAACCCAGGATCTTTGCCGAACCAATTGCCATGTTCGAATAACCTGAAAAGTCAGCATATATCTGAACTGCATATCCGAGCATTGCAACCCACAATGTCGTGGACGAATATGAGTTCGGACTGATCATCACCGGGTTCACCAAATAAATGGCTATGTTGTCCGCCACAATCACCTTTTTGAAATAGCCCGTTAAGAATCGAATACATCCGTCTTCTATATTCTCAATCTGAAATGTTCGCTTCTCTGAAAGGCCACTCATGAAGTTATTTGCGCGTGCGATGGGGCCTGCAAACAATTTAGGTAGGAATGTTACGTACGTGATAAATATGAGGAATGAAGCAGTGTTTTTACTTCTGCCGAAATAGAGATCCAACGGATAAGTCAACGCCTGGAACGTAAAGAAGGAAATTCCGACGGGCACTAATATTTGAATTTCAAAGTTAGTAACGTGCCAACCAACGGAATTCGCTAGAGCAATATAGCTATTGATAAAAAAGTTGGCATACTTAAAATAGCCAAGCAGACCGATACTAGCAATTAATGCAATGAATAGCCACGTTTTTCGACTTACGTCAGATTGCGCGAACGCGATTTTATTACCACAAATATAATTAACTACAGTCAAAATAAGGAGTAAAATCGGAAAGCGCCAGTCAACCCATGCGTAAAACAACAAGCTAACGGAAGACAGCAGCAGATTTTGCCATAATTTGGATAGTCGCCAGTAGAAGACAAAAACTACTGATAGAAAAAGAATGAACAACACCGGGATGTTCATATAATTCAGGACGCGCGACCCAAGACACAATTGCTCTCAATATATAAGTCGTACCACTTCTGGAACACCAGGAGCGACCAGATCAGCGTATCATGGATTTCCCTTCCGGAGAAATGTTCATCGAGTATGCTCTTTATGATCCCATTGTTGAGCAAACCATGTTTATTTAAGTTTTTTTCGGAAAGGGCATCCGCCGCATAAGCCCTCAGATCATTTTTCAACCACTGGGTCATGGGCCCCACAAAGCCCTGCTTGCGGTGGTCAATCACTTCCCCGGGCAGGATGTTTCGGACCGCCTTCTTGAGGAGGTACTTCTTCCTGAACCACTTCATCTTCATTTCCGGCGGGATCGTAGCACAAAACTCCATCAGGGGATGGTCGAGGAAGGGAACCCTCACCTCAAGAGCATGATACATGCTCATCCTGTCGGTTACAGCCAGAATATCTTCTGGGAGATAGGTCTTGACGTCGCAGTAAAACACCCTGTTCAGGGCGTCTCTCTCGTCTTCCGTGCGAACGGATCTGAAGTAGTCAAGAATTAGCTCCCTGGGGGTCTCTAGATATTTGCCGAACCTGAACGTGTCAGAAAATAATGATCCCTGGATTCCGGGATTCAGGCGTGTGAGGTATCCATAATACGCGTTTCCATCATCCTGGGATGACGACCGCACAAACCTCTTCATATGATTGACTGTGTAATGGCCGTCGGCACGCTCAGACAAGCCGTCTACGAATTGGCGGATCATGCGCTCCCGCACATAATGAGGCAGTCTCCCATAAAGCGCCCTTGCCCTGAAACCGAGATATCGCTCATACCCCGCGAAGGCCTCATCACCGCCAAGGCCGGACTCGGCCACCGTGACGTTCTCCCTTGCGATTTTGCAAACAAAATACGACGGGATGGTGGAGTCATCCGCAAAGGGCTCGTCAAAAGAACGGACGATCTTTTCCAGCAGGCCCTCCGGTTCCGGAAGGACCTCATACTCCTTGTGATTCGTCTTATATCTGTCCGCCACCATGCGAGCGTAGCCCCTTTCGTCCAGGTATCCGCCCGCATCGCCGCCAAACCCCATGCAGAATGTGTTCACGGGCCTGTCTGTCACCATGCTCATAACGGCAACAACTGCGCTCGAATCAATTCCACCGCTCAAAAACGCCCCCAAAGGCACGTCACTGATCAGATGGATTCTGATGGATTCATGAAAAAGCTCCATGAACCGGTTGATAAAATAGTCCTCACTCTTTCCCCTGTCTGGAACATACTCGATGTCCCAGTATTTTCGAATCTGACCCCGCCCATTCTGCCAAGTCAGCGTATGTCCCGGCAGAAGCTTGCGGATGCCTTTGTAGATCGTCATGTCGTCCGGAATATAAGAAAGGGAAAAATAGCTCGCTAGGGCCACCTCGTCCATTTGCCGCCGAATAGCAGGTTCTGCAAGGATGGCTTTCATCTCCGAAGCAAAGAAAAATGTGTCTCCGTGATCCGCATAGAACAGGGGCTTTATCCCGAAGCGGTCTCTCGCGATGAATAGCTTCTTAGCCATCCTGTCCCAAATCGCGAAGGCAAACATACCGCGGAGGTGGGCCACGCAATCCTCCCCCCATTCCTCGTAGGCATGAAGGATGGTTTCCGTGTCGCTCCGCGTCTTTATCCTGTGATTTTTTGAAACGAGCCGCTCATGCAACTCGGGAAAATTGTAAATCTCCCCGTTGAATACAATGCATAAAGAGCCGTCTTCATTGTACATCGGCTGATGGCCACCCTCGAGGTCGATGATGCTAAGCCTGCGATGGCCCAGACCCACACCGTCTTCGATGAAAAAGCCCGAATCGTTGGGCCCGCGATGGGCCAGCAAATCAGTCGCCTTTTTCAGGTGAGCTTCATCGATTCTTGATCCGACTATGCCGAATATTCCGCACATATTATCTTAGATATAGTAAACTTTAGAGAGAAACAGCATGGCGCCTTAGGATGGCGCACAGGGGAAGGATGAGATGATGGTCGTTAAAGAACTGATTCAAGACACGGGCCTGATGGAGCGGTTCACTTCATGGTTTAGAACGCTTTTGATTCCCTCTTCCAAGGAAGCAGATGGTATCCAGCCCAATTCTTTTTGGAGCTTCGAAGAATCGTAAAGGATGCTCTTCTGGGAAGAATTCAGTCGGTACCTCGTGAGGTAAGGCTTTCGCCCCATCCAGGAAAACAGCTTTTCCTGGAAGTACACCGCTGAGTACAAGAAGCTATAGGGGATGTACAAGCAGGTAGCACCGGGGTATAATTTTTTCACCAGCTTGTTCATATAGTCCCTTTTCGTGATCCTCTCCGTATCGACCACATTATAGACACCGCCGGCTCCTCCCTGATTTTCAATTCCCCGAACGATCGCTTCCGCGAGGTTGTCTATATAGACAAAAGGAAGGACGAATTTGCCGTTCCCGATCACGGCAAACAGTTTTTCCCCGAGAGAAAATCCCATCATGGGGGTGAAGATATCTCCGCCGGGGCCCCAGATGGTTCCAGGCCGAAGACTAATGATGGGCAATTTCCCCTCCTTTATGGCCTTTTCTACGATCTGATCCGCTTTCAGCTTCGACCAGGAGTAGAATCCTCTCTTCTCCGGAAAGCGCTCTAGCGATCCATCCTCTCTGATTATTTCTCCCTTTCTACAGTCAGCAATTCCGTAAACGGCGCATGAGCTTACATAAATCAACTTCCTGATTCCGTCCTGACTGCAGAGATCAAGGACATTTATGGTGCCCCTTATCGTGCTCCATTCTCCATCTCTTTCGGTGCCCACCGTATCCGCGGCAGCGTGGACAACCACCTCTACGCCAAGAAATGCCGCCCGGAGCGATTCCTGATCGGCTACATCGCCGTAAAATATCTCCACCCCGCACGCCTTGAGTTTCTTCGTGTTAGAGAGTTTCCTCACCAGGGCCCTCACAGGGTACCCTTTCTGCACCAATACTTCAACCAACCTCTTACCGAGAAAGCCGCTTGCCCCCGTGACCAATATTTTCGGTAGCCCTTTATTGACGCCCTCCTGTTTCAGCGAAATGATGGGCTCGAATGCCAGCTTCGTGTTCTTGACCTGCCTGGTGATCTCATCAATGGCATCCAGAACGCGGAGGGCATCCTCCTGCGAGACGGGTACTTCCCCCTTCTGATTGACACTATCATAAAAGCGGTGAATCAGATTCTGCATGCCATGGTAGGGCTTCAGGTTACCACGCAGGAAATTCCAGACATTGGACACTGTGGCGGAAAGGAGTTGTTTGCTCTCGCTGACATTGTAGTTCACCTTCTGAGCTGCCTTAGGTAGACCGCTCAACGGATGAAACACCGTCGTCATCGTGTTAAAATCCACCTGCACCATGCCGCGGGTCCCATAGACCCGCATGAAATGGAAATGAGGCTTTGCCGCGAACGAAAACGCAATTGTTCCTGTACAGTGTTCGCCTTCAATCAGGATTCGCAACTCGTCGGATATGCATTGAGGCAGCTCTCCGTGGGATCTCTCCATCACTTTTATTTCACGTGTAGTTCCGGTATAAGGAAGCATCACGTACAACGGGTGCGGCATGAAGTCATGAAAGACCCCTCCCGGCAAGGAGTAGAGCCAAGGCAGTACGTTTGGGGCTGGATACTGGCGGAAGGCATCGATCCTTGTGTTCAGACCATAGTAGCTTTCTACATTAATGATTCGGCCAACTCTTCCACCATCAATGAGCGCTCTTGCCTTCAGCATGCAAGGGTCAAAGAAATGATTATGCATGGGACAGAGAATGACACCTTTAATTCTAGCGATTTTATATAGATCTCGAGCCTCCACCGCACTTAAAGTTAAAGGCTTTTCGATTAAAACATGAAGACCTAGTTCGATTGCCTCTTTTGTAACCGCATAATGTGTCTTCGGTGGAGTTACAATATGCAACACTTCGGGCTTGGTATGCTCAACAAGAGACTGGAGATCATTGAAATATTGCGGTATTTTATGTTTGATTGTACATTCTTTGGCCTTGTCAATATTGAGGTCAACCACCCCAACTATTTGTGCGCCGTCATATTCTCTGGCGAAATTGATGTGATAATCTGAGTTCAGTCCGCAGCCAATGATGCCTATTCGCAATTTAAATATCTCCTGATTGTAGATATTACTTATAGCTCGTAGAATAATTGATTTGATTAACTATAGACAAAAGTTATTGCATATTACCCTGCGCCGAAATGAACATGCACGCAATTTATTGCGCATGCCTATACAGAATTCTATTTACTGTGCAATATTTGAATGCAGAGCAGTTGGAGATATGAAATTGTGGAAAGAAGCAGATTAGTGTCAAACTTTTTATAAAGATTGACTCTTACATCATGTTTGGTGTGATTTATCTTGCGATGCTATGGAGAAGCTTTTTCGAATGTAATTTTTTAATCTCTCTAAATTGCCTTAACGTCAATACATCCATACAAACCATATAAAGCTTGATCTATTACCACTTTGAACGGAAGATATGAGAATCAAAATAAGATTAACACACGGTCCAGACGATAATCTTTCTCTGGATTATCCTTTCGTACTTGCTCATGATTCACGCTTTTCGAGATAGACAATCACACACTCTCTCTATGATTTTCTGAAAGATTTTCTACTCGATAACTCTCAAACCGGTTGGAGGACTTAATGCGGCAGATGGCGTGTCCGGCGTCGTATTTGCCACAGTAAGGTCATCTATCCACATTGTCTGCGCCTGGGGCGATCCATCGCCTATCCAAGGAGCTATGACAAATGTTCTCCATTTCAGATTCGGGTTCTGCCCGTTCCTGTATATTCTATTTGTTACATTGTAAACGCTTACACCGTCCACCCACATTCTCATTATCCCATCGGCTACTGGATTACCATTAGAAACCGTGTTCATTTTAAAGTACGTTTCAACATGATGCCAAGTGTTTAAAGAAAATGTTATCGCTGGAGTGTAAAAACAGTAAGAACCACAGACTGCTGGAGAATTAAGGTTGTCATGCAATATTAAATATGCCCCTCTGTCATGAGGTTCAATATATGTTTGAAGATAGTTAGATGCTAACGGTCCCCAAGGATCATCGCGATCTGATAATATCATTACTACGTGGGGGTGATAACTCACTCCCGAACCAACCCAACTATTGCTGAATCGCCAATACATTGATATATATAAACTATCAGCTGCTACAAAGCTCTTTCGCATTGCCATCACAAGAGGAGGGTTTGTTTGGCCTGAAGCCCACGTTAGCCTAAGCGACCCAGCACCCGAATATTTTATTACTGTATCAATATCAACGTTTGTATCATCAAACCAACCGCGAGATGCGAAGTTGTTATCATCAAAGCCTTCGGAAAATAGCGTTGCTGCTTTCGCATAGCCAATTGTAAATGTAACAATAGACATCAGAACTGTGATTACAGTAACACAGCGCAGAATATTTGTGCGCATAAAACACCTCCCATCTCAACTCCAGCATTAAAAAAGATAATCCAAGAACAAGTACCAGTATTAATAATCTACTGACTGATTATCCTCAATCCTGTAGGAGGCGTCAGCATAATCGGACTCGGCGAATCACCTCCAGTCAGGGAATATGCTACACTTCTCTCCTGCTTATTATTTTTTACCCACAAATAGTAAGGACCTGAGCCAAGGCCACTGAGGTTGAGTCTTATTTGAATAGAATTATCAGATAAGTAAATCGGTTCCTGGTAAACCTTTGCCGCAGTATCATAGTTTGGGTTATTGCCAGCCTCGACAACTGTAGACGGATATATCCGTGATGTTGATATGGTAAAATTGTCTATCCAATTTGTTAAATCAAAACCACTGCCTTGACAACACATATTGATCATGCCAAAAAGAACTCTCTCCATTGTACCTTGAGAGCCAATACCGGGGCTTGTACTCGCAATTAAAACACCGTCAACCCAGACAGTATAATTAGTCGGAGAACTCGTTTTATTTCTTATTTCAAAACAGTACCATCTATTATTTTGAAGAAAATTACTTATTGAATAAGGATGAGGCATGCTATCATATATTAATTGAATTTGTGTAGGAAGATTAATATTAGTGCCATAGTTAGGTTGTGTGTATT
>Ga0302249_1001422_pt1 | contig 16571 bp, 21 predicted proteins | sample AAG_UR_Val_MG_FD_193531 | JGI IMG/M metagenome (GOLD analysis project Ga0302249, IMG submission 193531) | Enriched activated sludge microbial communities from anaerobic digester in WTTP, New Holstein, Wisconsin, United States - AAG_UR_Val | ecosystem: Engineered > Bioreactor > Anaerobic >... | reverse complement strand
AATTTGTAGAAGTTGCCAGAGCCGTGCCGTTCTGTGCATATGCGATATAATCAGAGTCTACCTGCTTGATCATTGCCGTATACGCTGGAGACCCGCTGCCGCCTACAGACGCGCCATTGAACTTCAGTATGCCCGAGTCGCTATATAACACCCCCTCGGTGCTAGTCGGCGCGGTGCCGTTGAAAACGATGCCCCCCGTTCCATTCACGAAACCGTCATCCATCGTGAGGTTTGCGTCCTCCCTAAGCTCAATGCCGCTCCATTTGATGGCCCCCGCGCTGCCTATGAGCAGAGCCAGGGCTAAGATAAGTATTAACTTTCTCATAAAAATTACCTCAAGCTGGTGAATATTCGGAGTATTTCAGCCAGACGAGCCACTCCCCAACGGTGCCAGAACCACCAACGGTTGCGACTATGGCCGTCGCGGATGTAAGTTCCTGGTTGGGATGGTTGATGACCGAACTGTTCAAAGTTGTAGGGACTTCCGCGTTGGCCATCAGTGCATCCGTGTCCGCCGCCCACCCCACATTAAGCGAAACTGTGCCGTCGGGGGCCTGTGCACATTGCACGACAATCGAATCTATTTCGCATAGCGCGGGGCTCGTAAGGATAGCCTGAGATAGGCCCCCGTCGTGTGTGATCCTAACCGGCCCGGCGATTGATACGCCTGTGCCGGCTGATGCAATGGCCGGAGGCATCGGACCCTTGCATGCGATTGGCATCAGATCCTCATCATAGATCGCAGTTACCGCCGGAGCCACAAAGATAATGTAGAGCGGCACACCGGCGGGAACGCTTGCTTTGGGATAGGGCGAGGCCAGGGTTTGCCAATTCGCGTGTGTGGATGGATTATAGAGGCCCAGCGGGTCATCTATAGCCAGGTCGTCCCCCCTGTGAACCGCGAAAGCGCCTGCTGCCGTTTGGTAAAGGACATCCATCCTGGCCAGGGTAGCATGGGCCGCGTCTATCGAGACGTTGCCCGCTGAGGTGGTATGCCCGTTGCCCACCAGTTCGTCCACCTGGATACTCATATCTGGGATGGCTTGCTCATTGGCGCATCCGCCCGAGCTGTAATAGACGCCGGCTTGCCAGCGTTGCCGCGCAGTCTCCCAAATGGGTTGCCACATCCAGCCGCGCTCGACTGTTAATTCGGGAATATCGGCCATGCCTACACCTCCATCCGGCGGGCTGCCTTCTCAAGCGCGTGCCATGATTCGGCGTGTCTGATCTCCAAGCCGCGCTCTTCTGCCTTCGCCCTCATCTTCGTAAAGTCTAAGAAGTTTCCGACATGCTCCAGAGTTTCCGCCCTGGCCATCGTTCGCATTCCAGGCTTGTTAGGAATTTTTAAAGGTATTGGGACCGGCTTGTCTGTCTCTTTGTCCCAGAGAACAAAGCGGCGGAGTGGCTTTCGTTCGTCTTCTCCTGCCGTCTTGTCAATCAAAACGAATATCAGATGTGGCCTTTCTCCTGGTTCACCGGGCTCTTCATAGATCGTCCAATCAAAGCCATTCCGTTTATATTCTCTCTTGAAAGCGTCGTTCTCCTCTGCGATTAATTCAGATAGAACCTCCATAGGCTTCAGTCCGTTCTTGAGCCTCTTTAGTCTCTTTTGACCGTTTCCGGCGTCTTCCAATTCAACCATGATTTTCTCAAGAGCTATATTCTCCATAATCCACCTCAGTAATTAAGTGCGACCTTTCCGCTTATCGAAACGTGTGCGCGGGCCTTCACATCACCCGAGCCGCCATATTTGGCTATTGAAATTCTTACAGTGTTCTGACCAGGGACTATGAGGCCACGGACATCCAGATCTGAAATAGTTTCGTTTATCGCAACGTCATAGTAGGGCGTGCCCGGCACCGTTACGCCACTTGGATAACTGGAATTGATTATTTGTGCTGTGACGGTAACATAGGCCAGGCTGCCTAGTCCGTCTGCTCTTTTGACAAATTGTGTGATTGATATCGGCTGGGCGGGATTGATCGGCAGTGGGTTATCGTGGTCATCGGCGGTTCCTGGGTAGGTATAGTCGCCAAAACCGTGAATATGGTTCTCCCCTGCCAGTTTTTGGGTGACACTGTTGTAGAAAGTTACGTCTTCGACTACTTTGTGCTCACCGATATAGATATAGTCCACCGATACCGAATCGATGATATCGTAAACATTTCCTTTCGTGGCCTGCCCGGTGACTCCACCCAAATCATGGTCGTTGTGCGCGCCACTTTCGCCGGTGTACGTTTCGTTATTTCCTACGCCGTGGTTAGTAGCCGCGCCCCCACCACCACTTACAGAAGATTCGAAAGCAGTTATCTTGATTGACATCAGCCAGGTCGAATCTAGCTCATCGTCCCAATCGTCTTCAGGGACTTCCAAAATTATGTCGCATGGGGTAGCACTGTCGACGTTCTCCTGGCCATTGCAGTTGATTGATGAGAATTGGAGGTCTAGATCCGTCTGCATCTGGTCGCGCCAATCAAATTTTGCCCGAAGGAGGTCTTCAGCATCGTGCGGCCTCTGGCCGGCATAAATCACCATCGGGGAATCGCTTGAGCGGGTGATCTGTTTTACTCGCTCGATCACCGGCTGATCGAACTCCGGCACGATCTTAATCCAGTCGCCGGGCATCAGAGAAGGATCGTCCTCCGCGATGATCTTCCATGCGCTCTGGTCTTGGTAATTATCATAGAGCTTGCCGATGGTCCCTTGGAGCTGATCGGCGAATTGGCTGGAGTATTCGGCCCTTTCCACGAACCGGAGACCCTGGGGAAAGGATGCCTCCGTATAATATTGCTTCGACTGTCCTTTCCCGATTCCTTCCCCCCTCAGAGCATGGACAGGCCTGGCTCCGCCGGTGGTCAATCGCTTCTGCCTGATGATTTCGCAGAGGTCGTATCGGTATGTGGGATAATTGGTGTTCGATGCCCCCCGGCCTATCGATTCCGCTACAGTCAAATAGGTATAGCCGTCTTGGTTATGCGAAAATTGCCACTCCTGGTCAGTGGCCAGGATCAGCCGGGTTATCTCCTTATAGACGTTGGCCGCTCCGATCCTCCACGAATAGGCGAAGGCGGTCGAGCCGTTTTCGATGGCCCCGAGCCTGATATTGGTTTCATAAATTCCCTCCACCAAGACGATAGAGTAATACGGATTTCGGGCTGAGTAGACGTATAGGTAATCAGCGTCTTGCCAGAACTGCCCGCTGGAGAGAACCGCCGAAGATCCCCATGACTGTTGCACCGAATCTATGAAAACGTGTTTCGTTTGCAGCGAGCCTAAAAATGATGAACCTCCCTGCCCCAACTTCCAGACGTTGCCGGAATGGAGCACAAACGACCCAGGTTGCACCATGTGGTTGGCCATGCACAACAGGCCAGGCTTTTCCGAGGAGCTGGCCGGCCAGTCGTGGGTCAGCATCTTTGTCAGGGTCGTCCCGGCTGGATACCTGACCGGCACAGTCCACCGCGAACCATCCAGGATCTTCTCTATGCTCGGGATAGTGGCCTTGCTAACCTTCGCCCCTGCCTCATCTGGGGGGAGTAGGTAGCCCCGGAAGACGATATCTGAGAAGCTATCCCCGTCAGCCTCCTCCGCGATGTAGGCCTCGATAATCGCCCGGTCAGCAACGCCATGATAGCCGGCCAGGTCCAACGAAAGAACATCCGGCTTGTCGAAATATGACTCGTGCCTCCAGCCGGTGGGCTGTGGCCAGGTGGGCTGAGTAGCGCCGGGATTGGTCGCCTTGAAGATAAGACTCATAAACCTCCGAAAAGTATAAGTAATGCATATTACATATTATTAGTTATGCCAAGAATTAATGCGTTGGTAGATGAGGAGTCAAACAAGATTCTGAAGATATACCAGGTAATGAATGACTATACGACCAAAGACGCGGCAATAAACGCCCTTCTTAAAGAATTTGATGGGATGAAAAAGCAATGAAAGCCATATTTGCTCTATTAGCGGCGGGCCTGATGGTCCTGCCGGCGGCGGCAACGTCGCAGAATAGCACCGACTATGATAAGGGATACGCAGACGGTTATGCCGCCGCCCTGGTAGCTCTCTCCGGCAATCTCTCAGGGGACCAGTATGCCGAAATCCTGGCCTCCCTGCAGGAGATCAAGGAGAAGCTGGATAAGAAAGAATCCAGCAATACTGGGGCCAGATCCCGGAAGGTGGTATCCCTGGTCGGTCCGGAGATAGAACCAGAGGCCTAAATCGCCTCTCTCCGGGGGTGATATTCGCCATTGATTGTGGCGGACGTGGATGCGGCCAAATTACAGGAGACCGTGAAAGCCTTCGCCTCACCGGGCTCCACAACAGGCAGATCTGCCCCGGAGCAATCCAGCTCCCTCTCTATTTTCAGAGCATGAATCAGCATCGTGCTGCCCGCCGGGCAATTGAACTTGATTTTGATATCGGCCACCTTTCCGCTACCGGTGAGATAGTAGACAGCAGAAACACCGCTCTCGATATTGGCATAGGTCACTGCATCAGCATATGTGGCCCCGCCATCCGTTGATACCTGAACCGAAGCCGTGCCTGTCGGTGTCAGAGTCGCGGTCATCTTGACAGGCTTCTTGGTTGGCCAGGGTCCGCTCAAATCCACAATCGCATAACCGGATGCGGCGATAACGGCGTGGTCGGTGTCGAAGGTCACCAGATACCGGGTTGTTGTCCACTCCCTGATAGCCGCCATGCTGGAGATATCTGCAGTCCATGAGGTCTCCAGGGAGCCGTCCACTGCCAGGGTTATGGCCTCATCTGGCAGGAGCTTGTCGGAGAGCGTCATGCTGTAGCCATCCGCCACAGAGAGCACCAGATCCTCGACGTGGTTGGTGCCGTCATAGTGCCCGGTGATGGTGATCTCCTCAAAGCCGTCCGCTACATGCCCATAGTTGTCCATCGCCTCGGAAGTCTGGGGCAAGGTGCCGGCCACGACGTTCCACTCCTGGTGGATCTCTGAGTACATGTACGGATCTTCGAACCAGAGCTTAACTTCGTGCGTCCACTGATCAGAGCGGTTGCGTTCGAAATATGGCGCATGGCCCGCCATATACACCCGGAGATACCAGAGTGAGTCTCGGTGATAGAACCGGACATAATCGGAGGGCTTGATGAGGGCAAGCTGGTTGAGGAATGCATAAGCGGCGTTCCTGTCGGTCAGCCACTTGACAAGAAATTGGATGCCCGGCCCTTCAGCGCCTTCGTGGATCTTGATCGTCTTCCTGGTGCCCGGCACCGGGTAGTCCTTGATCTTCGGCCAATATCCGATTCGCTTGAGGTCATAGAGCTTTCCGGTGATTTCTGTGGCTTCTGCTATCGTTGTTCCGATGCCCACGAAAGAGCCGAATACCAGAGTGCGGACCTGAACCGGATTGCTCGATATCCAGTCAAAGACCAGAGTCTCCATCTCCACCGGGTCAGCAAAGCCGGTATCCTGGCGGTAATCGGTCCCTACCCACGAGTAGCCCATGCACCCTAAGCCAGCTTGCATTATGACGTCTCCGCTGCCGCCGCGTATATGTAGAGCTTCACTGGGTCCGCCGGATGCTCCCCGAGTGCAGCGGACGCCCCGACATTGATCTGGAGGGGGATGTACTTGGTGAACAGACCGGTGCCGGTGGTCTTGATTACATCGGTTCCGCTAATGATTTTTGGAGCCAGTGCCGTATATGTCAGGAAGTTCTCGACCGCCCCCCCGTAGATGCTAACGAGCGTATTGCCGTGGTCATCTATCGTGCCCGTGGCCTGCGCGTAGCTGGTTTTCAGTGTCGTGGCTATGTCCACTGTGACATTGGCATCCAGCGATCCGCCGCTAAGGACTCCCCACAGCTTGAACCTGGTGGCGTTCATTCCAGCAGCGGAACCGATGGCAAGAGTGACCACATAAGACCGCCCGCTCGCACTTCTCCTCACTGCATGAGACTCAAGCGATGCATTGCTATCCCACGCCCCAAAGCTGAGAGACGTGACGACAGCAGCCGTTCCCGGAGCTGCCCCGGTAATTCGATATATATCTGGTACAACAGTCATTTTATCGCCTCATGCAAGGGCATCGACTATGGCCGCGTCCACAATTGCCCGGATTTCTGGAGTATAAACTTTTATATCGAGTTCCACGGGGAGCCGGATGGTCAGGTTCTCCATGTCCTGAACCAAGTGGCCCCATTGGGTGTATGCCGCATTGGTGTCGAGATTCAGGACCATGTCTGGCCGGGATTCCTGGATTCTGGCAACCAGCTCCTCGGTAGCCGATAGGGCTTCGGTGGTGTCGATTTCGGCGACCATGCCGATAGATCCCACCGTCGAGATTCCGTACTTCTGGTTTACCTTTTGCGCGGCTGCTATCTCCGCATCCATCGCATCGCGGTACGCGCCGTAGAGCTTGGTTGGCCCGACATAACCGCCGTACTCGTTTACGTAGCTCTGCCATTGGGCATTATCTGACAGGAACTCCCCGTAAAACATCGCATTGGCAGACTTGATGTCCTCAAGTGCGGACGCTGATTTCTCGTCCGCCTTTCCAGCAACGTCCTCATAATAGGTCTTGAGAAACTGCTCCATGTCAATGGTGCCTTCCTCCAGATCTCTTATGAGGTCTTGGAGGATGGTTGGAAGTTCGCCCTCAATGCCTTTCAAGGGCTTAATGTAAGCTTCGTAAAGAGCCTCTTCCGAGACGCCATCGGTTAGAAGTTCCTTCACGTCATCCATATTCTGGCTAATCCGAGGGATCAGATACCCCTCTTGGAACTTTGCCATATCCTCAAAGCTCTCATTTATCAGCTTCGGGTTCTCGATGATCTCCGCCAAAGACGGCAGCTCTATGGCCATGCCACCCACCAGATTCTTATTCACTTCCTGCGCTGCCGCCTTGATTTCATCGCTGTCCGATGCCGATATCAGGCTCGCACCCATCAGATGGGAGAGGGAGGTCTCCAGGATCGCGGTATCGACGCTACCAGGATCCGCCATCGCATTGAGCACGTTCTGCAGGGACTCATCGAGCGTTGCCGGACCGACCTGACCGGCTGCCAGCCCCATCGAGGAGCCCAGGAGGTCGGCCATCATCTGGCCGTTCTGTTCGATGTCCCTGGCTGCCCGGTAGAGGTTGGTCTTGACGATATCCGATACCTTGTTGAAAGCTTCCTTGTTATCGGTTTCGAACTTCAGAAGGCTTGCTTCTGAGTTGAAATCTGCCCATAGGTTTAATTCTGATTCCAGTTCCAGCTTCGCGGCGTCCCCGCCTCTGTTCTGGAGCTTGAGCGAAGTTGCTTCTGATAGCGGAAACCCGGCCTGGTCGAATAGGTCCTGGATGGCTTCTCCTTGCGAGCCATATCCAGAGCCGGAAGCCATTGTTTGACCATCTACACTCAGGGAGACTTCCGTATCCAGTTTAGTTGATCTATAATATATCGAATATTCAATACCATCTTCCTGCACTACCCTGGTGCCAGACCCACGGCCAAACAGCCCCCCGTATTCGTGTGTGCTGCTAGTCTGTCGATTGATTATATCCAGCATGGCCAGGTCGCTCAGGCCGGAAAACGCCAACTGTGCCGCAAACTCACTTCCGAACACATCAGCCGCGTTCTTTCCCGACTTCCGCAAAGCGTCCACCGCTTCGTCGCCTGTGAGCGTTTTGATAACCGCGTCGGTTAGCTCTTCGTCTTCGACCTCTTCCTCAAATCCCTCTTCGAACTCTCCCCCGGCTTCTTCGCCCCATACCCGAGCGTTGACATCTCCGAAAAAGTCAAATACTCCGCCGGCGGCATCGGCCACTCCTCCGAGGCCCGCTTTCTCTGCCAGTGTCCCAAGTGCGTCCCCGGTGCCTTTGATAGCCGTTGGGATCGCATTGCTCAGGCCATCGGCTATTTTGCTGACCACTTCAGCAACTTTGTCATAGAGCCTCTGGAATGCATCGCCGACGTCATCCACGAAGCTGGAGACCGCCTTAAATGGCCCGCTGTTCTCGATGATCTCCAGTATCTCCGCCTTGACCGCTTCGGCATACTTGCCGCCCAACTCAAATGCCTTGCTGATCGCCTGGGAGGCCAACACGAGAGCATCCAAGCTCATCCTGGCCATCGTACCGATGTGCCCGGCCAGGATGCCTGCCCCTGCGGTGAGGGGGGATAGGACGGTCGTGAGCGGTCCCCATAGGTTCTCGCCTATCTCTCTGATCTTATTGAGCCCTTCCGCAAGGCCGCTCAGAAGAGGCGTGAAAGCGGCCAGAATCGGCCCGCCAATGTCTATCAGGATGGTGCTTATGCTGTTCTTAAGCTTCTGCATGGCGGCTTTTGCGCCTTCTGAGCCGGCTTCGAATGACTTTCCTATCGATTCGCCTTTCTCTCCAGCCGCGACCACTTCATCAATTTTTCCGCGCCATTCATCGGTATGCCCGACCATCTTTTTGAAAAAGTCGTCACCGTATCCACCGCCCAGGATTCCAGCGGCCTTGGTTGCCTCTTCGGGATCTAGCCCCTCCAGGGCATTACCTAGCCGCAGAATCGTGTCGGTTGGATCTGTGGCCATCAGGTGAAGAAATTCTTCTGCGGTGATTCCCAGGAGTTCAGCCGCTTTGGCTTGCGCCTCCTGGCTGCCTTTGGTGGTGCCGGTGAGCTGAGTTAAGGCCGCGTTGAAGCTTCCAGCCGCAAGCTGTGAAGATGAAAATACCGAAGCAGTAGCACCGCCCCACCCGGCCAGCTCATAGGCTGAGCCGCCCAGGAGGGAAAGGGCTCCCGCCGTTCTGGTCGAGAAATCTAGAACTTCCTGCTCAGTGGCATTCATGCTGTTGCCGGCGAAGTCTACCGCGCTGCCAAAGTTTCTGGCGAATTGGGCCGAATCTTCGACACCATCGGGAAGCTTCTTGAGCTGGGATTGGACCTTTCCGACGGCTACCGCAGCCTCTTCTGCAGGAATATCGAAAGCTGAGCCCATCTCAAGGGCGACCCTGGTGTAGCCGGCTATGCTGCTCTCCTCGATACCCAGGGAGCCGGCGGATTTGGCGACGTTCTGGATTTCCGACATCGTTGTCGGCATCGTCGCATAAAGGTCTTTCAGATCCTCGGATAGATCGTTGAAGCCAGACGAACCCCTTTCTATGCCGGTGGTCTTGCTGATCTGCGCCATCCCGGCTTCCCAGGCAGAGGCAGCATCATAGGCAGCCTTCGCGATGATTGCCCCGCCTGCGATAGCGGCAACGGCAACCATGCCGGTAGGCCCGAGCGCAGTAGCCACTCCCTCGAGAGCGGTCCCAATCGGCCCCATGCCAGCCGTGATGCCCCGGAGATAATCGCTGGCCGTGTCCATGCCCAGGGCATTCCAGTTGATCCCTGCCAGACCGTTCTTTAGGCCGCCTTTCATGCCGGTCTCGATACCGGCGACGGCATTGGTAGCCTGTGACCTGGCCAGGTTCAGGGCGGAGGTAAGCTTGGAGATGTCCCCGTCTATGATTGCTGTAATTCGCCCGACTTCAGTCAAAAATGATCAGCTCCAGGAGTTGTATCTGTCTATATATTCCTGGGACGTGGTTTCTTTCTTGGGCTCCGCCTTGTCGGTGGAGTAGAACTCTGAAAAGGTGCCTAGCTTTCCATTCCAGGCTAAAGCAAAAGCAGCGCCCGCGCAGAAGCCCTCAAAAGCGGCGGTCTCACGTTCCCAGGCTTTCTCTTGCATCCGGTGCTCATGGAGCGCCCGAAGCTCATTAGTAGAAAGATTGTATAGTTGATCTGGGAGGAGGCCCAGATCGATCAGCCCTACGCGGTGGACTGTTTTCCAGAAAGTTCGGCCAGCTTCTTCCGGTCGTTCTCCAGCTCCAGCCGGGCAATCTCCACCCGGAGAGCTTCCTTCTCCTGGCTGATTTTCACCGCTTCCTCGTTTCGGCTGATCTCCTCCAACCAGGGAGGAATAATAGAAGGGTCGTTTTTCTCCAGGAAGGCTTCATACATGCCTCTTTGGAGATTTTCAAGAGTTCCGCCGTCCTGCAGGTAGGCGTCAATGGCCTGGCTGGCTTCCGAGGGCTCGCCTTTCTTGCCTTCCACAGAAGATAATCCGGTTGCAGCGGAGACAGCCGCCTCCATAACCTCTGCAATCTTGGAGTACTTCGCCAGCATATAGCCGGTATGGTCCGCAGCTGGTTTGATATCCATCCTTCGCAGGATGTTCTTGCAGTCGCGTTCAAACTTCTTCATGGCCCCAAAAGTCCAGTTAATGGGCCTGTCATTAAGAATTATTTCATATTCCATTGTTTATCTCTCCTAAAAAAATGATTCGGAGAGCCGCTCCAGGCTACTAGAAAGCCCTTCATTGCGGCTCTTGGTGCTCATTCCATAAACAGTTCGCCCGCGCCCTTCACGGTTATGGTTTGCTTTTGGGCTTCGTTCGGGTTGGCGGTCATGTTGTCGATACTGGTTATAGTGCCCCATCCAATGCATAGCGGCACCGTGGAAAGGACACTGTAGAACTTCCACAGATACTTAACTGCCAGGGCAGTTATAGGTATGCCGCCATCGTAGAAGAAAGTTCCGGCTGTTAGCTCCCAGGACCGAGAGCCGATCAGTGAGGAACCCCACCCATCATCATCTACTGAGGAAGTGTCTATCTCCTTGCCCGAGATCTTCAGCTTGCCCTCGAACATTCCAAACACTTTTTGGAATGCCAAAAGAGAGCGGCGGACACAATCAACGGTTATGGTCTTGCCGGTCTGGTCACTGTCAAAAGTAACTTTCCCTTGCAAGTAATTTACAGTGAACCCGCTTGTGGCCTTGACTCCGTCGATATAGACGGTTAGAGCTTCGCCGTCATCCCAATACCGCGATCCTGCAGCGGCTTGGAACGTCCGGCCATCACCCGAGTCCGTGCACGCCAGGCCCGTCTCGGCGACCCCATCGGCTGCGGTGGTTTCGGACATGGCCCCGGTCACACCTGTGCCAGTAGATCCCGGAGGGAGGCGAGCAGTGAAGAGAGCAGCCGCTTCAGCATCTGCATTGAATGCGGCTACAATCTGAGCCGCGGTACTGGTGGCCACTCCCCCTGAGTTTGTAGCACTGTTGATAGTGATCTTCGTTCCACTGTCTGAAATGCTCAGAGGCGTGTTGTTTCCGGAGACAATGATCTCAACGCTGGCGTCTGTGCCGTTTTTCGAAGCAAAACATATGTCCCTGTTGGAGCCGAGAGCAGCCGTAACAACGTACTCCTCCGGCTCATCCCTGAAGAGAGCGGCGGATAGGCCGCTCACGGCTGAGGTCATCTATCAGCCTCAGGTCGCGGCGGCTAATGCGCCCCTGCTCTTGATTGTCCATGCGACTTTCTGCTGGGTCTTGGTTCCCGCCACATCGATATCAGTACTGCTCAGGCCGCCTTTGCCCTTCCAGCCGACGGGGGTTGCCGTGGGGGTGCCGTCTGTCAGGATCATGCACCAGACGTCCGAATTGGCGATCTGAGCAGCGATCATGAGTATATAGGCTGGATCTGTCACAATAAAGTTATTGCTTGCGCTAACCTCCCAGCTCCTCGCGCCTGCGATGCTCGAGCCCCACCCGGAGTCATCAACGTTGCTTGTGTCGATCTCCGCCCCGGATATCCTGAGTTTGCAGTCTATCAACTCAGCCAATTTTACGTATGAGCCATTTTCTGTAGCGCATACCCAAAGAGAGCCTTTCATTCCACTAATCGCACTTGTCATTTCTACACCTCTGAGGTAATACTTTCTATACTAAACTGGTAATGATAAAAACATGTGAATTAATTTCCAAATACTTGGAAGTCCACCACAAACTTATATCGGCCATCGCCTATCGGCCCCAGGAACACCGGGACACCCGACGCATAGATGGCCTGACCCACGACGCCTTTCAACAGTTTGAAATAATTATAAATAGCTTCGGCTTTGATCTCCGCTGCTTCCAAGTCGCTGTCTATCACGTAGACCTGGAGGCCGGGCTGGGAGGTCACATCGTCTACCGTCACAAGTGGGTTCAGGCCACGCTTCTGCATGACCATGAGCTGGGCGGTCGGCTCTGGCTGGAAGTAGTGATAGAATATGTCGACTCCAAACTCTGTAGCATATCCTGCCGCTATCAGAGCATCCATCATATCCCATACAATAGTCATAGTGACCCCTTGATTCTATTTACGATTTTTTCAGGAAGATCCGGCAGCTTTTCGTTGAATGAGTCTTCCAGAAATTTTGCTTTCCCCACTGGATGGTAAACCGTCTGGTCCTCGTGGACAATCAGTGCATACGGTGCGGCCTGTCCCCCAAAGCCCATGATTACAGAATTGTCCTCTCTTTTCACAGTCTGAGACCCTCTGAGCGCGCCCTGGTCAATCGGGCAATTCTCTACGGCCAACGGCATTGCATCGGCCCGCGCCCACTCTTCGGCACCATCCACCACGGACGACAGGATTCTGGCCGCCAGGGCTTCACCGTTCCATGTTACTCTGGGCATCATTTCCTCCTAATTATGACTGTGCAATGATCATGAGGATGTATGGGCGGGCCACGGGAGCCGTTCGGGAATGTTCCGCCGATTGGAGCGGCGCTGCCATTCGCGGCCATGCATTGGTCACAGGTGTTGGGCAGCCCGGATGCAATCCAGACCTGCTCATATTTGTCTGCTGGTAGGATACCGCGCTTCATGGCATCTTCATTGGCTTTCCTGATACCCTCGTTACTGGCTGCCATGCCTTCGGTTACGCCAATCATCTTAGCCCGGTAATTGATGAGCTTTTTTCTGTATTTCTCAGTCAGCCGGCTTATAGAGCCTTCGTCCATCCCAGACTTTCGCAGGTTCGCCTCATAGTTCTGCACCGCGACCACGTGCTGAGGCAGTAGGCCAATATGCTCCTTGATGAGCTTCTTCTGCTCCGGAATGGTCATGCCTTCCTGGAATGCGATGAGCTTGATCTGCCGGATGGCCGCCTGGTTGGTAGCCGAAATGTATTTTATCTGTTGCCCGGAGTATTCGCTGATCCAGGCCTCAGCTTCTGCCGATCTCAAGTCGAAGCGATAGCCCACGCCGAACTCTTCAGACAGAACGTCTAGCTGGGCATCGCCGGCTTCATAAAACACCTTCCTGATAACGGGGGAAGGGTCGAATTGGGTTATCTTGATACTTTTGGATTTCCTTTCTGCAGAGGCCCATAAACGGAAACTGGTGGCGGACTCATCGGTCCACCGTTCCCGGTCGTCATCCGTGATCATCTCATTCCTCCCAAAACGGATCTTTCATGTCGGGTTCTATGGCCTTCCAGATATAGATTATAACCTCGCCAGCCATCGGGAAAATCGAGATGAGGACCGACATGATTACTCCCTCCTGATGATTGCCTTGCGCCGCGAGCACATTGAAAGCTTTTCATCGATGATGCTCCGGAGGTACATGAGGTCTCCTACTTCCCATTCGTTCAGGACTTCCCGCCAATCCAGATCTGTGAGCCTCATTCAGACCGTCCCCGCTAGGTGCTGCCAGATCTCATATATCCCTAGTACAACTAGGCTGGCCAAGAAGTAGATCAGTCTCAGGATAGGCTCGCGATAGGTCGCCCATATCGCTTGTTTCCCGGTCCGGACTCCTTCCTCGCGGGTCATCCAGTCCTTGAACTGATCGACCGCTATACGGATTTGGGAAACGTCGTCTTTCATCTCTGGCAGGCTGGCGGCACATGCTTTTAGCGTACTCACGTCGCCCCACAACTGCCCTATCTCAGAATCATGCCGCTTGTTATCGGCTTCCAACACGCATACCCTTGCATGGAGAACCGCCGGATCACAATCTTCAGCCATATTTTCAACCTGCCAAAGGCCCGGAAGCGTTTATATTTGCACAAGTCATATATCCGGCAGTGGATTGCTTTGACACTTTGCCTGTCATTGCCATCCACCCTATGTCATCGTCATTATTTTTTTCATAATCAGTCCACCGGGCAAAAAGAAGAAGAGGGCCCTCAGACTTTAGCGGGGCCATTGGTGATCTTTCGCAGGCCGGCCATTACAAGGGCCGCGATCATCAGGACGTTTGCGGGGTCCATGCCGATCAAGCCGCCGATGAATCCGGCAGCACCGGGGTCAATGTATCCAGCCAGGCCAATGATGAACATGGCCACTGCGATGATGTAGGTCTTAGATCCTGGAAGGATCTGTTCAAGCTTATCTAACATGTCACATACCTCCTAATCGTAAAGGTGCTCTCTTGCTGATGTTGCCCGGCACTCCTTCGCCGTGGTCAGCCAGGAACTCTGCCAGCCCGGAGGGGACGCCGGATGCATCGATGCTGTTCTCCATGCCTTTCAGCTCCTCAAAGCTGATTTCTGAGAGCTTCACCGCACCGTTCTCAAGTGGCCATGCGGATGCCATGCCGATGGCCGCGAGGGCCACAACTAATGCAATAAGTACTCTTATGTTATCATCTCCTAGAATCGGTAATCTTGAAAACCGATCCGCCCATGCCCGGATTCAGGGCCATGTGGATCAGGGGATCGACCCCGTATCTCATCATATATGCCCTCCTATCCAGCAGATCCCCACCCTGGCCGGCTTGGTATCGGACATATGACAGGTCTGCATTAGATCCTGATGGGATCTTAGCCGTCTCCGAATCGAGGAGGGGGACGCAAGATAACCAATCATCATTCTTTTCCGCTTCGGCTGCCCACTGCACGACTTCCTTATCTGTGCCTTCGGGGGCATCCAATACCTGCAGAACGCGGGCACATTTCCAGCATCCGATGAGGACTTTACCCCCGGTCTTACCGCGCTGAAGGGTGGACTTGCGAAGCTCGTTTTTGGGTAGCTCGAAGTCTTTTTCGCAGACCGGGCAGAATATCGATTTGGCCATTATATCATCCACCAGACCCGAGGGTCAATTTTTTCATATTTCATGCAAATCACCAAGCACTTTTTATATGCCCAAACATCCCATATCTATCAGAAGCGGAGTCTAGCCGCGCTTTTTTTCTGGCTTTTTCATATGCAATCCGTGCATTGGTCGGTTGTTTATTTTGCGATTTGTTCGCCGCCCTCACCACTTCACCCGGCTGGCCGGCGTCACCGTTCTTGGACATGTCCCCGCCGCCTCCTCCAGACCGCCCGCCGCTTCCCGATCCTCCGCTACCACCGCACATTATAACCAAGCCTCCAAGCCGATTGCCTTAGGTTTTATCTCCTCAACTTGATCTTCTTTCATGCAAATCACCGAAAGGTATAAGTATGTATAATAACGTATAGGTATGTATGCGAACTACTAAGACCGAAGTCAGAACATATTACAGCCAGGACGAAGTTGAGCAAGCCATGATCCGAGAGGGCTTAACACCTTCTCCATTCCCGGTTTTACCGGTCTGCATAGAACTAGCAGGCGGCAAGAGCATGAGAATCCGAGAAGCATCCGCCGTCGGGATGGATGATGAAGGTCAGCCAGGCGACCGGATTTTTGTCGTCCGGATGGACGGTGTACCGCTTGAGTGAGTCTAGCATTGGGGTCTCACGCGAGACCCTGCAACGACTCAAAGAAGCGAAGCCCGCGCTGGCTGCGTTTTGGGCCAAATCGGGCAAGCTTCTAAGGAGCGACGACGACGCTATCAACGCGCTCATGGATCACTTTTTTACCGTATAGCGATTTGCGCGCCGTCCGAATGAGTCTTCCATAGCATCTTTTAGAGTGGGACGCCAGAAGCCCTCTAATTTTGGTGCGGTCCCACCAATTTTATTCCACCCGCCCGTATTCTCTAAGTACTGAGTCCATTCACCAGTGCCACGTTGGATAAATTTCGACTCCCCTATAAATGAACCTGGGTGAGACTGCGACTCCATGTGAACCGTTATGACGTTGATCACTGCATCGGGCGCACTCCCGCCACCACCACCGCTTCGCCCGCCGCTTCCCGATCCTCCGCTGCCGCCGCACATATCAGTCACCTTCCTCAACAGAATCTAAGAACTCTTCCAACGTTTGTCCCGTTTCGGACTTTGCCTTATAGACTTCTTCTGGAATATGTATTATCTCCAACATGAAAAACCAACTCCGGAACCGCCTTAGCCAATCGGCCCCGGTTCCATTCCATTTGAAACTCAGTGTCCCACGGGCAATCCATGCCACTCATGTACTCCTCATAGCTCGTGTGGTCTGTGATCTTATGCCCCCGAACATAATAGGCCCAGGGAGCGGGCCGGAAGCCCGGCAAACCATCAATCCCGCAGCACGACCGCCAATTCCTAGAGCCAGTCAGATCGTCGCATGTGAGGCATTCCAGGCCTATATCGTGACAAAGCTCTTCCAGCCGGGTGATCTCAATCATCTGACTACCCAGATCTGCGATCCTAAAGTTCCCTCTCTGCTCCCAAGTCATAAAAGAATTATCAGGAAGATCATAGCCTAAAGAGGCGCGGAATCGGCCCCGGTCGTTTCCCGCGTTGAAAAGCTTCAAGAAGTTGGCTTGCACCGTCCGGACTCCTGCATCATAAGCAGACGAGAGCAGAACTTCCAGGTTTCCGGCCAGATCAGGGATATAGGGCCATAGCCGGAGGATGCAATGAACCCCGGACTCGCTGAGAGTCTCAAGTGCTGCTATCCTTC
>Ga0302249_1001397_pt1 | contig 16793 bp, 16 predicted proteins | sample AAG_UR_Val_MG_FD_193531 | JGI IMG/M metagenome (GOLD analysis project Ga0302249, IMG submission 193531) | Enriched activated sludge microbial communities from anaerobic digester in WTTP, New Holstein, Wisconsin, United States - AAG_UR_Val | ecosystem: Engineered > Bioreactor > Anaerobic >... | reverse complement strand
ATCCAAACTGTTCGATTGCTTCAACTAGATCTCTAGCTGAACCGAATTGACGAACAAGACGTAACAATTTCTCAACTATTACGTCTTTTACATTATCGATTGCTTTCATTTTTACCTCCACGGTACATATTTCAAAATTCGGGGAGAAATTGAAAAAACATTTACTGCTTCGGTAGACTATTTTACTTCAAAGCGAAGGAAAAGACGAGGAAGCCTATTGGGAAGCGATGCTCAAGCTACTTCTTCTTCTCTATAGCTCTATATCTATAACAGAGACTTATTCGTTACTACTTCTATAGCGTAGTAGTATACTCTATCTAGTCTACCGCGAGAAGAAGTAGAGAGAACAGAGAAAGAAAGAGTATATACTACGTATATACTCCAAAGAAAGAGAAAGAGAGAAGAAGAGTCTCTCTATTCGAGAAGAAGACGAATAAGCCTTCTCTCTCTCTACTTCTCTCAGAGAATAGACTACTTCTCTAGACGGAGAGAAGACTACTTCTCCAGTCTTCTACTCCGAAAGAAGAATACTCTCTTCGAACAGTCGGAAAGCATAGAGAGTAGACTTCTTCGCTGGAATACTCTTCCATACGACTCCAGCGTTTCTTTTCTTTTTTTTTAAATACAAATGCTTTTTTTTTCTTTTCTTTGTAAGACGACTTAAAAAGCCCGCTTCATTTCGTTGTTTTCAATTGTAGCGAAAAAAGAGGCACTTCCTGAGCAATTGAAAGCGAAGTGGAGTATTCATACCAGTCGGGGTACGATTGTTCCCAGGAGATACCTTAAATCTCCGAAAAACATACTTCTCTCTCGGGGATGACATCTCTTTTCGAAGAAGTCGAAAAAGCATCCTTCTCTCCGGAGAGAGCAACAGGCTTATTCGCTTCAATAAAAGAAATCTTCCAAAAACGAAAGAATAAGCCCCTCTGGAGCAAATGGAATCGAAATAGTGTATTCATACTGCTTCCACTCCGATTGTGCACGAGAGCTATCTCATTTTTCGTTTTTTGGCATATTCCACTGCTTCTTCGGAACGATTAAAAAAAAGAAGAGCAGGTGCGCCTCCCACGCACCCACTCTCTAAGAGGTTAACGACAACTGGGAATTGTCGGGGTCAGCCGATACCAGCCAACCCCGACACCAAGAGACAACTCAGAATTCCCTATTCGGGAAAATCTGGAGCATCAACAACCAGTCTTTGACGTGGAAAAACCCACAACTGATTGCCATATACTGATACCTTGGCGTTAGACTTGACCCAGCCATACTGGGACAGATCAACGTCAGGGCTCACCCATGTTTCTGCAAACACTGGCATTTCGCCGCTAGCAGTCTTGCCTTTGGCGAGAGCTTCCGCAGAAATCGGACGCTCTTCAGGCCATCCATACGGAGTGCCTTCCTCTTTGCGATCTTCTGTTGCGAAGACCTTTACCAGTAACTTTGCCATGGTAACCTCCTTTCCAGCGATTTCAGAATCCGGAAGCAATTGCTCAACCAGCGATGCCAACGCAGGTCAACCGCGTTTGCAAAAGCGATCCGCCTTCGACCTGGGTATGCTCTTGGTTATTTCATCTTCTCAAAGTGTGGAATATGTTTTGAGAATCCGATCAACTTCTTTCCGAATCTCCCGAAGCGTATCCACAAGGAACTTATTCGCCTTTCCTAAAAATTTTTCTTGACAAATTCCAGAATTCGTTTAATTTATGAATCATGATTATGGAACGACGTGTCTCACACCGCCACCTTTTCGGTGGTCAGACTATTACCTGGCAAGCTTTTGACGAAGAAGAAGCGAAAAAGCGTGGGATTTCCTATTCCTACTGGAAGGATATCCACTATTCCCAGGAAACTGCAGAGAAAGTGCCCTTTTTTGTCCTTTCCGATGACGGAATCGTGGTTCCCATCTACTCCATTTCCTTCATTCGCTCCGGAATCGTCCTCAGAAGCGCTTTTGGAGAGTTTCATCTCCCCAATAGTGGGTCTCGGTACTATCATGACCGAGCAAAAATGCTCGTTCTTACCGAAAATCGCTCTCAAACCGAGGATTATATCAATTATAAGTCCACTCCTGGGGCACTTTTACGGGGAGCAGTAGTAAGAATGGCGGCAAATGGTCTCGATGTGGGAGAAATTGTCAAAATTTTGTGCGTTTCTCCGAAAAGTCAGCGAGCGACAAAGATAAAACAGTTCTATAAAAGCGAGGAGTGTACCAGAATGGTAAGAGAAGAAGTCAGAAAAATACTAGAAAACTGTGGAGTTACCGAAGAAGCGGTAGTAAAAATGCTTCTGGAGGCAAGAGAAGTTGCATTGGAGAAGAAAGATGCTGCCAATATGCTTCGGGCTGCAGAAAACTTTGTGGATATGTATGGAATGAAGGAGAAAGATCGACAAATTGACACTCGAACTTTCGAAGTGGAGTCCGAAGTGGAAGACCTAAAGAAGCTGGAGAAAGTCTCCGATCGTCTTAAACTTACTCAAAAGGAGGAGAAAGATGCCCAGACCAACTAAAGATTTCTTGAAATATGCTACCAAAGAGCAACTTCAGGAGATAATTAACCGAATGTATAGAGTCGGTGGAGGTACTTATGAAGGAGCTGCACATTCGTATGATTCCGGTGCTCAGGAGTTCAATAAACTTGTAAATCGCAGAAATTATCTTCAGAGACACCCAGAAACCGTAATTCCAGTGTGGCAACCGGAACCAGAACCTTATGTTCCTCCAAAAAAGGATGTAGAATTTCCAGGAAAAAAAACAAGAACCGGAACTTCGTTTTCTCAAAGGAAGAAAGAAATAATTGCAGCCTATGACCGAGGAACAGCAAATGTTGGAAGTTGGATTGAAGATGTTGCTGACAAAGTAGAGAGAGAGGCTTCTTCGCTTTCACAAAATGTATTTGAAAAAATTGGGAAAATCACCGGAGAGGCGAGAGAAAGGGTTCCAAGTGTTGTGGAAAGCGGAGCAGAAAATGTGTGGGATACGATTGCCAAGATAGTTGGTGGCGGTATTGCTGGAGGAGCATATGCGGCAGAAAAAGCAGGAAACTGGATTGAAGAAGCTATAGAAAATACTGGAGATTGGTTAGGCAATGCTGTGGGAAATTTGCGAAAAAGTCTTTCTTTCTCCTCTTCTCCTGCTAAGAAATCTGCAACTATGCCTGGAAGAGAAATTTCTTTCACAGATACTCTTTTCGCCCCAACAAGTGGACACTCAGAAGAAGAAATACGACGTATCAGGAAAGAATCAAGGTCTGCAGATACTACGGATATCGATAATATGAATTATCAAATACTCCGGCAGGCTGGAGCTTCTCCGGAAATAACAGAGTATGTCCTCAGTATGATTAAAAGGAATAGATATGGAAAAGGAAATCCACTCATTCTCGAAGAGCAAAAAAGCGGAACAATTTATTATTCTCCAGACGGAAAACAGATTCAAGTAATTCCGGCTGCAACTGCAGGAAAGGCAAGAAATTTGGAAGACGTGAAAGAATATGTTCCTCTCACTGCAAAACAAATTCAAAATTATGATCGAAGAAGCGGAGGCAAGAAAAATCCAGAAATACCAGGAAAGCGTGGTTTTTTTCAACTTTTCGGGAAAGAATATTCTTGGCTTAATCCGGCTACTTATCCAGAAGCTGCAGAATATTGGACAAAAAAATTCGGGAGCAAGGCACATCAGCAATCATACCATTTAGTTGTTCCAGGAAGCTTTGATAGAAATGATCCATATCTCAGTGTTCAAGGTGTTTCGGCGCAATATCTTAACCCATTTCAGCAACTTGCAAACGCTCTTCATTCTGGTACTGGACGAATGGTTGCACTTGCAAAAGATTTAAGTTATGCTACTCCAGGTTGTAGTACTCCGCTTGATCCAGAAACTGGAGATACATGGGAAAATCTGTACAATTATCTACGAAATGAAAAAATTGCTGGGAGAAACCCAGTGTTTGCAACATTCTGGGATTTGACCGGAAAGGAAGGATACTAATGGCAAAGAAATCTAATTGGATTGCCAAAGCCGCAAAAAGCATTTCCGAGAAGGGAACGGAAGGTGCTTTCACTGCGCAGGCACATGCCGCTGGATATAACGATGTTCTTGCTTATGCCAGACATGTTTTGGCGAATAAGTCTCGCTATGATACCCGAACTATAAGACGAGCAGTATTTGCTCTCAATGCGAACAAATGATATCTGATTTCTCTCTGATTCTGAAGGAATTGAAGAAAGAGTTTCCCGAAGCAACCGACTTCGAGATATTGAAGATGGCGATGCGGATTTCTATTCCCATCTTTGCCACCACTTGTCTTCCCAGGTCGGTACCCTTGACAATGCCGGAGGTACACTTTGAAATCTACGATCTCCTTCAGGATAGAGAAACGAAGAAGTTGGCGATTGCACTGCCGAGAGGAATGGCGAAGAGTACGATTGCCTCGTTTATCTACATCCTTTGGGAAGTGCTCCACAAGTCCCCAGGCAAGGACTTATTCGTTGTTCTTATCTCCGAGTCCCGCAGTCAGTCAATTAACTTTCTTACCCGAATTAAGAATACTTTGGATCACAATAGGAAAATTCGGAAATACTTCGGAGACCTCGGTTCCAACACTGCGGAACGCTGGAGAGAAGATGATATTATTCTTGCCAATGGGGCTCGGGTTCTTTCTCTTGGTACTGGTCAGAAAGTACGGGGATTGATCAAAGATGACACTCGTGCGAATATTATTGTTCTTGATGACTTCGAATCCGAAATGAATGCCAATACTGCAGAATCTCGTGCTTCCAACCGAAAGTGGATTACGGAAGCTGTGATTCCTTCTCTTTCTCAGCCGGATGGAAGAATAATCGTAATTGGTACCACTATTTCTGAAGATTGTTTCCTTCAGTGGGTGAAGGATGCTCCGGATTGGAAAGTAATCTGGAAATCGATTATTGATGACGATGGGAAGAGTATCTGGGAAGAAATGTATCCGATGGAAAAGATCGAAGAAATCCGACAAGGTTTCGAACACATGGGCAATATTTCTGGATTCTTTCAAGAATATATGAATGAACCCCAAGCTCCAGAAGATGCACCTTTCCGACCGGAATATATTCATACCTATGAGGGAAAGATTGAAGAAGTAAACGGAGAATGGTATATTGACTATTTGGGAGAAAAACGATTAGTATATCTGTTCATGGGTATTGACTTGGCTTCGGCTCTTTCTCGGCATAGTGACTATACTGTGATGACCACCATTGGTATTGATGCCGATGGATACCAATTTGTTGTAGATATGGTAAGAAGAAAATGTAATCCTGCAGAGCATCCACAGATGATTATTGACCTCTACAAGAAGTGGCACCATCGTGGTGTATATATTGAGTCGCAATCCTATCAAGAAGCGTGTCGGCAGGCGGTAAGACAGATGATGTTGAAGGAAAATATCTATATTCCTGGAATTGAAAAGAAAATCACACATCGGACGAATAAGTCTCAGCGATTGATTGGTCTCGTACCGATAATGGCTCAGGGAAAACTTATTTTTCGACAAGCCCTCGATATAGAAGCAGAAAGGGAATTCTTGGCATTCCCCAGAGGAAAACATGACGATATACTTGACAGTATTTGGATGGCGTCAAACTTTGGTTTCAGACCTCCGAAAAGAAAAAATAGCAGTGTTTCGGAGCAGAATGTTGCGAAGAATGGAGGTCGGTTGAGTTGGATGGTAGTATGAAGAAGAAAGAAGAAGATATCGATGCCGAAGGTATTGCCCGATGCATCGTTTGGACAAATAGAGTGGGAGCTGTGGTGAAAGAGTTGAAAGAACACGGTATCTCTGCCACAGACAACACAGAACTTATTCGCTTCATAATAGAGAAAGCGTTTCCAGGAGAAGAAGAACTCCTTCCTGGAAGCTCTGCAATTGGCTTCATAGGCGAAACGACAGACCTATTTGAAGAAGATGTAATATCTGGGAGAACAAAGTGAAGAAAAAGAAAAATGTATTAAACTCAAAAGATACGGAATATGCCGAAGAAACTCAGGAACTGTTTGCGAAGTTCAGTTCTGGAAATAGAACTATTTGGGCAAATCAGGCAGTCGAGGACAGAGAGTTTCGCTATGGAAAACAATGGTCTGAAGAGGATGTTAAGATACTTGAATCTCGTTCTCAAGCGGCTCTTGTTATCAATCGTATTCATCCTGCAGTAGAGTTGGCAAAAGGTATTCTTACTTCCAATCATCCAACTTTTCGAGTAACTGCTGCAGAAGATTCAGACAATCAAACAGCGGGAGCAATGAATGGACTTATTCAGTATATTTGGAATATTTCGCAAGGAGACAGACAACTCTCCAAAGCAATAGATGATTTTTATGTCACGGGAATGGGCGTTCTACTTGTGTATATCGATCCTTATGCCGATGGTGGAAGAGGTGAAGTGAAATTCAAAGCAATCGATCCTCTTCAAGTATATATTGACCCGAATTCTCAAGATGAATTCTGTAGTGATGCATCTGATATTATCATCAGCCGCACTTACACCAAGGGGCAACTTCAGCGTTTGTACCCATCCTACACTGAAGCAATCGATACGGCAAGTGGAAACAGTTTTCGCAGTGATATGATCAACACTGGGAATAAGGGTGATAATCTTATCGTATTTGCCGGAGTTGAGAATCCGGATCTCTTCGATGGTGAATACATCCGTGGTTATGAGCGTTATACCAAGGTCTGGGTAGAATTGGTTCGAGTATTCGAAAGCTGGAGCAGGGCAGAGTATACTCTTACCCCTGAGAAGTTTGAAGAATACCTCCAGCGCCCAGTTTGGATTATTAACGGAAACATAACTACCGAAGAAGTTCTTGCTCGTCAGGCAGCAGAACGTCTTATGGCAGAGTATGAAAAGGCTCTTGCCCAATATCAGCAACTCATCCAAGTTGCTCAGCAAAATCCAGAATATGCACAAGCCATTGCGGAGCAGGGGATGCAACCCCCTCAACCTCCACAAATTCAGCAAGTCACAATGCTGGAACTTGCGGAGCAAGGATTGATTACTGCGGTAAAGGTGCCTATGCAACGGATTCAGATGGGTTTCGTTGCCGGAGACAAGACCCTTTACCGACGCTTGCTCAATTGTGAAGAGTATCCGATAATCCCGTTGATGAATATGCATACCGGTTCACCATACCCTCTGTCCGATGTCAGGCTGGTGAAAGATATGCAGAAATATATCAACAAGATTCGGTCTCTGATTGTTGCGCATGCGTCCACTTCCACAAACGTGAAAGTACTTGTTCCAAGAGGAACTGATGTGGAAGCCCTAAAAGAACAATGGGCTCAACCCGGAGCAATAATCGAACTTGACTTCACTGAAGGTCAGCCCGTTCCCGTAGCTCCACTACCAATGCCCAATGAACTCTATCAGAATGAGATCATGGCGAAACAGGATATCGACCACGAACTTGGTCTGTTTGAGAACATGATGGGAAGTCCTCAGGCGGCACCAGATACGTATCGTGGAATAATGATGCTCGATGAGTTTGGGCAGAGACGAATCAAAGTAAAGCAAGCTGTTATTGAACAAGCACTTACTCTTCTGGGAAAAGTTATTATTAGCTTCGTTCAAGAATTCTACATTGCGGAGAAGATGATTCGGATATTGCAGCCAAACAACTCTCTCTCTGAATTCGCTATCAATAAGCGTCTCTATGACGATTATGGAAAACAGATAAGCGTAATGAACGATGTAAGCGTAGGAAAGTATGACCTAATGGTTATTCCTGGTTCTACACTTCCAGCCAATCGTTATGCTCAGTTAGAATTCTATAGAGACATGTATCGAGACCAAATCATTGACAGAGTAGAAGTACTTAAGAAAACAGATGTATTTGATATTGAAGGAGTTCTGAGTCGTATTGACACCATTGAACAACTTCAGCAAGCACTACAACAAGCACAAGAAAAAATCAAAGAGCTTGAAGGAGACCTTCAAACTCGAGAACGAGAACTTTTCCATTCACGTCTTGATCAAGCTGTATCAACTGAACGAATGAAGTTGCGTGAAACCGCACTTGAACAGAGGAAGGCGGAAGAACTATACAGTGCAAGATTAAATGATACGCTCAGAAATGCCGGCAATGCCGCTGCCCTGGAAACACAAAGAATGATGGTGGAAGAACAAACTCGTCGAAATTCCCAAAAGGAGGAATAATGCTACAACCACAATATGACATGTTCGGAGTACCCATTGATGACTCTTGGGAAGATGATACAAACTCGGCTTCCTTTGGAACACCCGAAAAAAAGGACGAGAATGCTACGCAGCCCTCGGATAACGATCAGGTTCGTTACCAATATTGGCAGTCGCAGTTTGATCAAGCCCAGAATCAGTACAAAAAGCTTCAGGAAGAGAATGAAGCATTGAAACAACAGCTGAACAGTATTCAGCAGCAACTTGCTAATACTGCTTCACAGCAAACCCAAAACCAAACACAAGAAGAAGACGAAGAATTTCCTGATCCACCGCCTGCACCTGTAAGACCATTTAACTTCAGCCAGGTGGAAGCATATAGTGATCCAAACTCGGATTCTGCAAAGTATATGGCTGCACTCATTGATTACAACACCAGAATGAATCAGTATAATGCACTGAAAAATGAGTGGCTCCAAGCAAAACAGCAGGAACGACTGGAAGCCTTGCAAAGAGAACAGGAAGCGAAAATTGGACAATTGAGAAGTGCCAACGAAGTGAAGACAGCTTTGGATAGCGTGATTAGTACGGTTATGAACAATTATGGAGTAGATTACAACACCGCCATAGACTTTGTTCAGACAATGTCGGACGATAAGTCTGTGACGCTTGATAATCTCTTTCAGCTGTATCAGTTGCAGAAGGCACAGATGCAACAGCAAAGTGGAACAACTCCAGCTCCAACCGTTCCAAGACCTATGTACTCTCCGCCTCCAAATCCAGGAGCTCAGTACAATCCCTATGGAGCAAATGTTCCTTCTCCGGATTTTCTGCAAAGACAGAGAGCGCAAAGCATACCACCCACAATGGGAGTGCATAACGCTCAGTCCGAAGGAGCAACTGACCCAACACTTGAACTTATTCGTCAAGCAATTGCACTGAGCAACAAGAATACTCAATATTGAAAATAGGAGAAATGAAAAATGGCTACTAACTTTTACACAACTTCACAAGGCGGAACTTATACTCAAACTACTGTTCCTCCTGTGAATATAAGTCTCGACAATCTGCGTCGGACTTTCGATCTGAGCGGAGAGATTGCAGAACTGCGACCGCAGGAATCTCCCTTCTTCTCTTACCTTACACGGCTTCGGAAGATTGCAACTCCCGACCCTGTATTCAAAATGATGGAACAACGCCACCAGTGGCAACGGAGAAATTTCTATGTTTCTACTGGAGCAACATTAGCTTATAACAGTGTTAAAGATCTGCGAGTATCTTGTAAGTATGATTCTCGTGGAAAGACCACCACAGAAGCTCAAGCACCTATATTTTTCGTTCAAGGGCAGATAGTGGCAATTGAAAATGTTACCAATGGTTCTAATACTGGAACATTCTACGGAAGAGTTACTTCGGCTACAACTGATAGTGGATTTACCAAAGTTACTATGACTCCATTGTTTATCCTTACTGCAACCAGTAAAGCTGCCATTACCTCCGGAAATGTAGTTTTTCCAGTTAATGCCCGTGGACAAATTGTGGGAACGGCATATCCAGAAGGTTCCGGAGCTCCAGATAGTTGGTATGATTTTCTAAGTCAGACCGAAGGATATGCTCAAATATTCAAAACTGCCTGCCCGATGATGTCTGGTTCTGCAATGGCTACTGAATATCGGGGAAAGAAAAATGAATTCATGCGAATTTGGGATGAGAAGCTGCGTGAGCATAAGATGGATATGGAACATGCCTTCCTGTTCGGAGTGGGAAACGTAAATGTAACTACTGGAGCATTAGACGCAGAAACAAACGCCGCTGTAAAAAGATATACTTGGGGAATCCTTCCCTTTGTATCTCTGTATGGTAATGTTGCTACATTCAGTTATTCCAATAGTGGTTATAATAGTTTCGTAGATTGGTCAAGAGACATGTTCGCTCCGGAAAATGGAAACAGTGGAAGCAAACTGGTTTTGGCTTCTCGGAAACTAATCTCTTGGTTCAACAAACTGGGGAATGGAACATTCTTGGGCAATACTCTTGCTGGTGGTTCCGCTCAGTTGGATATTCAAAATGTCAAATCTCAATTTGGTTTCAACCTTACTCGAGTAAGTTGTGTCTTTGGCGACTTCAATTTCGTTGCCAATCCTCTACTGAGGGAACAGTGGGAAGACTACTGTTTGGTAATCGATTTGGGTCAGGTTGCATATCGTCCACTTGTCGGAAATGGTATCAGCCGTGATACCTTCTATCAAACCAATGTTCAGGCTCCAGATATTGACGGTCGTATTGATCAGATTATAACTGAAGCTGGAATGCAAATTACGCTTCCTGAGACACATGCTGTGTTGAAGTGGAATGCATAAGGAGGAAAGATGGCTTGGTCAGAAGTAACTGGAACACAAGACACTAGATGGAAAGCTTACGAAGAAAAATACACTGGATGGAAAACTTACGAAGAAACACTTGACTTTACTGGTACGGATGCTCAGACGATATATTCTTCTGCGCTTGCCAGTTTTCAGGGGAATGTTGTTCTTCCCGCTGCAATTATTTCTTCAACCAAGAATATATCAGTAACTGCAGACACGATAAAGTTGCAGATTTCAGTAGATGGGACGCATTGGTCGGATATGGTAACCGGAACAAATCCAGCTATTTCCGCTGCAACAACTGGATGTGGAATATCTCTTGATGTAAGAAATATCAAAGCGCCCTTCTATCGCATTGCAATCACTCTTACTCCTGCTGCAGATGGAAATGCAGTAATTCAATATGCGGTGAAAGAATAATGATACTGAATCGGATTGATATTCAGGACTATGTGAATTCCATTCTTGGAACGAAGGATATTATCATAGAAGATAATGTTCTTATGTCTGGCATGGAAGATATAGTCAATCGTATTGGGATTGTCAATCCGAAAGCACTGAAGGTATTGGAGACGCCAGTAATCCTCACTCGTTCCTCCAGCTCTGCTACTGGTGTCTCCAGCTTTTCTACTATGCTTCAGTATGTTCCGGCAGATAATGAAGAGATAAAGGTCTACTATGTGAGAGGCAAGATTCCAAAATTGGCAATCCGAGTAGATAATCCGGAACAGATAATGAATCCATATTCGCTGCTGAATGATGGTTCGTATGGGAAGCACTACTATTGGTTGGAAGGCAAAAACTTATTCGCATATCCACCAATCCCGGCAGGAGCTGAAGATACAGAACGCTATTGTGCAGAGATTGTGAAATATGGGATTGAAGGTGGTGGGAAACTTATTTGGCATGACCGCTATAAGTATCCATTGGCACTGTATTGTTCTATATTTGAGCTCAATAAAGTATTTAATGCCTATGTTTCCCTCCTCGTGAATAAGATGATTACAGATAAGATACCTTATGATTATTCAAATGTGGAGAAGCGACTCAACAAAGACGATGTGGAACTCGCTTCAGCAGAGCTGCAGAAAATTCAAACAATTATAAGCGAACAAGCTACTGCTTCGGATAAGCTTCGGGTAACGATGGAGAATGTTGTGAATATTCTTCAACGGATAAGAAACTTGAGACAGGAATACTATGACTGGTTTGGTGTTCTATCACAAGCACCAGGAGGAGTACAATGACAAATGGTGAATTACTTGCACTCGCTCAGTTGATTGTACCGGAGCTTACGGCAAAAGCTTTTGTGCAATTTTATAATATCGCTTTTGAGAAGATTTCCAGAGAAGTAAGATTACGGACTCAAATTCTTAAACCGAATAATGTAAATCAATATGAAGACCTCAGGAAATTGGATATAGTCAAGATTGATAGCGTGAAAGATACTTCTAGAGACGATGTCTACTGGGAAGTGAGACACAGAAAACTATTGATATACGACTCCAATAGAGAACTTATCACAAACGAAACCGTTGGAAATCATAATTTAGAAATAGAATATTGGGTAAGTATAAGCGGAGCTATAACGCCATTTCCAACTAACACTGGAATTGAAATTGATCCAAATGCTATTGAAGAATGGAATAAATCAATTCCTAGCATATCTGATGTTGAAGTTCAGCTCTGTGCACTCTATTTGATGATTACAGAGTTGGCTGGAATCTTTCCGTTGGAGCCTGGAACTGTTGAATTATATGCGAATAAGTTCTCTGGTGCTTTTCAGGCAGTTAAAACGAAATATAATAGCGGGAATTCTCCTGCGACAATTACACAGGTATACTTCTGATGTTGAGAAGAGAACCACTCGGAAAGACACTTATCTTTGCTCACAACAAGTTTGCGATTCCGATTTTCCATGTTCCGCAGAAAGAAGAATTGCCGAAGCATTCTGAAGTTCAGATTGCAACTGCGATTCCTACATCTGTTGGTCTTCGTGTACCACTGAACCTTGGACACCAAGAGAAGAAAGAGATGGGAAAAAGGTTTAGAGATATTTCTGTTTCTTTCCAGAAAAAGATAACAATGTGCAAGCAAGCGAGTAAGTTGAAGGTCTTTGGTATACAGCCCAGAAGTATAAGTTGGAAGAAGAGTTTCAATCTAACACGTAGATATAGTATCGGTATACTGCACAAGCAAACTTACTCGCTTCTTAAAAAAATAGGTATTCGGGCGCTTACCGTAATCTACGAAGCGTTCCAAAGATTCTTAATCTACATAAACGGATTACTGAAGCAGGTAATCTATACAAACAGAAGCAGGATAGAAATCCTGATTGAGAAAATACAAGGAGACAAATAATGCCAGACACAGTAACAATGAATGCATATATCAACGATTATACTAGAGAGATAGAAAGAGAGATTACAGTTGGTTCTTCTCATGTTATGGATTTAGCGAACATAGAAACTCTAAGTGATCATTTCTATCACTATTGTGTAAATTATGAGATACCGGTTATAAATCAATTAAAACTTGAGTTTATTGAGCCAGGTGGAATGCAAAGTGTTGATATGAGAACACTGTATATTGCAAGAGATTTACAATATCAGCTATTTACGAATCTACCATCTCTTAGTGCTATGGACACTCCATTTCTTCCTACTTCATGGGATGAAGTGTTTCTTGGTAATACATTTAATGTAATTTATATTGCACCGTTTCAATTTAATATAGTATTTATAGATGGAATACCGGTAGGAACAGCAGCACCTCAGACAAGCTTTTCGTCGAGTAAAATTTTGAATGATATTTTTCAAAATCTAAAATTAGGTTATGAACTTACATATAAAGATGCCTATACTGGAATGCAGTGTCAAGTATATATACATAAAGGTAGAATACATAGTTCAGAAAGCATAAACAGTCAATGGTCAAGCGGCACAGGTCCTAATTGTTGGAGTACGACAGATAGAATAAATCCGGTAATTAATTCTAAGAATAGAGAAAAGCTTACGAAATTATATTCACCAACTAAAGACGAAATAGATGCTTACAATAATGCTACTAGTCATGCTGGAGGAATCGGTGGTGGTTACTCTAATTATCTATGTTTAAGTCCTGCTCCGGATGTTGTACATCACGGTGGTTATATTACAGAAAGTTTTGATGTTTCCTTGAACGATATTGACAGTGCAGAAAATATAATAATTTCTCCCATTGTTTATGTTGGGAACATTGTTGATGCGCACATTGCTCCAACAGGAATGGCATATCTTACTAATCACCGGGGAGGTGTAGCAAATGCAAAATTTAAGAAGCCTGTTCCTGGATATCAATCCATAACAATCTATAACCTAGATGTCAATTACAATCCAGAAACACTTCAAAGTGGTGGACGTAGTTGGGTAGGAGACTACAAAGCAACTGCAACAGATGACACTTCAATTGTGGTTGATGTAGTTCTTGAAGAGGAGCCAGAATAATGGCACGCACCCTCAATGAATTCGTCTCATCTACTGGAAACTATGTCTATGAGATTACCGATGCTAAGATGGCTGGAGTCGACTTAACCGATTTCAATGTAGCCGTCTTACTTCACTGTGTTCTTGCAAATGAACTAGAAAGAGATTTTATCGTATTTTCCAAAGGACGCATTGAACAAGTGTTTGATATAAGTGCGCAATATTTTTTGCTCTATAGTCCAACTTACTGTAGAAATATAGGAAATGGAATTTTCATTGTTTCGCTTCCTTTTTGGAGAATGCAGCATATTGCAGAAAGTGAAAATAGCGATATAGTATCTGCTGAGTTTGAAGTGATTATTTATGGATTTAACACTCTGGAATATCCGAATGGCGAAGACAAAGGAGCAGCTTCTTTCCAATGTATAGTAATCGATACTGGAACGATTAACTTCACGAAGAACAGATTCCCACTTCCACTTACAATTGATGAACCAGCTGAACCAAGAGAAATACTTAAACTTAATCCAAAGAGAATATTCTAATGCCAAAAGAAATAGTCCCTTTCAACTCGTTCAATGGCGCAGCTCCGGCGATACCAGATGCTCCTGGCGGAGCTGTGTCTTTTTGGAATGCAAGAGTCGATGGTTCACTGAATACGGCAGTACCGGAGAACAAAGACAAAGCAGTTGGAACCGCATACATACAGCAGAAAAACTTATTCGTTGAAGGAAAAGATATTGCCGTTTCTGAAGATATAAATGGGCACGTATACGTAGATGGAGTTCGGGTTGGTACCATTAGTCCTCCAACTGGAGATCGTCCCTGTATGGACGTTATTGGACGCCAGATGAGCATTATTCAAGACAGTGGGCATACGAAGTACCTGCGGTATGGATATTCCAAAGGAGACCTTATTGGAGTTGATAGAAATGATATAATCTTCGAAGAAGATGTGATTTCTTCTAAGTATGGTTATTCTACTGTTGCCAATATTCAATTCGTGGTTCCTATAAATGACAACTTCTTCCTATATGCTCAATACGGATACAGCAACTTATTTATCTACGATATACAAGGAAATGTTACTTATAGTTCTTATCCTCTTGCTCCAACTCTTCCAGAAGCGTGGAGCTATGATATGGAAAAAGTTGGAGATATCTGGTATCCGAAGTATATCTATTTTGCCTACTATAGAGAGAATGAGTTATATATTTCCAAGCTCAATCTTGGAAAAGAAGATGAAACAGAACAGGTTTTCTCTACATCCGGATTCAACCCCGAAGCACTTGAAACAATAAGCGTTGAAAGCTCAACTATTCTTGCCAATGTAAAAGTAATTGAAACGAATAAGCCTGTTGGTAGTAAACTGGATTCGATTGCGGTTTCCAAGGACTTTGTTTTTCTCGGTTACAATATGGGAGCGAATAATCCGCTCAGCCACATGGAGATAGAAGACGATGTGCTCTTCTCCTTCAGCAAAGACTTTTTCGTTTATGATCAACCAGCGACAGTAGTATCTTGTGCTGATAATACTTTGAATCGGAGTAAGCTTCCGTTCATGCCGTATCAGAAGATGCCGAGTAGACACTATTATGTAAATACTGCACATCGTGTCGAAGGAACAGAAGGGGCTCCAACATATTATCGTATTTACTGGGATAGTGGTCTTGATAATCCGAATCCAGAAGGATTTTTCAAAATACCACATGAAGCAATGTATAATAGTCAGGCATTAGTTAATCAGGAACCGAATGATTTAATTGATACAGAATGCGGTTTCTTTGATCTATTCCAAAGGCTTGAACAAATATACCTCACTCAAGAGATTACCAACCCAAACGAAGGAGGAAACTTTATTACGTTACCTTCGCAGGTTACGAAGATATATTCTCCTGGTTATTGTGGATTTGCTCACGTTGTAGATAACGAACCAGACGATGTTCTTCTCGTTGGCTCACTGATAATAGTAGACTACACAAATAATATTGTTGGTTACGAAATCGCATGCCCCACGAAGATTTGGCTGAACAAACATCTTGGATATGAAACTGAATCTGTAGCTTCAGATTACAATATACGAAACAATATTCAGCAACATAATGGATGTGGATTGGCATATTGGCAACACACTAACTATTATAGTTCTTCAGCCAATGCATACTATAATCTCAATACTATTTGGTCTATGCCACTTAGTATGTTAACAAAAAACCAAGAAGAAGTTGTTTTCGATTCTGGAACGATTCCACAAGACGTCTATTATTGTTGGAACGGAGTACAGCCTACTAGAATATGGGATTACGAATTGTTTGATATTCCGCTCGACTATGATACTCCGGCTCCGCACCAATACTATAGAAGAATTTTCCATCTTACAAAGTATTTTAATAACGAAGAAGTTAATTCCGATGGAAGCTCCAGATTTGCCATCTTTGCTTCTGATTTGGCATCGTTTCCAACTGACCATTACAATCAGCGTACCCATTATTCTCTTCTTGCTGGAGATAGTAAAACTATTCTTACACCGTCAAGAAACAGTCTATTCTATTTTTCTCCTTCGGAAGTAGATTACTCAGAAGAGTATTCCTATATTTCTCTTTCTGTTGGAGAAATTGAAGGCAGTCTCTCAACTCCAAACAATTATAGAGTATTTAGTATTTCGCATTCCGAAATGGCATTTGCCTATGAGAACAATATAATACTAAACAATGTGGTAACGTTTAATCCTCCGGTAATTGAATTGGAATCAATAGGTGAACTTCAGTTTCAGCAAGAGATTCTTACATTTGAA
>Ga0302249_1001390_pt1 | contig 16890 bp, 12 predicted proteins | sample AAG_UR_Val_MG_FD_193531 | JGI IMG/M metagenome (GOLD analysis project Ga0302249, IMG submission 193531) | Enriched activated sludge microbial communities from anaerobic digester in WTTP, New Holstein, Wisconsin, United States - AAG_UR_Val | ecosystem: Engineered > Bioreactor > Anaerobic >... | reverse complement strand
CATGCCGGATAACCGCGCACGCTTCAGCTACATGTACCCCACGTGGGAAGCCGCCGTCGGCGCCAGCCGCGAAATCATGCAGTCGGAATTCGGGAAACCGGCGATCTACCGTATTTCCGATCCGGAGGAAACAGATCGGGGACTGAAACTTTATGGTATGCCGGGTATTGCCGATAAATTTCTTACGATGCGTGGATTTAAACCAATGCAACGCTGCCTGTGCCTGGGCAATGTCGAAGGTGACCAGGATTACACGCGACTGGTCGCCCGTAAGATAAAAAAGATTGCCCGCAAATACGGCGCCATGTCGCTGGGTGGTTACGCCGCGCGCAAGTGGGAGCATACACGCTATACTGAGCCGTATATGCGTGAGGATTTGGGTGATTATGGTATTTTGATTGATACGCTGGAGGCGGCGGTGACCTGGGACAACCTGCATAATTTGCACAAAGGTGTGCGGGAGTATATCAAGAGCCGCCCGGATACGATGTGTATGACGCATGCCTCACATTTTTATCCCCAGGGCACCAATCTTTACTTCATCTTTATACTCAAAATGGATGACCCCGATGAGTTTCGCAAATTTCAGCGCGGCATTGTTGAGAATATCCAAAAATACGGCGGGTCATTGAGTCATCATCATGGCGTCGGACGCATGATCGGTCCCTGGATGCAGACACATCTGGGGAAAGAACAGATGGACGTTTTACGTGCGTTGAAAAAACACTTTGATCCGAATGGTATTATGAACCCGGGAGGACAACTGGGGTTGGATTGATTTAAAATCATCACAGGCAAATCCGAGGTGTATATGTCACAGGGCAAAAGTAATCCGGAAGAATTAGTCCTTTCGATTGATGCCGGTACGCAATCGATCAGGGCTGCGCTTGTCGATATGGAAGGCAACATCGTGGATATCGTGAAGACGCCCATCCAACCCTATTTTTCAAAGCATCCCGGCTGGGCGGAACAGGAGCCTGATTACTACTGGGATGTATTTTGTAAAACAACCAGGCAACTTCTGCACCTTAGGCAATCCCTGGTGAAGAACATTATCGGGGTGACGCTGACGACACAGCGTGCCACGATGATTAACGTGGACAAGGACGGCCGGGCGCTCAGGCCGGCAATTATCTGGCTGGACCAGAGAAAGGCCGATGCCCGGAAGATTCTGCCTGGTGTATTGAGGCCTGTGCTCAGGACAGTGAAATTACTCGACACGCTGGAAAGTGCGATCCAGGAATGTGAGTCAAACTGGATATATCAGAACCAGCCGGACATTTGGGAAAAGACATACAAATATTTATTGCTCTCCGGGTTTTTTACGCATCGACTTACCGGTGAGTTCGTGGATTCCACAGGTAACAATGTAGGTTATCTGCCGTTTGACAATAAAACCTATCAGTGGGCACGAAAGTATGATTTCAAATGGCTGATCTTCAAGGCCGAGAAAGAAAAATTGCCTGACCTGGTCAAACCTTCCGAGATGATGGGCCGCATTACTAAAAAATCGTCCGTCCAGACCGGTATACCGGAAGGACTGCCGGTAATGGCGGCAGGATCGGATAAAGGATGTGAAATACTTGGCTGCGGCTGTCTCACGCCCGAAACCGGATGTTTAAGTTTCGGAACGATCGCTACTTTTGATGTTGCCACACCAGAATATGTTGAGCTGCGTCCCATGATTCCGCCATATCCCGCGTCCGTGCCGGGTGCCTATTATACGGAAGTATCTATTTTTCGCGGTTTTTGGATGGTGAGCTGGTTTAAGGAAGAATTCGGCTTTCAGGAGCGCATGCTTGCTGAAAAGAGCAATGAACCTCCGGAAAAATTTTTTGATTCCTTGATCCAAAATGTGCCCGCCGGTTGTAAGGGGCTCATGTTGCAGCCCTACTGGACACCGGGGCGCGATCTTGAATCCTATGCAAAAGGGGCAATTATCGGCTTTGGCGACATACACAATCGTGCGTATCTCTACCGCGCTTTGCTGGAAGGACTAATCTACGGCTTGAGAGAGGGAGGAGAGCTGACCCAACGCAAGACCAAAGTACCGGTGACCAGACTCAAGGTATCCGGTGGAGGATCGCAAAGCGACGTGGCCATGCAGATTACCGCGGATGTCTTTGGCATTGCGGCGGAACGTCCTCATACTTTCGAAACATCCGCCCTCGGCGCGGCTATTGATGCGGCAGTTGGTCTGAAAATCTATCCCGATTTTCCCACGGCCGTGCAGGCAATGACCAGGACAGGGATGGTTTTTGAGCCCAATAATGACAACCACACTCTTTATGATGATCTTTACCGAAGAGTTTATCTGAAAATGTACAGGCAACTGAAGCCTCTGTTTAAGGAAATAAGAGATATTACAGGATATCCTGCAGAAAATTAGCCGCACAGAGAGGCCAGAGAATGGGCTTTTTGAAATTGCGCGGATTTTTTGCTTCAAAGGCGGAGACGCCAACTGCTTTTTTTAACAAAACATCTTCAGCTGTCCTTTATCCTTTATCCTTTGTCCTGCGCCAAGAGCTATCAGCTAATCCTCTAACCCTCAAATCATCTAATCTTCTAAACTTCTAATCATCTAACCATCCCCCATCAATCACTTGACTTTCTTGTTGCATTGTCCGTTCAAAGTTGTAAGATAATCAACAATTTATAATAATCGCATCCGTAGATGAAAACGGAGCGTTGTTTTTTGTCGAAATTATGGTCAATCAAACACCTGAACAGATAGCACGAGATGAGATCGACAAACAGTTAATCGAGTGCGGCTGGATCATCCAGAACAAAAAGCAGATTAACCTTCATGCCGGGCCCGGTGTCGCCGTCAGAGAATATCAAACTGAAATCGGCCCCGCTGATTATGTCCTGTTTGTTCACGGGAAACCGGTGGGCATTATAGAGGCCAAAAAGGAAGATGAGGGAATCCGCTTAACCGTCCATGAAGACCAATCCAGAGATTATGCCCGAAGCAAGCTGAAATATCTTGATAACGACCCGCTTCACTTTGTTTATGAAAGCACCGGCACGCTGACCCGTTTTACCGATTATCGCGACCCCAAACCCCGATCCCGCCCCGTATTTTCGTTTTACCGTCCGGAAACATTTCTGCAGTTACTTAAAGGGGAAGAAACTCTCCGCAGCAGGATGCAGGACATTCCGCCTCTGCAGACGACCGGCCTGCGTGAGTGTCAGGTTGTTGCAATCAACAATCTGGAAAAATCATTTCGTGCCAATCATCCCAGAGCCCTCATTCAAATGGCCACGGGCTCGGGTAAAACCTACACGGCCATCACGGCTATTTATCGACTGCTCAAATACGCCAAAGCGGGCAGGGTGCTGTTTCTGGTGGACACAAAAAACCTCGGCGAGCAGGCCGAGCAGGAATTCATGGCCTACGTGCCCAATGACGACAACCGTAAATTTTCCGAACTCTACGGCGTGCATCGGCTGAAGTCCGGTTTTGTGCCCACCGACAATCAGGTCTATATCAGCACGATTCAGCGCCTGTATTCCATACTGAAAGACAAAGAGCTCGATGAGCGCGAAGAGGAAATAAATCCGGCTGAAATACGCTGGGAAGGTCGTGCGCCCGTACCGGTGGGTTACAACCCTAGACTGCCCGTCGAGTTTTTCGACTTCATCGTGATCGATGAGTGCCACCGCAGCATTTACAACCTATGGCAACAGGTGCTTGATTATTTCGATGCATTCTTGATCGGGCTCACCGCCACACCCGACAACCGCACATTCGGATTTTTCAATCAAAACATCGTCAGCGAATACACGCACGAGCAGGCCGTGACCGACGGAGTCAACGTCGGCAGCGACGTTTATCTCATCGAAACAAAAATCACCCAAAAAGGCGCCACGGTCTGGAAAGGCCAGTATATCGATCGCCGCGAAAAACTCACCCGCAGAAAGCGCTGGGAACAGTTGGATGAAGATCTGACCTACACGAGAGCCGAGCTCGATAACGATGTGGTCAATCCCAGCCAGATCCGCACCGTCATCCGCACCTTCAAGGAACGCCTGCCGGAAATGTTCCCCGACCGCCTCGACGAAAAAGGCAATCTGGAAGTGCCCAAGACATTGATCTTTGCCAAAACAGACAGCCACGCCGACGACATCATTCAAATCGTGCGCGAAGAATTTGCAGAAGAAAACAGATTTTGCAAAAAGATCACCTACAACAGCGAAGACCCCAAAAGCACGCTGGCGCAATTCAGAAACGATTATCATCCGCGCATCGCCGTCACCGTGGACATGATCGCCACCGGCACCGACGTCAAGCCGCTGGAGTGCCTGCTTTTCATGCGGGACGTGAAGAGCCGGAACTACTTCGAGCAGATGAAAGGCCGGGGCACGCGCACCATCAGCCTTGACGACTTGAGAAAAGTCACGCCGCGGGCCAGGATGACCAAAGACCACTACGTCATCGTCGATGCTGTAGGCGTGACCCGCAGCCTGAAAACCGACAGCCGCCCGCTGGAGCGAAAGCCGGGCGTGCCGCTTCGGGAACTGCTTGCCGCAATTACCATCGGGGCAAGAGATGAGGATCTGTTTACCTCTTTGGCCAACCGTTTGGCGAGGCTCGACAAACAGATTACCGAAAAGGAAAAGAACACCTTTGCCGAAAAAGCCGGAGGCAGGACCATCCCGCAGGTGGTGGGAGAGCTGCTGAATGCCTACAACCCCGATACGCTGGATGATATCCGCCGGAGGGCTGAGGCGCAAAACCCGGACGTTGCGCCGGCCGCAATTGCAGAAATCATAAAACAAATGATTTCCGAACTGCGTGACAAGGCGGCCGCCGTCTTTCATGGGGAGCTGAACGATTATATTGAAAACATCCGCAAGGTTCACGAGCAGATCATCGACACAATCAATATTGACGAGGCCACCCATGTCGGTTGGGAAAAAGACAGCAAAGAAAAGGCCGAAGCGCTGGTGGAGGACTTCCGAGACTGGATCGCCCGCCACAAAGACGAAATCACCGCATTGCAGATATTTTACGCCCAGCCCTACCGACGGCGCGAACTCACCTACAGCATGATTCGCGAGCTGGTGGATAAAATCGTCTCCGACAAACCGGCGCTTGCCCCGCTTGGCGTCTGGCGTGCCTATGAAGTCCTGGAAGCTTCGGCAGGCCAAGCTCCCATCGGCAGCCCGAAAAACGAACTGGTTGCGCTGGTTTCGCTGATACGCAAAGTGGCAGGGATTGATGCCAGCCTCACCGCCTATGACAAAACCGTGGACAAAAACTTTCAGGATTGGGTTTTCAAAAAACAGGCTGGCACTTTGAAATTCAACGACGAGCAAATGCAGTGGCTCAGAATGATTAAAGACCATATCGCCGCATCGGTCAGCTTCAGTATAGATGACCTCGACTACACCCCCTTTGACGCCAAAGGCGGCAAAGGAAAAATGTGGCAGCTCTTCGGCCCCGAGATGGAAAACATTATTGATGAGATGAACGAGGCATTGGCGGCATAGGATGAATGGGAATATGGAAGTGCCAAAAGGGTGGATAAAAGTAAGTTTAGCTGAGATCGCCACTTATATTAATGGTAGAGCTTTTAAGCCCAAAGAATGGAGTAAAGAAGGATTACCCATTATTAGGATTCAAAATCTTAATCGTGAAATATCAGAATTTAATTTCTGTAATTTTGCTGTAGATGAAAAATACTACGTAAATAAAGGTGATTTACTTTTTGCTTGGTCAGGGACACCGGGCACATCATTTGGTGCACATATTTGGACTGGTGGTCGCGCGGTATTGAATCAGCATATTTTCCGGATAATAGTTGATGAAAAAAAAATATCAAAAAAATATTATTTACACGCACTAAATCATAAAGTTAAAGAATTTGTGAATAAGGCACATGGGACAGCGGGTCTTGCTCATATAACCAAAAAGAAATTTGAAGAATCAATGCTGCCCCTTCCGCCTCTTGCCGAGCAGCAGCGCATTGTCGCCAAGATAGAAGAGCTCTTCAGCAGTCTGGACAAGGGCATCGAAAGCCTCAAAACCGCGCAGCAACAACTAAAAGTCTATCGCCAATCCGTCCTCAAATGGGCCTTTGAAGGCAAGCTGACAAAAAGCACCCTTCGACAAGCTCAGGGTGCAGTAATACCGGTGGCTCAGGGTACGGTAAAGCCGGTGACTCAGGGTGCGGTAATGCCGGTGGCTAAGGGTGCAGTAATGCCGGTGGCTCAGGATGCGGTAAAGCCGGTGGCTGAGCCTGTCGAAGCCACGAATAAAGAAAGCGAATTTCCGGAAGGGTGGGAATGGGTAAAGATAGAAGATGTTGCAGATATGCAAGCTGGAATAGCGTTTAAGAAATCAGAATATTCTTCACACGGTGTACGACTTTTTCAAATCGCAAATGTCTCATTTAATTTTATTAAATGGGAAGAGATTGAATACTTACCCGTAAAATACATCGACCAATATCCTGAACTGCTCTTAAACATTGGTGATATTGTTATGGCACTGAATAGACCAATGTTGAATAACCAACTAAAAATCGCCGAAATACGAAAGGATGATGTTCCTGCTATTTTGTATCAACGTGTTGGCCGATTTAAATTTTTCGGAAATTTGTTCAATCGGTATTTTCTTTATTATTTGCAGTCACCATTATTCATACGTTGGCTTAATGAACAATTACAAGGTGTCAATATTCCCTTCATTAATAAGGCAAAACTATTAAGATATGATAGATTCCCGCTTCCTTCCTCAATAGAAGAACAACACCGCATCGTCGCCGAAATTGAATCCCGCCTTTCCGTCTGTGACAAAATTGAAGAGAGCATTGAAGAAAGTCTCAGGCAGGCCGAAGCCCTCCGCCAGAGCATCCTGAAAAAAGCCTTTGAAGGAAAACTCGTTGCGCAAGATCCGAATGACCTGCCTGCCTCTACATTACTCGCCCGTATCAAAGCGGAAAGAGAAAAGAATAAAAAGAATAAGTAAGTTCAGTTTCCTCTTGGCAATGATGACTCAATATAGTATATGAGAGTCGTAATAATTCAGCAAATAAATGAATTGCTGCGTCGTTAGTATACTAAAGTAGGCGAAATATGGTCGGGCAGAAAGACGGCGTAAAAAATTTATCAGGTATCGGGAAACTTGACCGCCAGAGGCTGGGGCAGGTGGTTCGCGCCGCCAAAGGCTCTATATCTGTTTCTGATGCAGCACAAATTTTGAAGATGTCCTCCACGGATGCGGCCAAGTTGCTTTCACGCTGGGCAAAGAAGGGTTGGCTTTCGCGTGTTTACCGCGGACTTTACGTTGTAATTCCGCTGGAATCACGCTCGGCTGATATGCCGCTGGAAAATCCATGGGTGATTGCCGAAAAATTATTTTCACCCTGCTACATCGGAGGCTGGAGCGCAGCCGAAAATTGGGGATTGACGGAGCAGATTTTCCGAAAGCTCATCGTCATGACAACGCAAAAACCAAGACGCAGTATGTGTGCCATTAAAGGAACGGAATTTTTGTTGCGTCGGATTCCTCCCAAAGCGATGTTCGGCTTGAAGCCGCTCTGGCAGGGGCAGGTTAAGGTTCTGGTATCAGATCCGGCACGCACCATTGTGGATATGCTCGGCGATCCTGCGCTTGGTGGAGGTATTCGAACAGTCGCGGAAATGTTTTCAAATTATCTGAGATTTGAAACAAAAGACATTGAACTGATTTTGCAATATGCAAAGCAGTTGGGTAACGGTGCAGTTTTCAAGCGGCTTGGTTTTTTTCTGGAACGTTTTGCCCCGCAGGAAAAAGAAGCTATTGAAAAGTGTTCTGCGGAGCTGACAAAAGGAAATACGAAACTGGATGCCAAACTTACCGCGGACAGATTGATTACACGCTGGCGTTTGTGGATACCGGAAAGTTGGAGTAAAACCAAATGATCACGCGACAGGAAATCATGGACGCATCGCGGGAATTCGGCCTCGGTGTGCATATTATCGAAGCTGATTTGATAAACAAAATGAGAATATCGAGGCAATAAAGGCGTATGACAAGCGAAACGAACAACACATCCGGGATCATCAGTAAAATCTGGAGTTTTTGCAACACGCTTCGTGACGACGGTGTGGGTTACGGCGATTATCTGGAGCAGCTCACCTATCTGCTTTTTTTGAAAATGGCGGATGAATATTCAAAGCCGCCCTATAACCGCAGGCTGGACATTCCCGATGATTACAACTGGGAGAGTCTGACCTCCAAAACGGGTGCGGCGCTGGAGGAGCACTATACGGCGGTTCTGCGTGAACTGTCGCACGCCAGAGGGACGCTCGGCCAGATTTTCACCAAAAGCCAAAACAAGATCCAGGACCCGGCCAAGCTCTTCAAGCTGATTGACATGATCGGCAAAGAGCAATGGACGATGATGAGCGCAGATGTGAAGGGCGATATTTACGAGGGGCTTTTGGCCAAGAATGCCGAAGACACGAAAAGCGGCGCGGGCCAATATTTTACACCGCGTGCCCTGATTAAAGCGATGGTGGCTTGTGTCCAGCCCCAGCCGTTGAAAACAATTGCCGATCCTGCCTGCGGGACGGGCGGTTTTTTCCTGGCGGCTTATGATTATATTTCCAATCCCGAAAACTATACGCTGAACAGGGAGCAAAAAGCATTTCTTAAAAATTCCACTTTTCATGGCAATGAGATTGTCGCCGGCGCACGCCGCTCCGCGCTCATGAATATGTTTCTGCATAACATCGGCGATATCGATTCCGAGACATTCATTTTGCCGACTGATTCTCTGGTGGCGGATACCGGCCTGCGCGTTGATTATGTGCTTACCAATCCGCCTTTCGGCAAGAAAAGCTCAATGACGTTCACCAATGAGGAAGGCGAACAGGAAAGGGAAGACCTAACCTATAACCGCCAGGACTTCTGGGCGACGACCAGCAATAAGCAGCTAAATTTTGTTCAGCACATCCGTACCATGCTGAAAACCAGCGGGACGGCGGCGGTGGTGCTGCCGGACAATGTTTTGTTTGAAGGCGGGGCGGGGGAGACAGTCAGGAAAAAGTTGCTCGAAACGACGGACCTGCACACGATTTTGAGGCTGCCCACCGGTATTTTCTACGCGCAGGGCGTCAAAGCCAATGTTTTGTTTTTTGACAACAAGCCGGCCGGTAAAGACCCCTGGACACGGGAAGTATGGTTTTATGATTATCGCACCAACATCCGCCACACGCTCAAAAAGTCGCCTCTGCAGTTTGAAGACCTTCAGGAGTTCATCAAATGCTACAATCCCGGAGACCGGCATAAACGCAAAGAGACCTGGCACGCGGAAAAAAATCCCGAAGGCCGCTGGCGCCGCTTTACCTATGACGAAATCGTGAGCCGCGACAAGACCAGTTTGGACATAACCTGGCTTAAGGATAAAAGCCTTGCCGATCTGGATAATCTGCCCGACCCGGATGTGCTGGCAAACGACATCATCGAAAACCTCGAATCAGCCGTGGAAAGTTTTAAGGAGATAATGGACTCCATCGGCACCGGAGGAAATGCAGGATGATTCATGGCGCGGTCATCCCGACCGGTTTTCAGGTGCCTGAAGTGATCTGCAAATGCGACGGTCTTGTCTTCATCACATGCATACCACCCGGGCTTGCCTGCGAGTGAAAGAAAAAATTGCCTTTGATGCTAAATTAAGGTAGAAAGTTTCAACAAAATTGACCCGGGAAAACGGCCAATTTGAGTATTTTTTAACACTTTTTGGTTGCCTTACCCAAAAAGGTAAAACGAGATAAACGAAAATATATTAAATAGTTTAACTATGGGCCTGGGTGGCGGAACAGGTAGACGCAAGGGACTTAAAATCCCTCGGGGCTTAGCCCTGTGCGGGTTCAATTCCCGCCCCAGGTACCAAGTAAATTCAGTGGTTTACAGCATTGAGGGGTAAGACGTTATTACTGTTTTGGGTCGAATTGTAACTATTTTGTAACTGTTTGACTTGTTTCGCTACGAATGCGTAACCATCAGGAAAGTGCTTCAGGGGAAGGGCCCTGAATACAAAAGAAGAGAAAGGCAAACGTATCCTGTTTTCCCATGAGCTCTTGTGATGGCGTTGCCGGCGACTTCCGTGGTATTGGTTTTCCAATTCAAGACGCAATAATCCACCTGAAGTCTTGCCTGCCCGGCAAGGCTGCCCGATCATCGCGTTTAAAGTCCGATAAAAGGTTAAAAAGGATTCCGTCTTCCAGGCAATTAAATGCCATTTTGACGGTTATCAGCCGGCCAATATTACTTTTTCCAAACCTTAATGGAACTTAGTGTGTCGTCCCACCAGCCGCTCAGCTCCACCTGTTTGATCTCATCATGGGAGTCATTGGAAATATCCCATGTCTTCCCCTTGAAATTCTTGTGCTGATACAGCCTGACGCGGGTTCGCGTCCCAATCGTGATGCACGAGGCTTTGTCGTTGAAGGCCGACCCGACATAGCTGTAGGTCACGCCCGGCTTGTCCTGAAAAACCATATATCCCTGTAAGTCCGGCGTTGTACAATCGGATCGGTCATAAGCAACCGCTTCACCATGATCCGGATTCATTTTTTTTGTTACCGAATCCCATTGCGCGCAGCAGGCAACACCGGACCAGCCTAACAAAACCAGGCTGACTATAAGTAATGTGGCTTTATACATACCGTCCTCCCAAAAATGAATTTGCCTTTCGGCAGTTGGTTTTGTGATATGGTGTTTATCTAACACAAGGACACGTTGCTTCACAGGCATTTTGAGTGAGTGCTTTGAACGGAAAAGTTTGTTTCACCATTTGCTTTTACTGGTTTTTAAATGCGCCGCTGCTGAAATACCTTTCGGCGTGGTCGGGAAGGACCGTAGCGATATTGCCCGGATATTTTTCTCCAACTGGTGCGCGGCCCGGAAATTTGTGCCGGAGGAGATGCCGACCAGAAGACCCGTGTTACTTCCGGGTTCCCGGGTGGTTTCAATGGCGTCCTCGTCGGTCATTTCTATCACTTCATCCACGAGTTTGACGTCCAGCACGGCGGGGATGAAACCGTCGCCGATTCCCTGGATTTGATGCAGGCCCGTCTCATGGCCCAAGATCGCCGAAGCATTTTTCGGGTCATTGATAAGAACTCGCTTTTATTTGCCGGTAGTATAAAAAACGCCCCCTTATGTGTCAAGAATATTTTGCCACAAGATGTGGGGCATGGGAGATGCACTTCAAAATACCAATTAGCGGTATAATTGAGGATAGCCACTGATTTTGCAGGTACCAGGCGTGAGGTCTTTGTGCCGGAGACGGACTGTTTTCCCTTGCTTTCTATCATGGTACGTTCCTCCATAAACTCCAGCGCGAGGCAACTCCGGACAACTTGCGCCTCCTCCCTTGTCTCGCTTTTGTTCACCATACCATGTTGTGTAATGCCATCTACTTTTTGAGATATGAATTCGGAAACTAAGGGGAACTTTTCACGATGTCCTGGCAATCAACAGATAACCATTAGAACATCAATATCAAAATAACGCTGGACAGTGATTATTTTGTTTGATAGATAACACATGTTGCATAACAAGTGTTGTCCATCTAATGAAAGAGAAATGCAGTGGCTCCAAAAAATAGTGTTACCAGAGAGGAAATCATCGAAACGGCTTTTGCGATTGTTCAGCGAGAAGGGATGACAGCTCTTACGGCGAGAAATGTCGCCCAAAAGCTGGGGTCATCCACGAGGCCTGTCTATTCCCACTTTGCCTCAATGAAAGATCTTCAGCAAGAGGCGATGCGTAAGGCAGGGGAGCTTATGCTGGCTTATGTTTCCAAATGCTATACAGATGATGTGTTCTTGAATATGGGTACGGGGGCAACGTTTTTTGCCAGAGATCACAAGGTGCTCTATCGGATCCTGTTCATGGAAAACAACGATTTCAAGGATCTTTTAAATGACTTACGGATGGATCTCAGTCGGCAAATGAGAAAAGATGAAAGATTTTCGCGGATGACCCAGAAAGAACGGGATGCTTTGCTCAATAAAATGTGGATCTTCACACACGGTTTGGCTTCATTCATCTGCGTTGGCCTGCTTGAAGAGGACTCTGATCTCTATATCATTAAGACGATGAAAAAAATGGGTTCGATCGTCGGTACCGCAGCCGTCAAGGAGAGTCTTCACTATAAAAAATCTGTAAGAACAAGGAGGAACAATGAGTGATTATGATGTGATCGTAATAGGCGCCGGAAACGGCGGGCTCACGGCTGCCGCCGGTCTTGCCAAAAACGGGCATAAGACGCTGCTGCTGGAAAGACATAATGTTCCTGGCGGATGCGCTACAAGCTTTATCAGGGGTAGATTTGAATTTGAAACGGCCCTTCACCAGTTGAGCGGAATTGGTCTCCCGGAATTTCCAGGACCTTTGTATGGAGTTCTGAACAATCTGGGTGTTGTCGACAAAATTAAGTTCATACAACAGAAAAACCTTTACCGGTTTGTTATTCCCGGGAAAGTGGATATCAACCTGAAAGCTGAAAGAGCGGCGGCGGAACAGGCACTGATGGAAAGTTTTCCAGCCGAGAAGGAAGGAATTAAAAAGTTTTTTGAACTTTTATATGCGTTTTGCATGGAGATGGTGAGTGCGCTGTATATGAAGGACCCGGAGGCAAGTCCCGAGAAGTATCCGCTTTTTTTCAAACTGGCCCTGAAGGATTCCCAGGACATTCTCGATGAATACTTCAAAGACCCCGTCCTGCAGCAAATCGTTAGCATATACTGGAGCTATGCCGGACTGCCGCCAAGCAGGCTCAGTTTTATGGATTTTGCCATGATGCTCTGGGCGTATATCGAATTCAAACCGTGGCATATGAAGGGAGGGTCGCAGGCAATGTCCAACGCAATATGTGACGCCTTCATCAATTTCGGCGGAGATGCAAGGTTCAATTGCGCGGCAAAAAAGATTAATGTTGTCAACGGCAAAATCAAATCCGTTTTCACGGAAGACGGAGATGAGATATCAACAAAGTTTGTGGTTTCCAACGCCGATCGGATAACAACGTTAATCGATATGGTCGGCGCGGATAAATGCCCCGCGGATGAGCTCAGGACACTCAACGCAAAAACGATCGGAATATCCGCGTTCACTCTTTATATGGGGTTCGACTGCAATCCGGAGGATATTGGAATAGAGAAGGCGACAAACTTCATCGTCAAGGAGGACACGAGCCCGGATTCATTGTACTTAACAACGAAAACGCTGGAAGCGCCTGAATTTGCCATAATGAGCTGCTATGACGTAGATGACCCTGAATTTTCACCCCAGGGTTCGTGTCAGGCCTCGCTTGTTACGCTTCAGTATGGCCAGCAGTGGTTGAACATTCCATCTACAAAATATTATGACACGAAATACCGCTTTGCCGAGAATTTGTTGAATCTTGCTGAAACGGTTTTCCCTGATCTCCGGAAGCATCTTGAGGAAGCGGAGCCGGCGACACCGCTTACGCATATGCGTTATCTTGGCCATCCGGGCGGTTCGATTTATGGGACGGGCCACTTTAAAAGAGAGGCGGCCGTCTTTGTGGGTTCAAAGTCGCTGATTCAGGGTTTGTTTTTCGCAGGCGCCTGGAATGGCGCCGGTGGTTTTGAGCCGACTCTTGAGTCGGGCGCTTCTGTCGCCAGGCAGGTTTCACGACTTCTTAAAAAGCAATAGAGGAGAGGAAAATGACTCGAAAAGAGATATTCAAAAAAGTTGAAGGATATCATGAAATCGTGAAGGAGAGTTCTATCCTTGAGAAATATGGTTTTGACTATCAGACAAGAAAGGGGGAAGTCAAAAGCATCATCAATGAACTTCACCCGCAAAGGCTTGACCTGACTGTATCGGAAATAACTCAGGAGACGGCAAGCGCCAAATCCATTAAACTTGTAAACGAAAGTGGCTGTCAGCCGCCGTTTCAATCCGGACAGTATATTAATATTTTTGTGGATGCGGGAGGAGTCAGGACAAGCAGGCCATACAGCATTGCATCTTCTCCGACGCAAATAGGCCATTATGAGATTACGGTCCGAAAGGTGGAAGACGGGTTTGTCTCTGATTACCTGCTCAACGAGTTGAAACCGGGTGATAAAATCAGCAGTTCATCGCCGTCTGGTAATTTCCATTACAATCCGCTTTTTCACGGCAATCAATTGGCATTGATTGCAGGCGGCAGCGGCATCACTCCTTTCATGAGCATGATTCGGGAGCTTTCTGATAAAAATCTGAAACGCAGGTTGCACCTGTTTTACGGATGCAGGGTGGAAGACGATGTAATATACAGAACCGAGCTTGACAGAATTGCATCAGCCCACAAGAACTTCACATGGGATTTGATTGTATCCGAACCAACATCCTCTTATCGCGGGCATGCGGGATTCATCAATGCTGATTTCATCAAGCAAAGGTTGGATGGCCTTGACTGGACCTTCTTTATATGTGGACCACCGGCCATGTATCAATTTTGTGTTCCTGAACTCGAAAAGCTGCAGATACCGGCAAGAAAGATAAAAGTTGAAGTCATGGGTGCATTGAAAAATATTACAGAGTATCCCGGCTGGCCCGAAAATGTAAAGGCCGGCGATGTTTTCAAGGTAGCGGTAAAAGGGAAAAGGACAATCAGCGCATCTGCCCGGGAGCCGCTTATGATATCCCTGGAGAGGGCGGGCATGGTGATTCCCGCCTTGTGCCGCTCCGGAGAATGCAGTCTCTGCAGGACAAAACTGCTTTCGGGAAAGGTGTTTCAGCCAAATGACGTAAAGCTGAGAAAATCCGATCGACAGTTTGGATATATACACCCCTGCATGGCGTATCCGACAACGGACATTGAAATCCTGCTTTAGATGACTCCGAATATTCGTGGGATGATTAAATCCAATCTTGCGGATTAAGGGCGGATTAATTGGAGTATTTTTATTCAACCGCCTTTTTGTTCTTCATTATTTTGTGGTGCCTGCGTGATGATCCGAACGAAGACCAGCTTCATCGCCGAAGAATATCAACACCTTCTTCTTTTGAGCCATCTTTTTGATTTGCCCATCCTCTTCCCCCAGCCATTTCCGGATCGCCTCTGGCTTCTGTTGATAAGCGCGCCATACCGGGCGCTGCGGCGTGAAACCCGGTTGGGGCAACAAACGACATGCGGAAGCCTTGCTCAATTGTAATTATGAGACTGTTAATAAGAGTAATAGGCATGAGAGCAACAGTTTATTATTTTAGCCAATTTTAAGTAAAAGGAGGGGTTATGAAGGTTATGAAAAAAGTTTTAATTGCCCTGGTAGTTGTTATCGCCGCGTTAATTGCCTTTTATTATGCTATGCCTGAAAAAGTCGCTGGCTATATGATGCATTCAGCCAGAAGCAAGGCCGGCCTCACCAAAAAAGAAATCAAGATCGATGATCATAACATTGTTTATCTGGAGGGAGGCAAAGGACCGACCCTGTTACTTTTGCATGGCTATACAGGAAGTAAAGACAACTGGTTAGTGATGGCCCCTTACTTAACAAAGGATTACCATGTGGTGATCCCCGATCTGCCCGGCTACGGAGAAAGTTCTATGATCGAAAAGGCTTCATACGATCTATCAAATCAGATGCCGCGTTTGCATAAATTTGTCCAGGCACTTGAGTTGAAAAAATTTCATATCGCGGGTAATTCCATGGGCGGATTGTTTGCCGGTACTTATGCAGTACGCTATCCTGATGAAGTTATCAGCGTGGGACTTTTTAACGCCTTAGGGGTTAATTCTTTAGAAAAAAGTGTAGTAATTAAAATGGTAGAAAAAGGCGAAAATCCACTTTTGTTAAAAGACAGTAACGATGTGCCGCGTTACATGGCACTGCTTTTCGTTAACATTCCGAGTATGCCTTACCCTATCGAGAAAGTAATGGTCAAAACGGCTTTAGCCAATCGCCAAATTTATGAAAAGGAGGCTAAAGAAATCTTTCCTGCTTTTGACTCTCTCGAAAAAGACCTGCCGAATATCAAAGCGCCAGCTTTAATTCTTTGGGGGGATAAGGATCAAGTCCTTGATGTATCCAGTGTGCCGGTTTTCGAGAAGGGATTAAAGAATCACAAAACTGTAATCATCAAAGATTGCGGCCATGTTCCCATGATGGAAAAACCGAAGGAAACAGCAACGCATTACATTGATTTCATCAAGGGCGTTAAAAATTAAGCGGTTTCGGCAGTTCATTGGAATCAAACACGATAATTCAGAAAATCACAAACAAGCTTTTTTAGCAGTCGGCAAAAGGCATATTTTCTCGAAATTTTAAGTCTTTGCCTGCTTTAAAGAAACATTTCCTCAACGGCCTCAATCAACAGGATTGTTAGGAGGCCTGTTGATAAGTCTGTGGGCAACCTCTCCAAATACCTGATAGAAGGTAGTTTGCTGCGAATTGCATAAAAAATGGGCAATTAGTAATTGTCAAATCATTACAATGCATTACAATTTGAAGTTACCAGTCGTAAAAGAGAATGTAGATAATTGCCGGGTTATGAACGGAGATTAACATTCTGCAGATTGATTCGTCTTTTCAAATGTCATTTTGCTTTGAAGTTTTAATCGGTTGGGTGATCTTTTCCGATTAAGTCGGCGCTGCCGGCCGGAGTTTCAGTTGTCTGCAGGAAGATTCGTTCATTATGACAAAAGCGCACTCACTTTTCGTGGTGAAGGAGAGTTTCGCTTGTTGTTTTGTGCAATCGCACTCGACGCTTCATCGAATGAGGGCTTGCCAAAGGGAGATTATTCTTCTTGTGGCAAGAGGGACATTTTATAATATTTATAAAAATATTCAATACATACGATGATATTGGTGTATTTTTAAAACTTTGGCACGCAAATTTCATTAGCATAAAGGCAAATAAAGCGAACAAGGGCC
>Ga0302249_1001373_pt1 | contig 17053 bp, 16 predicted proteins | sample AAG_UR_Val_MG_FD_193531 | JGI IMG/M metagenome (GOLD analysis project Ga0302249, IMG submission 193531) | Enriched activated sludge microbial communities from anaerobic digester in WTTP, New Holstein, Wisconsin, United States - AAG_UR_Val | ecosystem: Engineered > Bioreactor > Anaerobic >... | reverse complement strand
ATAAAGTAAAGAATTTTTAGCCAGTATCTGTTCTTTTACATTTTCCGAAATGGAATACCTGTCATTAAATCTTCTTAAATAAGCAGGAGTCCCGCCTCCTATAGAATAGACCATTACCTGTTCTTCCTCTGTATATAGCGGAAAAAATTCTTTTAATACTTTATATCTGAATGGTTGAAGGATCATCTGACCTGTTCTTCTTCCATAAAGGGGACTTTTACTGCTCAATACTTCTTTTTCCATAAAACTCATATAGGATCCGCATAGTACGAGGAATACCCCGCTATCTTTACCTTTTTCATCCCATATTTTTTGTAAAATCGAAGGTAAAGCCTTATTGCTCATACAGAGATAAGGAAATTCATCAAAGATTATTAAAGGGATTTTTTTTACCACATGATCAAATAAATAATTCAGTAAATTTTCCCATCCCGGGAAGGAGTGATTTTTTAGAAATGCATCCCCTGTAAGGCTATATAGTTTTTCTGTAAACTGCCTTAATTGTTCCTGTTCTGAAGAGAGGTCAGCAGAATAGAAGAGATGTTTCTTGTCTCTGGCAAAATATTTTAATAATTCAGTTTTACCGATTCTCCTTCTCCCATAGATAATTAAAAACTGAGATTCGCTGGATTTATAAAATTTTTCCAATACTTCCAGTTCTTGTAGCCTATTTATAAACATTTAACTAAAAGACCTCAGAATTCTCCCTCTATATTGGGAAGTATAACGAAGCAATCAGGTGGAGATGAATGCCTCGATTTAGTATACTCTAAAGTATTATACTCTAAAGTATACTAAATGTAAAGTTTAATTTTGCAAGATTATATTGTTAACAAAATGTTAATTTTCCAGGATTACAGTGACTTTCTAATATACTGGTAATGTTTAATATTATTCAATCAGACTTTTTTGAAGCTCTGTCACAATTGTTTCAGCAATCTGTCATATTCCTGATGTGGGCCAATCCAAAACCATATTATATTATTGCCTTCCATTATTCCCAGTGCTCTCCAACCAATGCTAATCCGAACGGAATAAATGGGTTTTGTAGTGTGAACCTTTTTGAAGTCTAAGCCCGAATGATTTAAATTTTGTTTCCAGAGTTTATAACTTTTTTTGGCTCTTCGCTGAATATTTCTGGATAATTTGTGAAAACAGGCAATAAAATCATCGGTCACATGTGAATTCATAAATCGTCAAATCCAATCTTCCTGGTACGACCGGCTTTAAATTCTTCCAATGCCTGATTAGCTAATTTTGCAAGTTGATCCTGAGATCTGGCCAGAGTATTATCCCATTGTAGTTCACCCTCTATGTCTTCCATCAATTGCTTCGCAATATCATTCTGTAATTCTTCCGGAAGTTTTGTAGCCAGAGCAAATACTTTTGAAAGTGCCTCTGTCATAATAATGTCATCCATCTCCTCTCAGAAGTTATTACTATTTACATTATAGCATAAATAGAAGGATTCAGCTTTTCTTTTATAGAATATACACCTGAAATTATTAATGTTAATTTAATATCTAAATCTGGAAATATGGCGACTTTATGCTGTCTGGAACAATAGGAAAGTCTATACTTTTCTACGGTATCTACAGGATCTACTTTTTGACACTCATCAAACTGATACGTGGATTTGTGATAGATTTGATATTTTTCATAATTAGCCTCCCAGGAGTTTTTTTGCCAGATTTACTGCTCCCATAGCATCTTCACTGTAGCCATCTGCTCCTATTTCTTCTGCCCAGCTCCCGGTAACAGGGGCTCCCCCTATTATTACTTTAACACCGGGCCTCAGACCAAGAGAAGTAAGTCTGTCTATAACTTCCTTCTGCCTGTACATAGTAGTGGTAAGAAGTGTACTCAACCCTACAATATGAGCATTCACTTCCCTGGCTTTTTCTACAAAGCTTTCTACAGATACATCCACACCCAGATCATATACCTGAAACCCGCTTGCTGAAAGCATAGTGCCTACAAGAGACTTACCAATGTCATGTATATCTCCTTCCACAGTTCCCAGTACAATCTTGCCCAGTGATTCTCTTTTTACTCCCTGTTTTACTATTTCAGGTTCCAGTATGGCTATGGCAGATTTCATTACCTCGCTTGCCAGAACCAGATCAGGGACAAACATCTCTCCTATACTGAATTGTTCTCCCACATAATTAAGACCTGCTACAAAACCATGATTTATGCAATCAAGAGGGGATAGACCTTTCGATATGGCTTCTTTTGCCAGTTTTTCTGCACCTTCAGTTTCACCATTTATAACGCTTGTCATCATTTGCTGAAATAACTCTCCCATAATTATTCGCTCCTTTCGTATAAGTAATCGGTGTTGGATGCCCGGTATGTACGTATTATACTTCCCTTTTCGCCTTTCTTTTCACTCTTTCACGTCTCACGTTTATTTACTAACTATTTCTCCTATCAGATCATACTCTTTTGCCTTTGTAATTTTAGCTTTTACTATATCTCCCGGCAGTACTTCGGAAGCTTGAAGATAAATTGAACCATCTATATCAGGAGCATCTCTTTTTGTTCTCCCTATAGTTTTATAAGTGCCTTTAGTTATAATTTTTTCCACTATTACTTCCTGGACAGTACCTATAAGAGATTTATTCTTTTCGAGAGAAATCTTTTGTTGTAACGTCATAAGTCGATGCAATCTTTCTTTTTTTGTTTTTTTCTTTATCTGTTCTTTAAGTGTTGCGGCTTTTGTTCCTTCTTCTTTAGAATATTCAAAAGCTCCGAGACGGTCGAACCTGACTTTTTCAATAAAATCCAGAAGAGACACAAATTCTTCTTCTGTTTCGCCGGGAAAGCCTATTATTAAAGAAGTTCTGAGAGTAACATGAGGTACTTTATTTCTTATATTTTCTATCAATCTTAAAAAGGAATCTTTATTTCCCTGTCTGCCCATGGCTTTTAATATGATACTTTCACAGTGCTGTAATGGGAGATCTATATAATTACATATTTTATCGGATTCTTTTATGAAAGTCAGGAGATCATTAGAAATTGAATCAGGATAAAGGTAGAGTAGTCTTATCCATTTTATACCTTCTATTTTTTCGATTTTTTTCAGAAGATTTATAAGCCTGGATTTAGTTGGAAGATCACGTCCGTAAATAGTAGGATCCTGAGCGATAATAATAATTTCTTTTACACCCTGTTCTGCAAGCATTTGAGCTTCTTTTATTATATCTTCCATTGGTCTGCTTCTATATTTTCCTCTTAATTCCGGTATAATGCAAAAACTGCATTTATGGCTGCATCCTTCGGCAATTTTTAGATAGGCATAGAAAAAAGGAGTCGTTATCAGTCTTGGTATATCAGGTATCCATATATATTCCGGATCTGATACGAGTTCTATTTTTTTCTTCTTTTTTAGCTTTTCCAGAACCTCTGTTATACGGTGGAATTCTCCCGTTCCTATAAAAGCATCCACTTCAGGTATTTCAGCTTTCAGATCCTTTGAATATCTCTGAGAGAGGCAACCTGTAACTACAAGTGCTCTACAGGAACCGGTTTTTTTCAACATAGCCATTTCGAGGATTGTTTCTATAGATTCCGCTTTTGCACTTTCAATAAAACCACAGGTATTTACTATTATTATCTCTGCTTCCTCTTCCGAATATGTAAGGTTATATCCTTCTTTCACGAGTAAAGCAAGCATAATTTCAGAATCAACCAGATTTTTGGGACATCCAAGACTTACAAGGAAACATTTCATATATATAAGCTTTCAGCTTTCAGCTTTCAACTCTGGATATATGGGGCTGATAGCTATTAATCTTCTTTAAGTAGCTCTATCATACTAAGGGCGCTTTTATCATTTCTATCTATATTAAGTACTCTTTGAAAACTTACCAGAGCTTCTTCAAACTGCCCTGTTTTATAATACACTATACCAGTATTATAATGTGCTTCTATATGATTTGGATTATATTGTATTGCTTTTTTAAATTCATTTGGTGCCTGTTCAATAAATTTTATATTATCACAGAGTGATATTCCAAGAGCAAAATGCATATCTGCTTCTTTTGGATTATATGGTATAGAAATTTCCTGTTTCTTGGGTTTATTGAAAAAAGATTTTATTCGGTCCAGTAATGAACTGGATTCTATATAAGTGGGTTTTCCTTTTTCTGTTCTAAGTTCTGCAGATAATTTTTTTGTAGTTTTCTCATGGATCTTCCTGACTCTTCTGAGTTGAAATTGAGTAGAACTATCATATTGTTTTCTCTGTTCAGGATCACTCAAAAGACTATATGCTTCATTAATTTCTTTTAATTTTGCTTCTGTCTGTGGTGTTGGTGTTACCTCACCCTGATAATTCTTTAGCTTTTTACGGTAAGCTTTGTTAATTTCATTTTCTGAGGATAAAGGTGCTACCTCTATAATTTTATAAGGATCTCTTTGCAGCATAGGATTTTTCCCCTCAATATATTATGTTAATCTCTGTTTGACAGCTTCTTCTAATTTTGTAAATCTACTGTCTCTGGGAGCTCCTTTTATGGCTTTACTTATATGTTCAAAGGCTAAATCGAAGAATTTTTTCTTCTGATAAAGCTTTGCTATGTTATAATTGGCTTCATTGTAATCGGGATTTATCTCTAAAGCTTTTTTATATTCTTCTATAGATTCATCTATTTTCCCGAGTTTTTCTAAAGCCAAACCTTTATAATTATATATATCTGCATAATCAAATTTTATTTTTGTATTGAGGACTATATTAAATTGTTCTATAGCTTCATTATAAAATCCTTCGTCACTATAGAGTTCTCCTAAACATCTATGAGCATCTATATAGTTTTCATTAATGCTTATGGCTTTTCTATATTCTGCTATAGCTTTACCGTGGAATCCTCTGGCTTCATAAGATCTACCCAGTTTGAAATGTACATCAGCCCATTCCGGATGTATTTCAGTAATTGCTGTACAGGCTTCTATAGCTTCATCTATGAGATTGTTTATTTCAAATACATATGAAAATCTTAATAAGTGATTGGCCTCTTCCTCTGTCAGACGTGTTTCTAAAAGTTCATCTATTATGTCTTCTTTGAGGGAAATGCCGCACTGATAACAATATTTATGGATTTCTTCATTTTCTGTTTTACATTTTGAACAAGTCACACTATACACCTCTTTTGTTTTTTAAATTTATTATAAATTTCTATAACATATTTTAAATTCCTTTTTCTATAACATATAATAATCAGAGTTTTCCTCTGCTTTCAGAACAAAATTTTCAAAGAACCCTTTCAGGGAGAAAATTCAAGTAATATTGGTTCCTTTACCAGATGTATATCGAATGTTCCATTTGTTGTTGCTTCTAATTCACTGGTATATACTTCATCTCCTTTAATAAGAATAAAACTGCTCAAATTTGCTTTTTTCCAGGGCAGTTTCATAGATATTTGTTTTTCACCTGTTTCATTCCATATTATATATAATGGTTCATCTGTTGTAGTAGAAAATTTTTTATTTTTTATGAAAACAAAACATCTGACTCCTTCTGCCAGTCCTAAAATTTCATGGCTTACTTTTCTATTTTTTAGTTTTTCTGCCATAAATTTATAGCACGCCATAGATGGTTTTGGTTCAAAGTCAAAATAAAATAGACCATAATAGGATAATAGATCATGTAAATAAATATTCTCTACTGATTCTTCAGATACAAAGATTGTGTCATTGGAAGATTCTTTTAATTGTTTTTTCTGATCTGAAATAGAATAATAGAAAACTTTTTCAGCTCCTAAAGAAAAAGCCAGTGTATGCATTTTGACTATTTCTATGGCCTGATTATTCAATGGTGCAGAAAGAAAATTCCCATCCTCAAAGCTGAAGTTTACTCCTCCAGGACAACCCAGTTCTGTTATCATGAAAGGTTTTTTTACATTATATTTTTTCATTATACCTGTTTGAGCTTCCATAAAATCACTGAAACCCTTAGAATTGCCATGATAGTGAAAACTCATATAATCCAGATAATCCTGAACTTTTTTCCCATCGGGAAAAGTAAATTTGAATAGATTTTCAAGAAAACCTGTATTTATTTTTTCACCAAGAATGGTATTTTTATTGGAGATGCCTCCAAAAATTATTTTTGCCATAGGATTTGCTTTATGTGCATTTTCGGCCGATAGTTTAACTACTTTAGCATAATTTGCCGGTGTATCTGCCCAGAATCTATTCAGATCTGGTTCATTTAATATCTTCCAGTAGTTAATTTTTGGCATTGGAGGCCCATCTATTATTCCGTCGTTATTATAATCTCCATCTCCATCATAACGGGCTACGGAACGAAAGATAAATTTACTGTAGTCTTCTATATCTGATGGAAACTCTGAAGCTGTACCATCTGAAGTGGGTAATATATTTATTTCCATTATAACGGAGAAACCATTATTATAAAGCAGGTTTACCTGTTCATCTATTTTAGTCCAGTCAGGTGGCTTTCTTTTAGCCCATACTAATCCATTAATTAGTATCCATTTTGCATTAGTCTTCTTATAATATGGTAGTAATTCGTTAAATATAGGCTGATGTGCAGTATTTATACCAAAGGGATAGCCTTCATTTCTTTCAAAACTGTTTGAAAGAGTTTCAGGAGTTGGAGTATATATGTCTTGATGCCCGGGAGTCTGTGTTGGAACAAGAGCTGGTTTTTCTGTCGCTTCAGGAGTCTGTGTTGGAACAAAAGCTGGTTTTTCTGTCGCTTCAGGAGTCTGTGTTGGAACAAAAGCTGGTTTTTCTGTCGCTTCAGGAGTCTGTGTTGGAACAAGAGCTGGTTTTTCTGTCGCTTTAGGAGTCTGTGTTGGAACAAGAGCTGGTTTTTCTGTCGCTTCAGGAGTCTGTGTTGGTCTCCAGGTAGGAGTAGAAGTTTGAAGGGGTTTTTTTGTAGATATCGGGTATTGTGTTGGTTTAACTGAGGGAACAGGGGTTTTGGTAGGTAATACGAAATCAGGTTTCCCTTCTAATTTTTCCTCCAGTAATTTAATGGCATGTTCCATCAATATTAAGGCAGCCCTGTAAAATCCTCCCTGTTCCGTCACTTTTGCCTGTTCTCTCAAAGCTTCTGCTTCTGTCGTATTATAACCCGAGGATCGTGCTATAGCAAGTAACTCGTAATATTTATTAATAGCTGTATCATATTCTTCTCTGTAATCAGTTTTAGATAAAGATATAGATGGATATATTAAAAATATTAATATTATAAAAAAAATAGGTATAATAATTTTTTTATTATTCACTTAAAAAAAACTCCTTAAATCAAAATTGAAAACCTGTATTCTTTCTTCGTGGAATCAAGTTTTCCTTCAGAAAGGTAATATTTTTAGAGATTACATGCCTTTTGTATATTTTTTTGATATAATTGTGTAGTGAGAAGTGCAAAGTGAAAAAATTGAGAAGTGTTGAGGGTTTGTTAATTTTCAATTTTAAACTTTCAATTATCAACTCTTAACTTATTATACCCACCGCCTGTTACCTCTCACCTCTCACCATTTAACAAAGGAGGTATTTTTTTATGACCCAACTTTTTGCCGATTTAATAATAGAACATGCTTCTCAATTACTGACTCTAAAAACTTTAAAAGATAAACCTGTTTTAGTTCCAGTAATAAATGATCTTGGCATTATAGAAGATGGCTCTATTGCTGTAGATAGCGAAACAGGCAGGATAGTAGCTACCGGAAAGACAGAAGAAGTTTTATCTCTTGTAACCCTGAAAGAAGGAGGTAAAAGGCTTTCTGCCAGAGGAAAGATTGTATTACCTGGCTTTGTAGATCCTCATACCCATGTGGTTTTTGGGGGAAGTCGTATAGAAGAGATAAATATGAGACTTCAGGGGAAAACTTATCAGGAAATTCAGCAGGCAGGGGGAGGTATACATTTTACTGTATCAGCAACCAGAAGGGCAGCAAAGTCTGACCTTTTGGAAAAGGCAGAACATATTCTCCATGCTATGTTAAGACATGGAACAACTACTCTTGAAACCAAGAGTGGTTATGGACTTAATACTGAAAATGAATTAAAGTCTCTGGAAATAATTAGAGAGCTTGCAATAAATCATGTGATAGATATTGTTCCTACATTTCTTGGTGCTCATCTTGTTCCGGAGGAATATTTATATGATCGGAAAGGATATATAAAACTTCTTATAGAAGAAATGCTGCCAGCTATAATGGATCTGGCTGAATTTTGTGATGTTTTCTGTGAAGATAAAGCTTTCAGTATAGAGGAAGCAAGAGAGATATTACTTGCAGGGAAAGCCTGTGGTTTGTTACCGAAGATTCATGCGGAACAACTTTCTTATCTTGGCGGAGCAGAGCTCGCAGCAGAGGTTAATGCAATTTCTGCAGATCATCTGGAGTATATATCTCTTGAAGGTATGAAGCGTATGGCTGAAGAGAAAGTAGTAGCTGTCATCCTTCCAGGTGCCACTTTTTTCTTAAATATGGAACGTTACCCTCCTGTCAGGGATATGATAGAAAAAGGTGTTCCTGTAGCTCTTGCGACAGATTACAATGCAGGATCCTGCTGGACATATTCCATGCAAATGGTTATGTCCCTTGCCTGTATAAAGCTGAAAATGACTCCTGAAGAGGCTATAGTTGCTTCCACTATTAATTCCGCCTGTGCATTAAAAAGGGAAAACTTTATTGGTTCCCTGGAAACAGGAAAAAAAGCTGATCTCCTTATCTGTGATATTTCAGATTATACACATATGCCTTTTTATTTTGGTACCAATCAGGTGTTAACAGTAATAAAGAATGGGAAGATAGTTTTTTTATAAATTTTTTCCTGAAGTTTTTAGAGGAGTTTTTTTTCTTTTGTTGAATAGTTTAAAAGGAATTTCTATATAAAATAAATAAAGACTTATATATTTTCAGTCAGTGTTGTCGTTGAAGGGGATATTTCGTTCCAGGAGGTGATAGGTGAAAATAATTTATTGGAAGGGCGAGTATAATTTAAATTTTTAATGGTAGTTTTTTGACAGAAAGGAGGATGAGTCTGGATTTGTTGCTTTCAGAAGTATCTGGGAGCACAAATTTCGCCAGAGAAGAGATTTAATGAAAAAAAGTACTTTTTGTTTTGTTTTATTTTTATTAGTAACATTTTTACTTCCCAGTTTTTCTCCATTAATGGCTGCCTGGGATGATCCCAGCAATAAACCGGACTTTTTTCTTGGCAATACAGAAGAGTTTAGTGTTCAAAACGTATTTATTAATGGAAAACCCCTGAACCCCAGTATATATTTCTTTACTATTCATAGAGAGGTATTTGTTCCTGTCCGTGTAGTAGCTTATGCTCTTGGAAGAAAAGTAGTCTGGGATCCGGTAAATAGAAAGGTTTTCATTAATGGAAAAGAATTGAATACAACAAGAGTTATCCTGGGGCCTACCTGTTACGTTTCTTTAAGAAGTGTAGCAAAAGTATGTAATTCTCAGGTGGCTTATGATACTAAAAATCATTCTGCAGCAGTCTGGTCAAAGCATCCTGCTGAACTGGGTTATCCCATAGAAAAATGGTATATTGGTACTTCTGAGTACTATGAGAGAATGCGTAATAAAGTGATCTCTGAAAGAGAAAATGCAAAACTCGATGCCAAAAGAGCTGAATTGGAGAAACAGGGTATTGATCCATCACTCTTACAGGATGATGCTTTCATAAAAAAACAGATTGAGGGTGAGGCTACACCTCCACCTCTACCGGAAGGGCCTACACCTCCACCTCCAGTTAAAGGTCCGGAAGCGCCGCCTCCGGTGGTAACTACTCCACCTCCAGCGGCTACTCCACCTCCACCGCCTCCGCCTTCTCCTGCACCGGATAGCAGTGATCCATTTAACTTCGGGTTTTAGGGGATACGAGGTGATGATACTTAGAAGTAAAGGAGTGAAAGGATTAGTGAAAGATTATAAAATAGTACTGGTCCAGTTAGGGATTATAGCTATTGTACTGGCTATTACCTTTTCTGCCCAGGCCGGCGAATTGAAGCCTATGAACATCTTTATAAATCAGCAAACAATTGATATGGATGTTCCAGTGGTATATGAAAATTATATGCCTTATGTTCCACTTCGTTATATCTGTGAGGCATTGCATATCTCTATTTCTTATGATCCCTATGTGAAAGCCATATTTGTGGATGGTAAGATGTTGGAACAACCTTTTTTGTATTATGGAAGAGATGTATACCTGACTCTGGAGAGAGTAGAGGAAGTTCTGGGACTTGAGGTGGGATTAGATGGAGAATACGAGATGATTGCAGTATATTCTCCAAGTTATGCTTATAAGGAACCTACTCCCTACTGGCAACAGAAGGTGGTAAGAGAAGTACCAACTATGGAACCAGTTCCTCCAGGAGGAATTGCACTTCCCCCGGGACCTCCTCCCGAGGTTCCTCCTCCATTGTTCCCATAAAGAGATGGTTTTAGTTTGCAGGGGTTTCTTAAGAAGCCCCTGCATTTATTTTCTGAAGAATTTCTTCTCCTGTATAAATATTTCTTCTTTGTCCATTGAAGGTTTTTACAACGAGTTCTCCATATGAACCTATATCTATAACTCTGGCAGGAATTCTTATTCCCTCTGGTTCAATTATTTCTATATTTTTATTAAGGGTTAGAGAATACTCTTTATATTCTTTTAAGATCTTCTGAAAGTCTGATTTAATCAATAGCTTATAACTTCTTTCAAATGTTTCCAGTATGTCTTTCAATAATAATTCTCTCTGTCTGTCCCCTTCTAATTCTATGGAACCTGCCTTTAAGGAAATTTCTTCAGGGAATAAAATATTTTTTCCAGTATTTACTCCTATACCTGATATTAGAATAGTATGTTGGGAAATTTTAAAAGTTTCACTCAATAGACCACAGACTTTTTTATTATTATAAATCAGGTCATTGGGCCATTTAATTTTTATTTGTTTGTTGCTTATATTAATGATGCTTTTGGTTATAACAACTGATAATAATATGTTAACTACAGGGAGAATATTTAACTTTATATCAGGATTTTTTATAATTATGCTTATCCATAATCCCTGTCCCCCGGGAGAAAACCATTCTTTATTCCTTCTTCCACGCCCTGCACTCTGGTAATCTGCTAATAGCACAGTTCCATTTTGCATATTTTCTCCTTCTTTTTTTGCAATAAGATTTGTAGATTTCACCCGGGGAAAGAAGATAATATTTTTACCGATAAATTCTGTATCTAAATTTTCGGAAAATTTTTTTACTAATACTGGTTCATTACAGGCTCTGGAAATTGAGTCCATAAAAGAATAACCTCGTAAGATATAAAAGAAGAATTTTCTTTCATAAATTTATCCGCCTAATTATAACATATATTTTATTGACATAGAGAATTTTTCTGTGTTAGAATTTCTCAAAGACTAATCGCGTAGGATTGCTTTTTATAGTTGTATTATTAAACCATAAACTATAAATCACCTTTTGGGAGGTACTTTATGTTATATAAAAAAAATTTTATTCTATTTATTCTATTTTTTTTAATACTTTTAACTTCTACTATTTCTTTCTCTCAGGAGAAAAAAGTCGATTTTAACGTGTCTATAGATAATTCACCTGCTATATCCAGATTTAGAGGCTTTACTGCTATTTTATCTGAGGATATATTGAAATTAATAGACAGAGATTCTTTAAAATTATATATAAATGGTAAAGATTTTTCAGATCAGATGACTTTTAATATAGATTCTAAAACCGGGTCTCTTTATGTTTCTTTTAAGCCTACTTATCCATTGCCTTTAGGACAGGTTGTTCAAAAGATAACCTGTCTTACAATGGAAGGGGATTATTTTGAAAAGAGCTGGTCTTTCCTGGTGGATCCTCTCTCAGATAAAGAACTGGCTGATTATTATAAGGTACTTCAGAAAGAACCCAATAATGTTTCTGCCCATCTTGCTCTGGCCAAATTATATGAGAAAAAATATCTCCTTGCTGATGCTCAGAATGAATATCTTACTGTTGTACAGTTAGATCCAAAAAATGAAACTGCCAGAAAGGCTTATGAACGTATATTTGCTTTATGGTCTCATAAAAAACTCAGATATGGTAATTTATTAATAGAGGTTTATATGGATCAGGGTCTACTTACCCTGGGTAAACTCATACTTTTTAATATAAAAATAACAAATAAGGGAGACAAGCCCATATCTATTACTCTGGAAAAATGGAACTTGATAGATGAAACGGGTAAGCAATTTGAACCTGTTGATTCGCTTGATACTTATCCTAAAAAAGCTCTGGATAGAGGTATGATTAGCCGTGATGATTATGCCAGATTGAGTTACTATCTAAAAAAACAGTCTTTTCCACTTCTGACAAAACAGGATATTTCTCCTTCAGCTACTGTACAGGGATTTTTAATTTTTAGTTTTACTGGAAAAGCAAAGCAGCTTTTACTTTCCATAGCAGAACAGGATGTGGGTGGACAGAAAGAGACTTTTCTATTTCCCTTTGTGTTATAAAAGGGAAAAATAAAAAGAAAATTATCCTGATAGTACTTTAATCCTATGAAGTTAGCGTAAAAGAATTTTTCTTGCCCCTTTTTTTCCTTTGTACTTATTACCTTTTAATAAAAAATTTTTTTTATTTCCAGCAGGATTTTATTGGCAAATGTGGAAATAGGTGGAGAAGAGTGGAGCAAAGTGGAGACGGAGACCAGAGAGATAGATTTCCATAAAATAAAAGAATCCGGGTTGACTGATGTTTACTGGGAATTATGAACGTAATCTTGATGAGAAATGTAGAGTAATTATACCTGCTTCTTATAGGAAGTATCTGGAAGGTAAATTTTATCTCACTCCTGGTCTTGATAAAGAATGTTTGTTTATTTATCCTCTTTTAGAATGGGAGGAATTAGTTAAAAAATTAAAAGCTTTGCCAAAAAGCGACGAAGATGCTCAGGACTATATTCGTCGCTTTTTTTCTAGCTCTGTTGAATGTCAAATGGATCGTCAGGGGCGAATTGTTTTACCTGATAATCTTATCTCTTATGCTGATCTTAAAGAGAATGTAGTTGTAGCAGGTGTTTTAGATAGAATTGAGATATGGAGCTCTGATAAGTGGTCTCAGTTGCAGGAAGGTGAAGAGTTCAGGAAGCTTTCCAAGAAAGTATTGAGCCAGTATTTTATATGACCGGGAGGTGATAGGAAGGAGAAATTTTATGTCACAAGAGGAATGCCTGGTTCATACACCGGTATTACTTAAAGAATCTATCTCTTATCTTAATTGTTTACCGGGTAAAATGATCTTAGATTGTACTTTAGGAGGAGGAGGACACTCGAAAGAAATTCTTAAGTCTATATTGCCAGGAGGCACCTTGATCAGTCTTGATTGCGACATTGAAGCAATAAAATCTTTTGAAGATTTTGCCAGGGATTTTTCCCTGAATTTAAAACTGGTAAAGGGTAATTTTTCAGAGTTAGATGAAATATTATTGTCCTTCGGGATAAAGGAAGTGGATGGTATATTGTTTGATCTGGGAATTTCCTCGACACAATTAAATGATGCAAGGAGAGGTTTTTCTTTTCAGGTAGATTCTCCTTTAGATATGAGAATGGACAGTAATATGTCTTTGACAGCCAGTCATATAGTTAATGATTTTTCTGAGGATGATTTAAGTTATATTATATATCATTATGGAGAAGAGAAACATGCCAGAAAAATAGCCAGGGAAATAGTAAAGACCAGGAAAATTTCCAGGATATTATCTACCAAACAATTATCAGATATAGTTGTTAGAGCGGTTTCAAGAAATTTAAGAAAAAGGAGGAAAATTCATCCCTCTACAAAGACATTTATGGGACTTAGAATTTTTCTTAATAAAGAATTAGATACTCTCGAAAAGGGATTAAAGAAAGCTTTAAAGGTTCTTAAATCTGGAGGAAGGCTGGTAGTGATAAGTTTTCACTCCCTGGAAGATCGTATAGTAAAAAGAATTTTTAAGGATGCTTCTATGAAAAAGTGTTTACATGATTTATCTTTATGTAAATGCGAAGGATTTCCTCTTGTGAGGTTACTTAATAAGAAACCTCTTTTCCCTGGAAAGGAAGAGGAATTGTTGAATCCCAGGTCTCGCAGTGCCAGACTCAGAGCATTAGAGAAGTTTTAATTATACCAGACCGGGGCCGTAGTCTGTGGGTGGATAAGTCCCTGAAAGCCCCTGCCAGAGTTGAGTATAAATTGTTGGAGGAAGCAGTCAGTGGTAGATATTTAGTTATAGAAGGGGGGATAACTTCAGATTGGTTTTAGCAAGAAGGGTAAAGAAAGAAGAAGTTAAAGATCAACAACCAAAGAAAAAAACAAAGGTTCGCCCTCTTAAGAGGAGTGAAAGTGAGTTTCCTCTGGGGTTAACTTTATCACTGGTAATTATACTGGTTATTTTGTTTGTTTCCCTTATACAACAGTCGACACAGCTTTTGAATAAACAGTATTATCTTTGCGAGCTAACGGTAACCAGAGAAGCTCTGGAATATCAGAATTTAAATTTAGTTAATCAGGTTAATACCCTTGAATCCCTTGATAGGATAGAAACTATGGCAAAAATAAAGCTTGGTATGGATCGTCCCGATTTTGATGGTAGAGTTATATTATTTCAACAGAAAAAGAACCTGGCTTTAATAGAATAATTATTCAGGTATCAGGTTTTAGATTATTAGCTGAAACCGGAACCCTCTAAATATATATTTTAGAAGAGAGGTGTAGGCTAATTTTTAAGGTTTCCCTTAGAAATTAGTTATTATTTGCCTGTCAGTGTTTTGCCTTTTGAGAGACAACGAGTTCAGATATTGTTTTATATTATGGTGCCTCTTTTTTTAATTTTGATATTTAGTTTATTTGAGACACAGGTAGTAAAAGGAAATCATTATAAAGAACTGGCTTTTCAACAACATCTCTGTCATATTCCTATAGCAGGTACGAGGGGAAAAATTCTGGACCGTAATGGATCTATTCTGGCTTTGAGCCTTCAGCTTTACTCTATTGGGGTAAACCCCAGGTTAATAGATTCACCGGAAAAAGTGGCAAAACAGTTATCACCAGTTCTCTCAATCTCAGAGAAAGAATTACTGGAAAAAATGACCTTCAGGGGTGTTGAGTTTATATGGATTGATAGAAAAGTAAGTGATGAAATAGCCAGTAAAGTAAAGAAATTGAATATAGAGGGAATATATTTACTGAAAGAAGAGACAGGTAAACGTTTTTATCCCAATCATAATCTTGCCTGTCATATAATTGGTTATACGGGAATAGATGATCAGGGACTGGACGGGATAGAGGCTATTTATGAGAATTATCTTACAGGTAAAGCCGGATTATTGAAAGCTGAATGTGATAATTTCGGCAGGGCTATTCCTCAGGGAAAAAGGGAGCTCAGACCTGCAACAGATGGTTGTAATCTTGTGTTAACCATAGATAAATTTATTCAGTACCTTGCAGAATCAGAACTTTCGAAGGCTATAAAAAAGTATAAAGCCAGGAGTGGTACTATAATTGTTATGGACCCTCAGACAGGGGAAATTCTGGCTCTGGCCAATTATCCGAACTTTGATATTAATAAATATACATCTACTCCTAAATCTGTTTTGAGGAATAGAGGTGTCTGTGATTCTTATGAACCAGGATCTACATTTAAGATTATTCTGGCAGCGGCTGCTCTGGATTGCGGTAAGGTTTCTATGACTGATGTATTCCCCTGTGGGAACTCTATGCAGGTGGGAGGATGGACTATTTATAATGCCAATGATGGACTTGCAAGTGAATTTGGTTATGAAAATATAAAAGATATAATAAAATATTCTTTTAATACCGGTTCTGTCGGTATAGGTATGAAAATAGGAACAAATATTTATTTTGATTATATAAAAAAATTTGGTTTTGGTTCTCTTACTGGAATAGAATTACCAGGAGAAGGGGAAGGGATTGTTCTGAATCCTGAAGATTGGTCAGTATCCAGTCTGGCAACTATAGCATTTGGACAGGGTATTTCAGTTACTCCCCTGCAGCTTGTAAGATCTGTGGCGGCTATTTCAAATGGTGGGAAAATAATGCGTCCTATGCTTGTAAAGGAGATATTGAGCTCTGATGGACATGTAGTTAAAACATTTACACCCGAGGTGGAAGATGTAATATTAAAACCTTCCACTACAGAGAAAATAGTAACTATATTAGAGGAAGTTATTTCTGATGGAACAGGTAAAAAGGCTCAAATTCCGGGTTATTCTGTTGCCGGTAAAACAGGAACTGCCCAGATAGTGGATGGTGGTGTTTATTCAGCGAACAAATATATAAGTTCTTTTGTGGGATTTGTGCCGAGTCGTAATCCCAGATTGGTTATGATTGTTAAAATCGATGAAGCCCGGGGAGTTTATTGGGGTGGTTATGTTGCTGCTCCTGTATTTGGCGAAGTTGGGAGGGAATCTCTCTGGTATATGGGTGTACCTTCCGAGAAATATATAGATAAACAGGATACTGCTTTGAAAAAAGAGTAAACGGGGTAAGGAACAGGTGGAATACACAGATTTATTGAAGGAAGTCAGCTGGTCTGCCAGTAAAAATTTGCCTGCTGGTTTATCTTATGATTCCAGAAAAGTTAAACCGGGTGATATATTTATATGTATAAAGGGTTTTAAAACAGATGGCCATAATTATGTCTCTCAGGCACTATCACAGGGAGCGAGAATAATAGTTTCAGAGAAACCTTTATTACTTAATGGACAGGCGGAACTTGTAGTTGTTGATAATACCAGAAAAGCTCTTTCTGAACTTGGCGCAGCTTGTTATAATCATCCGTCATCCAGATTAAAAGTCTATGGAGTGACAGGAACCAATGGTAAAACTACAACGACTTATATGATAGATCATATTATGAAAAAAGCTGGTTTTAAGACAGGTCTTATTGGTACTATGGAAATTAAAATAGATGATAAGACAGAAAAGACCAAAAACACGACACCTGAGTCTCTTGATTTACAGGAAATATTTTATAAGATGGTATTGGATGGTGTGGATACAGTCGC